>OHFN01000945.1_pt1 | contig 15477 bp, 10 predicted proteins | sample 1567571 | NCBI WGS metagenome assembly OHFN01 (sample SAMEA3879533, study PRJEB24766) | human gut metagenome | biome: human-associated habitat; feature: feces | place: USA | collected 1985/1987
GGCCGAAGCCCTCGACCGGGGATCGGTCGCAGGCGCCGCGCTCGACGTATTCTCGCGCGAGCCGCTGGCCGCGGATAACCCGCTGCTGGGCATCCGCGAACCCGACCGGCTGCTGCTCTCGCCCCACAACGCATGGTCGCCGCGCGAAGCCATCGACGTGCTGGTAGGCTGCATCGCGGAGAATATCGAAGAATTCTGCAAGGCCCGATAGCCATGGAAGGAATGGAAACGGCAAGCCCCGGCGCCGCAACGGCCGCCCCGACGCCGGACGAACGCCGGCAGCGGGTTTTCGGCTGGCTCGACGCCCGCGGCATCGCCTACACGTGGTACGAACACCCCGAGGCACCGACCATCGAGGCCGCACGCCGCTACTGGCGCGACGACGGATCGAAGCACTGCAAGAACCTCTTTTTCCGCAACCACAAAGGCAACCGCCACTACCTCGTATGTTTCGACTGCGAACGGAACCTGGCCATCCACGACCTGGAACACCGCCTGAGGCAGGGCAAACTGTCGTTCGCTTCGGAGCAGCGCATGGAGCGCTGGCTGGGGTTGCGTCCCGGTTCGGTGTCGCCCTTCGGGCTGATCAACGACCCGGCCAGGCACGTGCACCTGTTCCTCGACGCCAGCCTGCAACGGCTGCCGGCCTACTCGTTCCACCCCAACGACAACCGGTCGACGGTGGTGATCTCCCGTGAGGAGTTCCTGCGTTACCTGGCGGCCGTAGGCAACACCTACGAGTTCATCGAGCTCTACTGACCCGCCCATGCGGTATATCGAAACCAAAACGATCCTCTCGAAGCTGCGGACGGCCGATCGGTGGTTCGGCATCGCCTACAACATGAACCTCTACCGGGGATGCCAGCACGGGTGCATCTACTGCGACACGCGCAGCGACTGCTATGGGATCGGGGACATCGCCCAGATAGCCGTGAAGCGCAACGCACTGGAATTGCTGCCCGCCGAGCTGCGTGCCCGGCGGAAAAAACGCGCCACGATCGGCACGGGGTCGATGAACGACCCCTACATGCCCGTCGAGCGCGAGCTGCGGCTGACCCGCCGGGCACTGGGCATGATCGCCGACGAGCGCTTCCCGGTGCATGTCATCACCAAGAGCTCCCTGGCGGAGCGCGATGCCGACATCCTGCAGGAAATTTCCGCCACCTACGCGGCGGTGAGTTTCACCGTGACCTGTGCCGACGACGCGCTCAGCGTCCGCACGGAACCCGGCGCCCCGGCCTCTTCGGAGCGGTTCCGCGCGATGGCGGCACTGGCTGCCAAGGGCATTTATACGGGTGTCACGATGATGCCGCTGCTGCCGCTGATCAACGACACGCGGGAAAATGTCGAAGCCATCGTCCGCCGGGCGAAGGACGCGGGGGCGTCGTATATCCTCCCGATGTTCGGCGTGACGCTCCGCAGCGGGTCGAGGGAGCATTTCCATGCCGCCCTGGAGCGCGGGTTCCCCGGGCTGAAAGCACGTTACGAAGCCTGTTTCGGCAACCGCTACGAATGCTTCGGCCCGAACTGCCGGGCGCTGGACGACACGTTCCGCAACCTGTGCGCAAAGCTGGGCATAGCCACCCGGATGGAGTTCTACCGGCCTGCATCTGCGCAGCAGCAAACGCTCTTTTAATTCCCGGAATTTGCCACGCTCCAAATAAGGGTTTATCCCGACACGTCACCCCTAACGAAAAACACCCCGGAATGTAGATTCCGGGGTGTTTTATTGAAAAGGCAGGCTATTTCATCTCCACGAGCGCCTTGCCGGTCATTTCGGCGGGTTGCTCCAGCCCCATCAACTTGAGCACCGTCGGCGCGACGTCGGCCAGGATACCGTCGTGCACCGACTTCACACGGTCGGAAACGACCACGATGGGCACGGGGTTGAGCGAATGCGCCGTATTGGGCGTACCGTCGGCATTGACAGCGTTGTCGGCATTGCCGTGGTCGGCGATCATGACGACCTCGTAACCGTTCTCCTTAGCAGCCTCGACAACTTTGGCGACGCACCCGTCGACGGCCTTCACGGCCTTCACGATGGCATCGTAGACGCCCGTATGGCCGACCATGTCGCCATTGGCGAAATTCAGGCAGATAAAGTCGAACTTCCGCTCACCGAGTGCAGCAACCAGTTTATCAGCGACTTCCGGAGCGCTCATCTCGGGTTGCAGGTCGTAGGTGGCCACCTTGGGCGACGCGACGAGGATGCGGTCTTCGCCCGCGAACTCCGCCTCGCGGCCGCCGTTCAGGAAGAACGTCACGTGGGCATATTTCTCGGTCTCGGCGATGCGCAGCTGCCGCAAGCCCTGCTTCGAAACGAACTCGCCGATGGTGTTGGGCACGTTGTCCTTGTCGAAGAGGATGTGCAGCCCCGTGAACTTGGCATCGTAGGGGGTCATGCAGCAATAGTAGAGGGGCATGGTGTGCATCCCCTCGGCGGGCATGTCCTCCTGCGTCAGCACGATGGTCAGCTCCTTGGCGCGGTCGTTGCGGTAGTTGAAAAAGACCACCACGTCGTTGGGGCGGATCATGCCGACGGGCTGCCCGTTCTCGTCGATGCGCACGAAAGGCTTGATGAACTCGTCCGTAACGCCCTCGTCATAGGATTTCTGGACGGCTTCGACCATGTCCGACGAACGCTCGCCGATGCCGCTGACCAGCGCGTCGTAGGCAACCTTGACCCGTTCCCAGCGCTTGTCGCGATCCATCGCGTAGTAGCGCCCGATCACCGTGGCGATCTTGCCCGTCGTGGCTGCGAGGTGCTTTTCGAGGTCGGCGACGAACCCCTTGCCGCTGTGCGGGTCGGTGTCGCGGCCGTCCATGAAGCAGTGCACGAAGGTATTTTCGAGGCCGTAGGCCGCCGAGATGTCGCACAGCTTGAAAAGGTGCTCGAGCGACGAGTGCACGCCGCCGTCCGACACGAGGCCCATGAAATGCATGTTCACGCCGTTCTTTTTGGCATGTTCGAACGCTGCCTTGACCTCGGGGTTCTCCAGGATCGAATTGTCGCGGCAGGCGCGGTTGATCTTCACCAGATCCTGGTAGACCACGCGGCCGGCGCCGATATTGAGGTGCCCGACCTCCGAATTGCCCATCTGGCCGTCGGGCAGGCCGACGTTCTCGCCGTCGGTGCGCAGCTCGGCATGGGGATATTTCGCCGTCATGGCCGAGATATATTCGGGATGGACGGTCGAAATGACATCGGCCTTGTCGTGGCGGCCGTTGCCCCAGCCGTCGAGGATCATCAGTAATACCTTGTTATTCATAATTATCCGGTTTTTAACTATTCTTTTACTTTACCTGGGCCATAATCAGCTCCACGGCCTTGTCGATGGCGGCCTGCAGCCCGTCGGGGTTCTTGCCGCCCGCCGTGGCGAAGAACGCCTGTCCGCCGCCGCCGCCCTGCATCAGTTTCGCAGCCTCGCGCACCACGGCACCGGCGTTCACGCCCTGGGCCGTGATCTCGTCGCCGAGCATCACCGTCAGCATGGGTTTGCCGTCGTTGACCGCCCCCTGCACGAACACCAGCTTCGGGGAGCGGGCACGCAGGTTATAGGCCAGGTCTTTGACGAACTCGGGCGTACGGTCGGTCTGAGTGGCGATGAGCTGCACCCCGTGGCGCTCGGGCGTCGAGGAGATGATCTTCTCGGCCCACTGGGCGACCTGCTCGCGGCGCATGGCCTCGACCTCCTTCGAAAGCGTCTCGTTGCTCTCGAACATTTTCTTTACGGCCTGCAGCACCTGCGGGTTGTGGAGGTATTCGCTGATGTCGCGCATCGTATCCTCGGCGGCGTAGATGATCTTCTCGGCCTGTTCGCCCGTGACGGCTTCGATGCGGCGCACGCCGGCCGAGATGGCGCTCTCGGTCAGTATCTTGAAGAACCCGATGTTACCCGTGGCGCTGGTGTGCGTACCGCCGCAGAGCTCGACCGACGTACCGAAGCGCACCATGCGCACCCGATCGCCGTACTTCTCGCCGAAGAGCATCATGGCACCGCATTTCTCGGCCTCCTCCTTGGTGGCCTCGCGGTTCTCCTCCAACGGATAGTTGGCGCGGACGGCGCGGTTGACGAGCATCTCGACCTGGCGCAGCTCGGCGGGAGTCATCTTCTGGAAATGCGAAAAGTCGAAGCGCAGGATCTCGGGCGTCACCATCGAACCCTTTTGCTCGACGTGCGATCCCAGCACCTTGCGCAGCGCCTCGTGCATGAGGTGTGTCGCGGTATGGTTGTTGGCCGCGGCCTGGCGTTTGGCAGCGTCCACGACGGCCGTGAACTCGGCCGCAGGGTTTTCGGGAAGCTCCTTGACGATATGGATAATCAGTCCGTTTTCCTTTTCGGTAGCCACGACGGCGATGCGCTCGTTGGCATTCTCGATATAGCCGATGTCACCGATCTGACCGCCCGAGTTGCCGTAGAACGGCGTGCGGTCGAAGACCAGCTGGTAGGAGGTCTTGCCTTTGGAGGTCACGCGGCGGTAACGGGCGATCTTCACCCGCTCGGTCAGCGTGTCGTAGCCCGTGAAGACGCTCTCGCGAATGGGGAACAGCTCCACCCAGTCGTCGGTATCGACGGCCGCGGCGTTGCGCGAACGCTCCTTCTGCGCCTGCAACTCGGTTTCAAAGGCCGCGAGGTCGACGCCGACGCCCTGTTCGCGGGCGATCAGCTCCGTCAGGTCGATCGGGAACCCGAACGTATCGTAAAGCTCGAAGGCGTCCTTGCCCGAGATCAGTTTGCGGCCCTCTTTCTTGGTCTTTTCGACCACGCCGTCCAGCAGGCTGATGCCCGTGGCCAGCGTACGCAGGAACGAGGCCTCCTCCTCCTCGATGACCTTTTCGATCAGCGCCTGCTGGGCCTTCAGTTCGGGGAACTGGCCGCCCATCTGCTCCACCAGTCCGGGAACCAGCCGGCAGATCGTAGGCTCCGTAAAGCCGAGGTAGGTATAGCCGTAGCGCACGGCGCGGCGCAGGATGCGGCGGATGACGTAGCCGGCCTTGACGTTCGACGGCAGCTGCCCGTCGGCGATCGAGAAGGCGATGGCACGCAGGTGGTCGGCGATGACGCGCATCGCCACGTCGCACTTCGCGTCGGCGCCGTAGGTCTTGCCCGAAAGCTGCGAAATACGCTGGATCGTAGGCTGGAACACGTCGGTGTCGTAGTTCGATTTCTTGCCCTGGAGGATCATGCAGAGGCGCTCGAAGCCCATGCCGGTATCGACGTTGCGCGCCGGAAGCTCCTCCAGCGAGCCGTTGGCCTTGCGGTTGAACTGCATGAACACGAGGTTCCAGATCTCGATCACCTGCGGATGGCCCGCATTGACCATCCCGCGTCCCGGTTTGGAGGCGATCTCCGCCTCGTCGCGCAGGTCGAAATGGATCTCCGAGCAGGGGCCGCAGGGGCCGGTCTCGCCCATCTCCCAGAAATTGTCGTGCTTGTTGCCGCGGATGATATGGTCTTCGGGCAGAAACTGCTTCCAGTAGTCGTAGGCCTCCTGGTCGAAGGGCACGCCGTCCTCCTCGGAGCCTTCGAAAACCGTGGTGTACATGCGGTCGGCGGGAAGTTTGTAGACGCCGTGGAGCAGCTCCCACGCCCATTCGATCGCCTCTTTCTTGAAGTAATCGCCATAAGACCAGTTGCCCAGCATCTCGAACATCGTATGGTGGTAGGTGTCATGCCCCACCTCCTCCAGGTCGTTGTGCTTGCCCGAAACGCGCAGACACTTCTGGGTGTCGGCCGCACGCGGATATTTGCGGGGCGCATTGCCCAGGAAAATATCCTTGAACTGGTTCATGCCCGCGTTGGTGAACATCAGCGTGGGATCCCCCTTGACGACCATCGGTGCCGAGGGCACGATCACATGGCCCTTGCTCTCGAAGAAGTCCAGAAAGGCCCGGCGAATTTTATTCGATTCCATATATAAGATTTTATCCGATTTCCACGTTTGTGATTTCGGGTTGCAAAATTACACAATTAAAGTTAAATTTGCATCCTATTAACCGGAGTTTTTTCCGCAATGAAGCAAAAAGGGCAGAGATTCGACACGCAGGCGCTGACACAGGAAGCGCAGGCGCTGACGCGCGACGTGGTCACGGCACCTTTCCGCCTGCGCACCTACCGCCTGATCCGGAAAATACTCATCGGCTTCATCCTCGTCTCGATCGCCAACGTGCTCTTCTCGTACTTCTTCTACACCCCCAAGATGTACCGCATCATCCGCGACAACCGCGACCTGGTCATCAAGTACCGCATCCTGCAAGACCGCATCCGCACCTCGCAGCGGCGCGTGGACGAAATCCGCCACCGCGACAACTACGTCTACCGCTCGCTCTTCTCGACCGACACGGTGTCGATCGACGGCGTGTGGCAGCCCTACCCCGACACCAAATACGCCGCGATGGCCGGGGACGACTTCGCCCCGCTGATGGTCGGCACCTGGAAGCAGCTCGACGCGCTGGCCCGCATACTCTACCTCGAATCGGTGTCCTTCGACGAATTGCAGGCATTCGCCCGCGACAAGGAGAAGATGTCGGCGGCGATCCCGGCCATCTGGCCCATCGACCGCTCGGCGCTGCACAACGACCATATCGGCGCCTTCAACCTACGCCGGATGCACCCCGTGCTGGGGTATATCCGCCCCCACAAGGGCATCGACCTGGGCTGCGACCGCGGCACGCCGGTCTACGCCACGGGCGACGCCGTGGTGGAGGTCGCCTCCTCGGGGGGCAACGGCGGCTACGGACACATGGTGCTGCTGAACCACGAATTCGGCTACAAGACCCGCTACGCACACCTGAGCAAAGTCCTCGTGCAGCCGGGCGAACGGGTCGCCCGCGGGCAGGTCATCGCCGAAACGGGCAACACGGGCATCTCCTCGGGCCCCCACCTCCACTACGAGGTGCGGCTGAACGGCATGCGCGTCGACCCGATCCACTACTTCTTCATGGAACTCACCCCCACCGAATACCAGCGCCTGATGCGCATCGCACAGTCGGGCATGCAGTCGTTCGACTAAAAACAAAAGGAGATGGGAAACGACTGGACAAAGGATTTCGGCTTCGCGCGCGAAGAAATTTTCCGCAGCGAAGAAACGCTCCGCACAATCCGCCATATCCGTGCCTCATGGGGCGGCGAACCGGAGTTCCTCTGGGAGAAATTCCCGGACTACGCCGTTTTCCGGCGGCAGGACAACGCCAAATGGTATGCCGTGATATTGACGGTGCAGGCCGGCAAACTCGGCCTCGCGGACGAGGGGCGGACAGAGATTCTCGACATCCGGGCCGATGCGGAGACCATGGCGCGGGCGCTGGACTTCGAACATTATTTCCCCGGTTACCATATGAACAAACGCACGTGGCTCACCGTACGGCTGGACGGCAGCGTAGCCCTGGGGGAAATCGCCCCGCTGATCGCCCGCAGTTACGAACTGGCAGGGAAAAAGTAACCCGTCATGCAAATCCGACTTATCCTGCTCGACTTCGACGGCACGCTGGCCGACACGCGGCGCGCCAATACGCTGGCCTATGTCGCCACGCTGCGCGAGGCGGGCTATGCGCTCACCGAGGAGGAGTATGCGGCAAAGTATTTCGGCATGCGGTGCAACGAGTTCCTGACCCGTTACGGCATCGCCGACCCCGGGGAGCGCGAGCGGCTGCGGCTGCGCAAGATCGCGCTCTACCCCGCGTTCTTCGACACCGTGCGGCTCAACCGCCCGCTGTGGGAGTTCTGCAGGCAGTTCCGGGCGCAGGGCGGCCGCGTATGGATCGTATCGACGGGCAGCCGCGCCAATATCGACAACGCAATGCGCCACCTGGGGATCACGGTCACGGGACAGCGGGCGGGGAGCCCGGCGCCGGCAGGCTGCGCCGGCATGGACGAAGCGGAAATGGTCGGAGCTGGCAAGGGTACGACCGCAACGGGCATGGACGGAGCCGGTGTGGAAGGAACGGGCAAAGGTACGGCCGGAGCGGACGTGGATACGACCGGAGCGGGAAATACGGCGCCGGGCGCGGCCGGATCATATACCGCCACGGCCGGAACAGGTGCGGCAACCCCGGGTGCGGCGCGGGATCCCGAGCCGGGCGAAGGGCCGAACGGCTCCGTGGACGGCATCCTCTCGGGCTCCGACGTCGAGCACAGCAAACCCGCCCCGGACTGCTTCCTGGAGGCCATGCGCCGCGAGGGCTGCACGCCGCAGGAAACGCTGATCTTCGAAGACTCCGAAATCGGGCTCGAAGCGGCCCGCCGCAGCGGAGCGTCGTATTTTGTCGTGAAGTTGGACACATAAACTTCCGGAAACAAACCGTTTTTTCGGGAAAATTGTTATATTTGTCTCTGAAATTGTTCATTTTTGACAAATACTTTACTAATCCCATGAAACGATTCCTCCCCATCACAGTTTTGGCGGTTTTCGCATATCCCGCCGCAACCATTTCCTGCCAAAGCGGAAAAAAGGCCGCAGATCCCCAAATCTTCTGGGACGGAGGCGCGATTCCCGACCCTGTTTTCAGAACTTACGTACTCGATAATTTCGACACCGACCGCGACGGGAAAATCAGCCGTAAAGAGGCGGACGCCGTACTTGCCATCGACCTCGGCAGGCTCTGCGCAGAACTCGGTCCCGCAACCGAATCCCTCGCAGGCATCGAATATTTCAAAAACCTCAAACAGCTCATATGCAACGGAAATACACTGGCTGAACTCGATTTATCCCAAAATACGAGGTTGACCGAATTGAACTGCTGGGACAATCCGTTACCCGCACTTAATCTTTCAAAAAATACGGAGCTGGTAAAATTGAATTGCAACTACACTGCATTGGCCGAACTCGATTTGACCCAAAATACAGCGTTGACCGAATTGGCGTGCGAGGGCAATCCATTGACATCGCTCGATCTTTCCAAAAACACGAAATTGACGGTATTGTTTTGTCCTGCCAATCAATTGACGGCACTCGATCTCTCCAAGAATACGGCGTTAAAGGAATTACTCTGCTACAGCAACCGATTGACCGGACTCGATCTGACCCAAAATAAGGAGTTGGTTCATTTGCACTGTTACTACAACCAATTAACTTCGCTCGATTTGTCCCAAAATACGGCATTGGAGGAATTGCTCTGCTACGAAAATCAATTGACTGCGCTCGACCTTTCCAAAAATGCGGCCTTGATACAATTGAATTGCTACAACAATCGATTGACGGCGCTCGATCTCTCCGAAAATACGGCATTGACAAAATTATTCTGCGGTTACAATCCATTGACCGAACTCGATGTGTCCCGGAACACGAAATTGACGGAATTGCTCTGCCACGAAAACCAATTGACAGCACTCGACCTGACCCACAACACAGCATTGGCGACAGTGTACTGCCCTAACAACCGGTTGACGGCGCTCGATCTCTCCAAAAACACGGCGTTGGCGACATTGGCATGCTCCAGGAATCAATTGACAGCGCTCGACCTGTCCCAAAACACAGCGATAACGGAACTGTACTGCAACAACAACCAATTGGCTGCGCTCGATCTCTCCAGAAATACAGCGTTGACGGAACTGTACTGCAACGGCAATCGATTGACAACGCTCGACCTGTCCCGGAACACGGAATTGACGAAAATCTACTGCGACGACAATCCATTGACAGAACTCAATATATCCAATCTTTCGAAAATAGAGGAGATCGTATTCGGCGATAATCCTGAAATAAACGTAATTGCCAACAGTCAAACCGTTGTCTCAGACGAAGTGCGACATTACATGGACGGAAAGCGGAAAACACCATGAACCGACTATTGCCGGTCATAGCATTGGCGGTTCTTGCATATCCTGCCGCGCCCGTCTCCGGCCAAAGCGGGGAGGAGAACGCGAAGCCCCCGATCTTTTGGGACGGCGGCATGATTCCCGACCCTGGTTTTCGCGCTTATGTACTCGAAAATTTCGACACCGACCGCGACGGGAAAATCAGCAGTGAGGAAGCGGACGCCGTACTCGTCATCGACTTGGGCAGGGAAGAACCGACCGACACTCCCGGAATCAAATCCCTTGAGGGCGTCGAATATTTCAAAAACCTCAGAGAACTCATAGGTGCCTTCCATCCGCTGACATCGCTCCGCCTCTCCGAAAATACGGCATTGACAAAATTGAACTGCCGCGACAGTCAATTGACCGCCCTCGACCTGAGCAAAAACAAAGCGCTGACCCTTTTGGACTGCGCATACAATCAATTGACAGCGCTCGATCTGGCCGACAATACAGCGTTGATCGGACTGAACTGCAGCGGAAATCAATTAAGCGTTCTCGACCTGACCCAAAATCCGGAATTGACCGGATTGAACTGCTCGCACAACCGATTGACCGCCCTCGATCTGACCGGAAATCCGGCGTTGACCCAATTGGACTGCCGCGACAACCGATTGACCTCCCTCGACCTGGCCCAAAATACGGCATTGATCAGATTGGACTGCCACAACAATCGATTGACCGCCCTCGATCTGACCGGAAATCCGGCGTTGACCCAATTGGACTGCCGCGACAACCGATTGACCTCCCTCGACCTGGCCCAAAATACGGCATTAATCAGATTGGACTGCCACAACAATCGATTGACCGCCCTCAATCTGACCGGAAATCCGATGCTGACCGAATTGGTTTGCTCATACAATCTATTGCCCACCCTCGATCTCTCCGAAAATACGATGCTGACCGACTTGTGGTGCGAAAGCAATCGATTGACCTCAATCGATCTGTCCCAGAATAAGGCGCTGAGCAGGTTGTACTGCGACAACAATCGACTGACTACGCTCGACCTCTCCGCAAACACCGCATTGACTGGTTTAAGCTGCCACGACAATCGACTGACTGCACTCGCTCTCTCGAAGAATACGAAGCTGGTCGCTTTGGGCTGCTGCGACAATCCATTGATCCGGCTCAATTTATCCAATCTCGCCAAATTAGGAGCAATATCCCTCGATTACGACAACTATAAAATACAGGTAATCACCAACAGCCGGACGGCCATCGTGAGCAGCCTGACACGTTACATGCAATCCATCGAGGCCGAAAAGCAGAAAAAACACCTACAGCAAGAGGAATAACCTGCAATATGAAACTGCATATCTTAGTAATCCCATGAAACGATTCCTACCCATCACAGCTTTGGCGGTTTTCGCATATCCCGCCGCAACCATTTCCTGCCAAAACGGACAAGGGGCTGCGAATCCCCAAATCTTTTGGGACGGAGGCGCGATTCCAGACCCTGTTTTCAGAACTTATGTCCTCGAAAATTTCGACACCGACCGCGACGGAAAAATCAGCCGCAAAGAAGCGGACGCCGTACTTGCCATCGACCTCGGCAGGCTCTGCGGAGAATCGAGCGACACTCCCGCAATCGAATCACTTGCAGGCGTCGAACATTTCAGAAATCTCAAACAGCTCATATGCAACGGACATGCGCTGACCGAACTCGATTTGTCCAAAAATACGGAGTTGAATATACTGAAATGCAAAGATAACCAGCTAACGACACTCGATCTGTCCGAAAATACCGCATTGCTTACATTAAACTGCGGTCGGAATCCGATAAAGACGCTTGACCTGACGGAAAATAGAGCATTGAGCATGCTGGTCTGCGACTACAATCAATTGACCGCATTCGATCTCTCCCAAAATACAGCCCTGACGCAATTGTTCTGCGGGCACAATCAATTGACTGCGCTCGATCTATCCGAAAATACGATGCTTACCGACTTGTGGTGCGATTACAATCGATTGACGGAACTCGATCTTTCCAAAAATACGGAGTTGACCGATTTGTCCTGCGGTTGGAATCCGATAACAGCACTCGATCTCTCCGAAAATACAAAGTTAACTTATTTGAATTGCCTCAACAATCAATTGACCGCGCTCGATCTCTCCGAAAATGCAGCGCTGACCGAATTATACTGCGGCTACAATCGATTGACTGCGCTCGATCTCTCCGAAAATACGGAGTTGATTCGCTTGGGCTGCTCCGACAATCCATTGATCCGGCTCAATTTATCCGATCTCGCCAAATTAGAGGCAGTATCTTTCGATTACGAGAACCATGAAATACAGGTAATTACTAACAGCCAGACGGCCTTCGTGAGCGACCTGACACGTTACATGCAATCCATCGAGGCCGAAAAGCAGAAAAAATACCGACAGCAAGAGGAATAAACTGCAATATGAAACTGCATATCTTAGTAATCCCATGAAACGGCTATCCCCCATTACAGCATTGATGGTTCTTGCGTATTCCATCACGACCGTTTCCTGCCAAAACGGGCAGGGATCCGCGAATCCCCCGGTTTTTTGGGACGGAGGCACAATTCCGGATCCGGTTTTTCGCGCTTATGTGCTCGGCAGATTCGACACGGATCGGAACGGGAAAATCAGCCGCGAAGAGGCAGATGCCGTATTCGCTATCGACGTCGACGCAGAAACAGCCGACACGCCCCTGATCGAATCGCTCACGGGCGTCGAATACTTCAAAAACCTCGGAAAACTCACATGCAACTGGAATAATCTGGCTGCGCTCGACCTCTCCGAAAATACAGCATTGGACACATTGGACTGTAGTTGGAACAGGATAAAGGCGCTCGACCTTGCCGGAAACAAGGCATTGGCAAAATTGGACTGTAGCCAAAATCAATTGACAAAACTCGACCTGACCCAAAATACGGAGTTGAACGTATTGTATTGCACATGTAACCGATTGGCAGCACTCGATCTCTCCAAAAACAAAGCATTGACGGAATTGTACTGCAACATAAACGAATTAGCGACACTCGACCTCTTCGAAAATACGGAGCTGAAGGTATTGGATTGCAGCAAAAACAAGTTAATAAGGCTCGACCTCTCCGAAAATAGGGCATTGGCCAAATTGGACTGTAGCCGAAATAGCCTGGCGAAGCTCGACCTCTCCGAAAATACGGCATTGCATTTTTTGTCAGCATGGCAAAACCCATTGCTCCTGCTTGACATATCCGGCCTCTCGAAAATACGGCACATGGATTTCGATTTCGAGGACAATGACATACAGGTAATTACAGACCACCGAACCGCCATCGACGACGACCTGCTCCGCTATTATGCAATCCGCCGGAGCCGAAAAGCAGAAAAGGAATAACCGGCAGCGATACCGGCAGTTAAAAGTGACGGGCAGGCCAAAGAGCATTTCTGCCTGGACGGCTCCCCGAAGGAAGCCCCCCCCTTGCTCATCCTCACCGCTTGCAGATCACGTTGAAGTCGCAGTACTTGCAGGTATCGGCATCCTCGCACTGGCGGAACGGAACCGAGGTGTCGTAGAGTTCGGCGAGCTGCGCGCGCAGCAGTTCCTCGAAACGCTCGCGGTAAAGCGTATAGCGCGCCCCCTTCACCCCCGTTTGCTTGTCGTCCAGCTGCGGCGAATAGCCGGGGCGGTTCATGTTGCGGACGTAATAGAGTGCCGGTTCGACGTCGCAGCCGCGCGACCGGTGCAGCATCATCGCGTAGAGCAGCGTTTGCAGGATGTTCGAAAGGCGTTGTTTGCCCGTGCCCGTGAACAGGCTCTCCACGCCGTCGAATTCGAGGTGCGGCGCCCCGGTCTTGTAGTCCACCACCCTCAGCGCCCCGTCGTCGAGCGTGTCGATACGGTCAGCGATGCCGGCGAATTTCATCTCCAGGTCGCGCCCGCCCGCGCGGAAGCGGAACGGATAGGCCACGGGCTCCTCCAGCCCCGACACGGCGAAAGCATCGTGCGCAGCGTCGTAGGGCATCACCCCGCCCCGCAGGTAACGGATCACGATGTCCTTCACCAGCAGCAGGTTGCCCGAATAATCCTCGGCCGTAGCATGTTTATCCTGCAAATAGTTCTCGTTGATGGCCGCCTCGACCGCCTGCGCCACTTCGCCCGTACGGATCATCGCACGCAGGGTTTCACCGGGATGCGCCTCCCCCGCGATGCGGGCGTAAAGCGTCTGCACGGCGGCATGGAGGATCGTACCGAACATCGGGGCATCGACCTCCTCGGAAATTTCGTCATCGGCCTCCAAGCGGGCTATGGAATGGAAATAGAAGCGCAAGGGGCAGGCCACGTAGCGGAAAAACGCCGTCGGCGAGAGCGTCGCAGGGCTTTGGGCGTCGACGAAACGCTCCAGCCGGGCCATCACCCCTTCGTCCTTGGGCACCTCGATCGGCGCCGTTTCGGCCAGGTTGACGTCCACCCCCACTTCGACCTTGCGCACGTCGAAGCCGCTCTCGTAGTCCAACTGGTAGATATAGCGGCTCGGCTCGCCCGTCGACTTGTCGTCGGCGTGCGAGCAATAGAGCATGTGGACGGTCTTGGCGCGCTGGATCAGGCGGTAGAAATAGTAGGCATAGACGCCCTCGTGGTGCTCGGGCGTGGGCAGCTCGTAGGCCGCACGCAGGTTGCAGGGGATGAACGACGCCTGCGCCATATGATTGCCGGGGAAATTGTCGTCGTTCATCGAAAGGATGATGACGTTTTCGAAATCGAGGTTGCGGGTCTCGAGGATCCCCATGATCTGGATGCCCTCCAGCGGCTCGCCCTCGAAGGGGATGCGCAGCGTCTGCAAGTGCCGGCGCAGCAGCGAGGTGTAGACCTCGGCCGTAAGGTCGATATCGCACTCGTCGAGCGAGTTGCGCAACTTGGTGACCTGCTCGGCGATGACCGCCAGGAATTCGACCCGCTGCCGTGCATCGTCGCCCTCGTAGGGCTGGCGCGCCACGGCGGCGACCACGTCCAGCATGTAGTCGGACAACTCGCGCCACGTCGCGGCGGGCGTAAAGATCCGTTTCAGCAGTTCGTTGCGGCCCAGCCACGCGGCATCGACCGAAATGCGGCGGTCGCGGACGATCTCCTCGTGCATCGTGCGCGTGAGTGCGGCGTCGCACTCGGCCACATAGGGGTGTGCGAGGATGCCGGCGACGTCGGCATGGTAGAACGTGCAGCCGTCGCCCTTGCGGCGGCGGTGGTTCTGCAACTCCACCAGACGCTCGACGAACGTGTAGGCCAGGCTCTGCCGCAGGGGGAAGCCCATCGTCACGTTCACCCGTCCGATGTCGGCGGGCAGGGCGTACAGCAGCGGCAGCAGCAGGTTCTCGTCGGTAAGCACCACGGCGGTCTCCTTGCCCAGCGCGGGCCTGGCGCCCGCGGCGATGCCGGGGTCTTCCTCCCTGCGGCGGCGGGCAAGGCCGGCGAGGATCGCCGCGGCATATTTGCACTGCACGGCGTTCGAGACGGCGGCGACCGACACGATCTGCTTCTCCCCCCGCATGTTGTCGTGCCGAAGTTCCGTGCGGGGCGGGAACTGCGCCACGTTCGAACGCACGAACATACCCGCCTCCTGTTCGGGGTCGTCCTTATAATAGGAGTCGTAGTCCCAGTAAAAATCGGTTTCGGCCGCCGTGGCGAGGAACCCGAAAAGGCGCTTCTCGCACTCGGAAAGGGCGTTGAACC
>OHFN01000958.1_pt1 | contig 15222 bp, 7 predicted proteins | sample 1567571 | NCBI WGS metagenome assembly OHFN01 (sample SAMEA3879533, study PRJEB24766) | human gut metagenome | biome: human-associated habitat; feature: feces | place: USA | collected 1985/1987
GTAAAATTCAACATTTCCTCACACAATCCCCATCTGCGCAAGTCGCTGAAACGATGTCCTTCGCAAGCCAGTTCAACGGCTCTTTCGTGCATAAGGCGTTGGTGTACTTCTTCTTTAGTAGTCGCTTTCAAGTGAGCGGGGCCACTGTTCAAAGCCGGCATGTGAGTTGAAGGGCGTTGGCGAATTTGGTTAATTAATGCCACGGCTTCGTTTTGCTTGGAATCTTCGTTATAACATTCGGCTAACATAAGCAATACATCTGCATAACGAATCAATGGGAAGTTGATAGGTACATGTTCACGATTACTTAAAGTACCATCCATGTCACCTTCGGGTACGAACTTACGCCAGAGATAATCATACCAACCACGGTTATTGCGGATATATCCGTAGTTCTCATTGGTTCCGGGGGCTAGGACAAATTCCATCATTTTGGGTATTGTACCGTTGCAGCCAAAATATTGAGAGTATGGAGTAATGATGCTTTGTTCCATACGAGGGTCACGTTGTGCATAGATCTGACGGATTAGCTCTTTCTTTTCGGGGTATTTGGTTACCACTCCACTTTCAAGAACGGCCAGGAAGGTCTCTTTTTGTATTGCCTTGTCGGTGGTGAATCCAGGGATATAGTCTTCCCAATTAAAGGCGGTTCCATCCAGATTTTCGTACATGTCTGCCAATATGTCTGTAGGAATACATGTATTCCAACTACTGCCGTAACTAGAGCGACTGCCCAAACGTAATCCGAAAGGCATACCGTACTCTGTTCCGATGCCACTCAAATTCTGAATGCTGAATATCATTTCGCTGCTTTTATGACCTGTGGGTTTGAATAAGTCGGCATAGCTATCGTACAAGGCATATCCATATCCACGTCCTTCGGGGTCATTTACAATTTCTTCAAAGTCAGCGGCGGCTCCTTTGTAGTCTTTGGCATATAGTTTAACTTTGCCGCGTAAGGCTACGGCTGCTCCCCGGGTGGCACGACCGTAATTTTCATTCTCCCACTTCACGGGCAATACGTCAATCGCTGCCTGCAAGTCGTCCAGAATAAATTTACGGGTTTCTTCGGTGGTGGAGCGAGGCTTCTTCATGTTCATAAACTCATCGCTCACTACAGTGGTTTCATCGTACAAAGGAACGCCGCCGTAGAAATCCATCAAGTGGAAGTAGTATAGGGCACGCATGAAACGCGCTTCTCCCTTATAGCGGGTTTTGAGCCCGTCGGACATATTGACCCGGTCGATGTTTTGCAAAACGATGTTGGCACGGACTATACCCTCGTAGGTCTTCTGCCACTTATTCGCTACAATTCCTTCGCGATCGGTGTAGCGCCCTTCAATGGTTCCCTCGTTCATTCCATAGGCGATATCTCCTAATCCATCCTGCCAGAAGTAGGTGCCAAATACATCGTTTTGTCTCATTTGGGCATATACTCCTATAATAGCCTGATGTGCGTGGTCCTCGGTCTGCCAGAAGGTACCTGAGTTCAGTTTATCGTGCGGATATTGTTCCAGATCGTAACAGCTGCTCATGATGCCGGCAGCCAGTAGCAATAATATATATTTTTTCATCGTTGTATTATGAGTTTAGAATGATACATTAAGACCGAATGAAGCTTGGCGGATAGCCGGATAGCCTAAGCCTGATACTTCGGGGTCCATTCCCTGGTAATTGCTGAAAGTAAAGAAGTTCTCCAAACTACAGAAGAGGCGTACTCTGCTCAAAGAGGCTGCCTTTACCCATTGGGTAGGCAGGGTATATCCCAGTTGAATGTTGCGTATCTTCAGGAAAGAACGGTTGGTTTCCCACATCGTGCTATTGCGTGAATTGCGTCCATCACCCTTCAGTAGTCTGGGATATTTTGCGGGGGTCGTTCTGCCTGGATACCATCTTCCGTCCACGATGCTTTCGCCAATTTGGTTACCGTATGCCACGCTTGTGTTATGCAGGCTGCGGTATTGCACGTAGTAGTTGCCGCTGCCTTGCATCAGGGTAGAGAAATCGAAACCTTTGTATTCGAAACCTAAATTGATACTATAAGTGAATCGGGGTGTATCGCCATGTCCCATAGGTACGCGGTCTTCGTCGCTGAAAATTCCGTCGTGATTCATATCCTTATAAAGAATGTCTCCCAATTCCGGACGCTTGTATTTGCTGAACGGGTTTAGTTTCACTTGGTTTCCTTTGTCGTCGGTTATCATGGGGGCATTGTCTATCAATGACTGTATATAATCTAAATCGGCTTGCGTCTCTATAATGCGATCCACTACCAAAACATACTGTGTATTGATGGCATACCCTTCCTTGATCATAACATCTTTATTTCCCTTATCGGAGATGGACATTTCGTTTCCTTTGAATTTCGTTACCTTATTATCTACGAAGGTCAGATTACCACCAATGTAATAATGGAAATCATTTATCTTGTCGGCCCAGTTGAGTGTCAGCTCCAAGCCTTTGTTCACGACTTCGGCACTGTTCTGTTTGGGGATGCTTCCGCTACCGTGTACCAAAGGAGCAGGCAGGTCGATAAGGATGTCCGATGTCTTCTTGTAGAAATATTCCATGGTTCCCGAAAGGCGGCTGTTCAGTAAACCAAAGTCGAGGGCGACGTTACTTACGGCTGTGCTCTCCCAAGACAAATTACCATTGGCTATGGCTGTTTGCGCTAAGCCGGTATTCAGTACACCGTTCAATCCATAATTGGATTTGGCATAGGTAGCGATGGCATCATAATCGCCCACATAGTTGTTGCCCAGTTCACCGTAAGAAAGGCGGAGCTTCAAAGCGTCCAACCAACCTTTGGTAGATTCCATGAAGCTTTCCTGATCTACACGCCACGCTGCCGATACCGAAGGAAAATATCCCCAACGATTATCGGGACGGAAACGTGAGGAAGCATCGGCACGCATATTCGCTTCCAACAAATAGCGGTCTTTCCATCCCAGGTTGATACGTCCGAAGAAAGAACGCATGGCCCATTCACTGTGAGTACCTGTAGTCTCCGATTCACCGGTGGTGCCGCCGATTACATCTATCGAAGGGTCGATCCAGTCGTAGGCTTTAGCTGTGAACTTGCGGTCGCGGCGCATTTCTTGACTGGTACCTGCCAATACGTTAAAGTTTAGACGATTATCCAGGAACTTTCTTTCGTAACGTGCAGTAGCATCCATAAAGTAACGTTCTATCTTGCGGTTTTCGTTGTAGATGTAACTTTTGTCACTGCAAGCCCTGCCGATGGTGTTAGTGGCGAAGTTCCACAAATCATATCGGGTAGGTTTTTCCATTTGCTCTTTATCCATGAGTTCGTAGGTGTACGATCCCGTTATGGTAAGACCTTTAAGGGGTTTTAGTTCGGCATTGAACTGTGAGCGCAGGTTGCGGTTCTTATGGAAGCCGGTCTCTTTGTTCAAGTATTCCAAAGGATTGTTGGATTGTGGGTCGTCTTCGGGGTTCACTGGAGCTCCGTATTTACCGTTGTGTTTGAGGGTCATGCCCGGTGTACTGGCTACGCCGTAGGTAAATACATCGGCTACACGGTCTTGTCCTACTTCGCTGTCCGAGTAGTAACCGTTCAGCTTTGTTCCCAGCGTCAGCCAGGGAGTAATACGTGCTTCCACACTGGTACGGAAACTGTAGCGCTCGTATCCTGAGTTTTCCATAATGCCCGGATCATTGTTGTAACCGAAGGAGGTGTAGAATGATACTTTGTCCGTGCCCCCACTTACTGCAAGGTTATGATTGGTTGCTACTGCACTGCGGAATACTTCGTCTACCCAGTCGGTATTGGGATATTGCAGTGGATTGCGGCCTCCGTCGTTGCGCCATGCAGCGATGGTTTCGGGTTTGAATTGTGCGGGTTGTCCGCTATTAGTATATGCCTCGTTCATCAAATCCATATAGGTAGCATAATCCGAAACACCACGTACGGTCTTTCCTATCGACTCCACTGATACATATCCGGTGTAATCTACGTTAATCTTACCGCTCTGTCCCTTTTTGGTGGTGATGAGGATAACACCGTTTGCTGCGCGCGAACCGTAGATGGAGGCCGAGGCGGCATCCTTTAATACTGACATGCTGGCTACGTCCTGCGGAGATACTGTATTAATATTAGCTTCTACACCGTCGATGATGACAAGCGGTTCCGAATTATTTAGCGTACCTTGGCCGCGTACCATGATAGTAGCGTTTCCTTCATCGCCCGGTATATTGCTGTTGGATGAAACCGCCACACCGGCAGCCATACCCGCCAATGCGTTCGACAAGTTGGTAATCGGACGTTTCTCTGCAATATCCGCCATATCTACGCTTGCTACCGATCCGGTCAGGTTCACCTTCTTCTGAGTGGCATAGCCCACAACGACTACTTCGTCAATCAGCTCGCTGTCTTCCTGTAAGCGGATGGAGAGATCTTTTTGACCACTTACTTTTATATCTTGATTCTTGTAGCCGATGTAGCTGACTTCGAGTACTGCCTTGTCCGATACGTTTTTCAGTGTAAACCGGCCGTCGATGTCGGTTATCGTGCCCAAGGCTTCTCCTTTTATTTTTACGTTGGCTCCAATGACGGGTTCGCCATTTTCATCGGTCACAGTACCCGTGAGGGTCCGTCCGTTTTGCTGAACGATGAGTGAGGTAGCTACTGCTGTCCGGTGAACAGAATTACTGTTGGCAAATGCGTATGCGGGACTTACTGCCAGCAGCAGGGTACCTCCTACTAATAGTTGTGATAACTTGGCACTAAGTGTGCGCTTTTCTTTTTCTCGTTGATACATAATTTGTAATCGTTTTAAGGTTGTGCTGCAAAATTAGTTTGACTGTAGCAAAGCGGGGGAGCGTTATTATGTTTATAATGGGAGAATATTGATGACCTTTGCTTTTTAACATTTACGAATCCTCCGCTAGTGAGATGAGAGATTTAGGGCAGGAGGGGACATTTGCGTCCAAAAGGGGTGAATTTATGTGTAAGGTAAAAGATTTATTATTTACTCGTCACCCTTGGCACGTCTTTTGTGTCTGTTGAACCGATGTTAATATCGATTCATTAACACGCCCTGCCCCTTCTTTCTTATCGGAACAGACGCCGAAAGAGGGAGCAGGGCTTTTTATTTATCTAATATTATGGCTAACAACCTACTGAAAGTGTGGATGGCGGACAACATCGTCACCACCGATCTTAGCGCAACGGCAGGTCGTAACTTCACCCTGCTGGGGAAGAACATCAAGGGGGCGGGATACTCCGGGTGAGTGGCGTTGGTCTTTCGTTAAGTTTGAATTCCGGTATATGATACGCATAATACCCCTGAAATGGACAATTCTTCCCCCGTTTTATTCATTTTTGGCTTACTTTTGCTTGTGGAAAGAAGCGCTGGGCGTTTTGGCCCATACAAGGAAATGAACTATCTTAATCAATCAATCTATATGCAAAAATTGTTTTTTAACTTAACCGACATGTGCAGAAGCATTGCGCTTCTGTTCATACTGTTTGTTGTTTGCACAGCTTATGGGCAACAACATTTTCTGGCAGAACACCCCCGTCTGCTGTTTACCAAAGCCGAAACGCTCGGTATAAAGGAGTTAATAAAGAATAATCCGCAGGCACATGAATTGGCGGAGTTCTTGAAAGCCAAGGCCGATTCTTTGGCATCGGTTCCACAAAAAGCTTATCAGATGGATAAATACGGTAACATGCTATGGACATCAAGAGCGTACGTACAACGTCTGGGAACACTGGCATTGGCCTATCGGATTTACGGCGGACAGAAGTATCTTGATGCGGTAAACACTGCCCTGCTGTGGGTTTGCGCCTATCCCGACTGGGACCCGAAGCATTATTTGGATACTGCCGAAATGGCGACTGCTGTAGCTATAGCCTACGACTGGCTGTACGACGTATTGCCGCAAACGACCAAAGACATAGCCAAACGTTGCCTGTACGAGCGTGCCATTACCCTCGTGTTGCGCGAGTATGAGAAAGGTGGCCCGGGAAGCTGGGCCAAGCGTGAAACGAATTGGAATGTAGTGTGCAACACCGGTATGACGCTGGCTGCACTGGCTGTAGCCGAAGATTATCCACAGGAAACCGCCACCATTCTTGATAATGCCGCCCGGTACATGCCCAATTGCCTCAAGCATTTTGCACCGGATGGTGTGTGCTATGAAGGCCCGGCTTATTGGGGATACACCAACCGCTATCTTTCCATGTATCTGAAAGCTGTGACGGACAACGGAGGCGATAAAGGAAGAATCGCGCAATTACCGGGCATTTCTCGCACGGCGCTTTATCAGATACGTACGCTTACACCGTCGGGACATCCGTTCTATTTCGGCAATGCTGGCATCGGGCATGAGTCCTTCGGTGGTCCAGCCTATTTCTTCTATGGCAAAATGTTCCGTCAGCCCGAAGTGTCTGCCTGGAACCGGAACGAGGTGACCAAAGCGCTGCGTGGGGCCGACTTGTTCGACCAGGTTTTCTTCCTCTCCCTGCCATGGTTTGATGATACTTCGTCCAAGGAAGCAAGTGCCGTACCCGCCATGGAGGTGTATCACAATAAGATAAATGACATTGTGGTGTTCAATGGAGACCGTAACAAGCGGGGCTCTCTCTATCTGGTTGCCAAAGGCGGTTTGCCCAACCAGGCACATCAGCATATGGACTGCGGTACATTCATTGTGGAAAGTGACGGGGTGCTTTGGACTGAAGACCTCGGAGCCGACGATTATGATTTGCCTGGCTTCTGGGACGGAAAACCCGGCGGACAGCGCTGGAAGTATTTCCGAAACAATAACTTTTCACACAATGTCATCAATATAGATCATAGTCTACAGTATGCCAACGGACATGCCTTTGTTTGCGAAGAACATCCTGAAGCCAAGCAACCTTTCGCCAAACTGAACTTATGTGAGGTGTACAAGGAAAAAGCGAAAAGCGTATATCGCAAGTTTACCTTGCTGAACAATCGTACTATGGAGGTGGAAGATGAAGTGGAACTACTCGATGCCGGTTCTAAAGTGTCGTGGGTGGCTGCCACCAAGGCCGATGTAGAAGTAAACGGCGATAAAGCTCACTTTATGCGTAATGGCAAACACTTTTATATGCAGATAGTCGCTCCTGTCGGTGCCGTGTTCAAGACTTATCCTGCCAGGAACACTTATAAAGGTGAAAAACCCATCGAAGGTATCACGATGCTCGAAGCGGAATGCCCGTTCAAGGGAACGAATGGCAAAGTAACTGTACGTATGAGTAGCAAAAGTTTCTGATAAGGCTCATGAAAGCAAAGGAAACGATAAAGATAACAGAGTGAAGCAAGGACAAGCTTGCGGGATGAATGACTCTCCTGTAAACTTCCGCTTTCCTTAACAACAACTGCTATTTATTAAACACTAATATATACTATTAACATGAAAAAGAATCTTATTATTCTGCTTTTAGGGCTGGTATCCTCTAATATCTATGGCCAAAGCACATTCAACATTGATCACGGTCCTTATCTGCAAGAGCTAACCCCAAATGGAGTAACGTTTGTTTTCAATACTTCGGCCCCTTCTTTCTGTGATGTCGAACTGCGTAAGGCGGGTAGCGGCACCTCCACCTATTACCATCATTCCGAGCACGGCTTGAAACAAGCCAACACTACTTTTTTTTCCGTTCGTGCAGCCGATTTGCAGCCTAACACTACTTATCAGTATCGCATTCGTGCCAAAGAGATGAAGTCTTTCCAACCTTACAAGGTGGTCTTTGGCGACAGTATTACATCCCAGTGGTATACATTTAGTACTGTAAATCCGCAGCAAAAAGGTGGTTCCATATTTGTGACGAGCGATATACACACCCAGCCACAACTGTTGAAGAAACTGCTGGAATTCTGTGACTATAAGACTTGTACTTCTTTCTTCTATGCCGGAGATATGATGAATTATATGCAGCACGGAGGTGAACATCCTTTTACCTCTTTCATTGATACCAGCGTGGATATGTTTGCTTCGTCCATCCCCTTTGAACTGGTACGGGGTAATCATGAGACCCGTGGCGACTTGGCACGAGAATTCCCTTCATTCTTCCCCAAGACCAACGGCAAGCTATATGGTTCGTATCTTCTGGGTGATGTAATGATAGTGATGCTCGATACAGGTGAAGATAAAGCCGAAACCCATCCGGTGTATGCCAATTTAACAGACTACGCCGCCTATCGTACCGAGCAAGCCGAATGGCTGAAAGCATTGGTTAATAGCAAGGCATACAAAAAGGCTAAATATCACATTGTCATCTCACATTTCCCTATGATAATGGATGAAAAAAACAAACAGAAAGGGATCTGGCATGGTTGGCAGGACACTATCGACAAAATGACCCCTATCTTGAATAAGGCAAAAGTCGATTTACTGATAGCCGGACATACTCACCGCTTTTTCTATCATGAACCGGGTACCGAAAATAATACCTATCCTGTGCTTGAACAAGGTGGTATGTGTGCCACTCGATTGGATATTGCCGACGGGCACATCCAAGTGAAAATAGTGGATAAAGACGGCAAACTATTGTTCGATAAAGAACTTTAAACGTTTTTTGTAATCCCAGTTTAAAAAGGGAACTACCATGAAAATTGAATATATAATAGAAATTAGAATATTAATATGAGACGAATTAAAATTTTATTATTCAGCTTGTGTGTGGCTGGATTGTTATGCTCGTGCTCTTCACAAAAAGCGACTTCGGTTCAGATAAATGGACATGGTACGCAGTGGCAATGGGATAAAGGAACCATCGTAGTCGAGACTCCCGAACGTCCCGCAAACCAGCAGAGCGTCATCGGGCTGGCACTTCCTAAGATGGACGTAGTTCGTGTAGGATTTGTAGGCTTGGGAATGCGTGGTCCCGGTGCTGTGGAGCGTTTCACGCACATTCCCGGTACGCAGATAGTAGCGCTTTGTGATTACGAACAGTCGCGTGCGGAAGGATGTCAGAAGTATCTGGAGAAAGCATCGCTGCCGAAGGCTGCCGTTTATTCGGGAGAGAAAGGTTACGAAGAGTTGTGCAAACGCGATGATATAGATTTGGTTTATATTGCTACCGACTGGCTACACCACTTCCCCGTTGCTATGTGTGCCATGGAGAACGGCAAGAATGTGGCTATTGAAGTTCCTTCTGCCATGAACCTGAAAGAGTGCTGGGACTTGGTGAACATGAGCGAGAAGACCCGCAAGCACTGTATGATTTTGGAAAACTGCTGTTATGACTGGTTTGAAATGAATACGCTGAATATGGCACAGAACGGTGTGTTCGGTGAGGTGATACGTGCGCAAGGCGCCTATATCCATAATCTAGCCCCTTTCTGGGATCATTATTGGAAAAATGGAGAAGACGACAAACTGGGCTGGCGTTTGGATTACAATATGAAACATCGTGGAGATGTATATGCCACTCACGGTCTTGGACCGGTGGCGCAGGCGCTTGACATTCACCGTGGCGACCGTATGCAGACTTTAGTGGCTATGGATACCAAATCTGTAGTAGGCAAGGCTTTGGTGGGAGAGAGAACGGACTCTGCCTGCAATAACTTCCGCAACGGTGACCACACTACTACTCTTATCCGCACGGCTAACGGCAAGGTTATTGAAATACAGCATAATGTAATGACTCCGCAACCTTATAACCGTCTTTATCAGTTGACTGGTTCCAAGGGATTCGCTAATAAATATCCGGTTTCCGGTTATGCTCTCGATGCGGAACAACTGACCGCTTCGGGCGTACAACCCAAAGTGGATGATTTAAACTCACATGGATTCCTTCCGAAAGAAGAAATGGAGGCACTTGTCGAGAAATACCAGCACCCTATCTTGAGAAAATATGGTGAAATGGCTAAGGAAGTAGGCGGTCACGGTGGTATGGACTTCATAATGGATAGCCGTTTGGTATATTGCTTGCAGAACGGTTTGCCTCTCGACATGGATGTATATGACTTGGCTGAGTGGTGTTGTCTTGCAGAATTGGGGGAACTTTCTATGGATAACAACTGTGCAGCAGTGGCGTTTCCCGACTTCACCCGTGGCGAGTGGAACAAGGTGAAGGGATATAAGCATGCCTATGCGACACCCGAAGAAGAAACTGCTACACAGGAAAAGGCCAAAGCATTCACTGCAAAATTGAAAGAACAAGGTGCACGAGAATGGAATGCTGAATGATCGATAATCAAGTTTGATAAGCAATAAGGGTTGCATCCATACGAAATGCAGCCCTTATCCTTTTATTTCCCTTTATACTCTTGCGGTGTCTGGTTGAAGCAGGCTTTGAAGCAGTGTCTGAAGTAGCGTAATGAATTGAAGCCCACTTGAAAGGCAATGTCCGTTATCTGCAATTCCGGATGGTTCTTTAATAGATCGGCTGCATGCTTCAACCGCATATTCAGGATATACTCATTTGGAGACATACAACTCAAAGCTCTTAGCTTGTTGTAAAGTGAACTACGACTGACTGCCAATTCGCTCGCTAATGTATTGACGTCAAAGTCCGGATTGGATAATTGTGCTTTTACTATTTCTTCGAGTTTAGCTAAGAACTTGGCATCGATAGGACTTAATGCTAAAGCTTGCAACTCCGTACCTTCCGGTTTATCATCGGTCATGTCCTTTCCGAATTTCTGTTTCAAAAGCTTCCGGTTACGCAGGATATTTGCGATGTGTCCCAGTAACATCTTATTATTGAAGGGCTTTTCTATGTAATCGTCGGCACCGCATTGCAATCCTTCCATCTTTTTATTGTCCGAGGTAAGAGCAGTCAGCAGTATAACGGGTATATGACACAGATCGAAGTTGTTCTTTATCTTGGTGCACATTTCAATACCATCTATCTCCGGCATCATAATGTCGCTCAAGATGAGGTCGGGATGTTCTTCCAGTGTTTTAGCCAATCCTTCCTTACCATTCATAGCTATGACTACACGGTATAAAGGAGAAAGTAGCGAGGTGAGTATTTGCAACAACTCTTCGTTGTCTTCTACCAAAAGTATACAATCTTTGCTTGTTACATTTTCCTGTATCTCGTTTTCCTCTATAACGGAAGTATCCTCAGCAGCAGAAGTGACCGTAGAAGTTTCCATAAAGCGATAATTGGAATTTTCCGGTTTGGTGAAAGTGACGTAGGTGTCGTTTTGGAACAAGTTTTCTTTGGGCAATGTTACGGTGAAAATGGTACCATATTGCAAGGCACTTTTTACTATTATTTCTCCATGATGCAGTTCGACCAATCCTTTTGACAAAGCCAGACCAATACCGCTGCCCGGTGAGGAGATGGCGCTATCCACCTGATAGAAGCGGTCGAAGATATAGGGCAGAGCTTCCTGAGGAATGCCTTCACCGGAATCTATTACTTTGATTTCAATGACAGTCTCTTTTTCTTCTATTTGTAACTCAACTTTTCCCTCTTCGGGGGTATGTTTGAAGGCATTCGAGAGCAGATTGGAGAATACTTTTCTCAATTGCCGTCCGTCACACCAGCACATCAGGCTCTCGGCTTCTGCATGGAATTCGAACTGCAGGTTCTGTAACTGAGCCTGTTCTGTGAAATCTTGGTAAATCTGCTGTAAATAGGGAATCATATCGAGTTGGCATACATGCAGATTCAACTTTCCGCGTTCCATCTTTCTGAAATCGAGCAGTTCGGATATTAGTTCTCTGAATTGGAAGGTGTTCTTATAGATCTTTTGTAAGCGTGTGCGTAGGAATGGAGAAAGACTACCGGTCTGCAACAAAGATTCGATCTGGGAAATAATCAATGTCAGTGGTGTGCGGAACTCGTGAGAGATATTGGCGAAGAATTGGAGCTTGGCTTGGGTCAGTTCTTCGTTTTTTTCCTTCTCCATCTTTTCTTGTGCCAGCGAAGCACGAAGCCGCATCTTGGAACGCCAGTTGATGACAATGATCCAAGCTATGGCAGATACTATACAGATATAGATGAGGTAAGCCCACCAGGTAGCCCACCAAGGATGATGAATGATAATGGGCAATTCGATGGTGGATACCTTGTCACGTGAACTTTGTTGTTGCTCACGTACTACCAGTTTGTATTTTCCTGAATTAAGATTGGTGAATACGATGGTATTGCCGTATGTTGTAGCCCATTCTTTACTAAACCCTTCCAACTTATACTCATAGACTTTCCTACTGGTATTGTTGACGTAGTTGTTTGAGGTAAATGATACTGAAAGGTTGTTCTCGTTATGTCCTAAATCTATTTGATGAACAAATGGCAGGGCGGCTTTTAATATATTTTCCGAATCATCTACAGCTATAGGCTTATTGTTGACTATCAAAGAAGAAAAATAGAGATTATAAGATGGAGGAGTATTTGACAAGGAAGAACTCATAAACGAACTCAGCCCTTCGGCTCCTCCTATGAATGTTTCTCCATCCTTACACAGCAATAAACCACAGCCGTCATTGATAGCAGACAGATGTAATTGACTCTCTGCATCAATCATTTTCTTTTCTCCTGTCTGAGGATGATAAATAAGCAGTCCGCGATCATTGGAAATGGCTAAATAGCCGTGTGGAGTGACTATCATGTTGTAGCAGTAGCTGGCGTCAATATCGGCACATTTTATGAATTTCTTTTCTATCCTGTTAAATGCATATATTCCGTCGCCATAAGTTCCCATGAATATAGTGCCGTCTTTGCTTTCCGTCATTTTTGTCACATGATATTTCCCCAATCCGCTTTTTCCATATCGATATATCTGCTTTTCTTGAGGATTTGTCATGCTGATTCTTGTTATAGAATTCCATCGGGATATCCACAGATAGCCTTGGGAATCAATTAGGAAATCAGTCCCCTCTGTATTGGCTTCGGGAGTAGAAGGGTATAGACTTTTAATTGAATAATCTCCCTTTTCCTTTATGAACATACCTTTTGTTGACATTAGGTAGAGTCTATCGTCTTTAAATTCCATTTTCATCCAAGTATCACCTGCTTCTTTAGAGTGATATTTTACTTTCTTTGTGGAGATGTCAAAGCATAGGAAGCCTTGTTTATGAGTACCTATATACAGGCAATCTTGTTCTTTATCATAGGCAATGCACTTTAAATTGTAAAAAGGTTCGCTATTGGATTTATTATCCATCAGGTAATGGGTAAAGCATCCGGTCTTTCTGCTCAAATGGTTCAGACCTCCTCCTTCCGTACAAATCCATACATCGCCACGTTTGTCTTCCACCATATTGCCCACGTATGGAAAGCTTAGTCCGTCTTCATTGCCGGTATCTTCAGAGTAATGACGGAAAATATCTACTTCCGGGTTAAAATAGTGTACGCCTCCATAATAAGTCCCTACCCAAATAGTACCTTGTAGGTCTTTATAGAGTGAGAAAACGGAAGAGTGTTTCAGGTTTCCCGGTTTCATGCCTCTGTTATAGTAGGAAACGTTGCCAACCGAATCGATTTTGTTCAAACCATTGAAAGTTCCTATCCAAATGCTTCCTTCATTATCTTCGACAAAGCAGCGGACATCATTATTGGAAAGATCAAAATCCTTCTGGATAGCGAATTGTTGGCTCACGCCATTTTCGATTTTGTACATCCCTTTACGATAAGCTGCCACCCACATTCTGCCTTGCTTGTCTCGATATAATGAATGTGTATGGATGTGTGAAATAACGCATACCGGTGAGGGACTGTTCAAATTATCTATTCTATATAGCCCGTCTATAGTGCCAATCCACATACAGTTATTGACATCGACATACAAGCAGGTAACTCTTTTGTGAGATTTCAAACTGTAGATGAAGTCAAAATCTTCTGTTTCTTTATTCCATTTTAAAATGCTATCGTTGACGGCAGCCCATATCGTATGCTCTTGGGCATAAAGACATCCGGGACGTAAATCAAGCTGTGTAAAATGATCTTTAAAGAGGTCATAGCGAATGAGGTCCCCATCTGAAATAAAGAAAATACTACCTTGCTTGTCACTGACTAAATTTTGTATTTCATTGCCACCAAAGTGATCTTTACCTGTTAAGGAAGGTTTGTAAACAGTCATTCTGTTTCCAAGCCTTCTAAGGTTCCGAACCACATCCTGCCCAATTCATCTTGGCAGATGGAGACAACTGAAATCTGGGACAGACCTTCCGACTTACCCAAATGTTTAAAGTATATATTTCCGTGGATAGTCAGAGAAGCGGCTAAAAATAGATATAATAGTAAGTATCTTTTCATAGTAGTAGTGATTCTTATTCTGTTTCAGATGTGAACAAAGGTATAGAAAGAATATAATAAGGCAAATGATTTATGCTACTTTTTCATTAGGCTATTCATATCACTTTCGGGCATAAAGTTACATAAAGGTAAGACTGCAGGGGGGAAATTCTGTATATTTAGGGGGAGTTATCATGTAACTCTTGTGTTTTATAGTTTAATGGTGCATGAACAATTTACGGTATCAGGTTGTTCTTTTTAATGATATTTTGCATATATTTGTCCCGAAATTTTAAACACAATGAATTATGAAAAAGATTTTTAGTGCTTTCATTATAGCTGTAAGCTGCATGCTGATGGCTATGCCTGCTCAGGCGCAACTCATTAAGTGGGGTGTTAAAGGTGGTGTGAATATGACAAAGATAGACTGGGATGGTGGATATAAAGGAAACAAAGATAATTCTACCGGTTTCTTCATTGGTCCCATGGCGGAAATAACAATTCCTATTGTAGGTTTGGGTGTTGACGGTGCTTTGTTGTTCTCTCAAAGAGGTAAAGATGCTGTAAAGCAAACTGGTATGGAAGTGCCCATTAATTTGAAATATACCATCGGACTGGGAAGCATGTTGGGTATCTATTTTGCAGCAGGTCCTGATTTCTTCTTTGACTTCAAAGAAAAAGATAATATTGATCGTAAGAAAACTCAAGTAGGACTTAACTTAGGAGCCGGTGTAAAATTGATTAAGCATCTTCAGATTGGTGTAAACTATCAATTCCCAATGGGAGACAGTTTTACCTTTAAGAATGCAAGCGAAGCTATTGGTGCAAAGAATAAGACTTGGCAAATTTCTGCCGCATACTTGTTCTGATAAGATATTTAGTTTGTAGTATGTATTTGGACCTCTTTGCCAATTGTGGCAAGGAGGTTTTTTTGTGAAACTAAAAAAGAAGGGTGATAATTTTGTAACTATCGCCTGTCATTGTATCTTTGCTGCACCTTTTCAGCTGGTCCGCAAGGACAGGGGGAGGGG
>OHFN01000980.1_pt1 | contig 14935 bp, 10 predicted proteins | sample 1567571 | NCBI WGS metagenome assembly OHFN01 (sample SAMEA3879533, study PRJEB24766) | human gut metagenome | biome: human-associated habitat; feature: feces | place: USA | collected 1985/1987
CACAAAAAATGAGACAAGATAAATGAATATTTTAAACTTATAGTAATTTTGTAACCAGTTATGGATGGAGCTCTTTTCAATTAGAATACGGCGCACTTTTCAATTAGTATCTACATATATATTATTTAAGTTCGAAGATTCTGTTGATGGTGTCAGCTAATTTATCATTGATGATTTTCGAGTTCCAACTGTCAAATTCAAGAATAATACCAACTTGTCTGGAACCGCCGGAGTCTGTATAAGACCTGCCCATTGTGATATTTACAGGCAGGTTCTCCTCTTTGGCTACCTCTATAAAAGCGTTTGCCAGTTTTTTTAATATTTCACATCTTATCAACATAGTATTTTCGGATTAGTGATTATGAATTGGCAGCCATGAAGAAACCGGCATTATTATACTGTTGCCTGATTTCTGCGGATGTAAGAATATGATACTTGGTATACAACTCAGCATTGAACAAGTCAACCTGAATACAATACTCCACGATTTTCTCCACTTCTTCCGGAGAGAGTGCCCAATAGTCCGCTACTCTGCAAAGCATATTCTTACACCAATACAATGAATGGTTTCCTGTACGGAATATCTCATTTTCTATATAATCATAAACCGCATATCCATTACATCCATATACAGTTTTCAGATCACTGACTTTGGTTTCATGCAACTGTGATGTCCTTTTATAACAAGGCAGGAATGGAATAATCTTATTGTCTGAAATAACGGATTTCATAATGTCTTTTATTTAAATTTCGGTAATAAGGATGCAGTTCAGATTCTTATTGAATTCTGAACAAAAGATTGTTGCTGCAAAAAATTATACTCTTGCAGGTATATCGTATCTTTTACGTATTTTTTTTACGTAATTGAAAACAGTCTTTTCACAGACTTTTGGAAAAGAGGGATTATTCTCCTTTAGATATTCATGAATCTGGGTGGAAGAATAATAAGGACAGGTTATCAGCAAATGCTTAACTGACTCCTCATAAGGATCGAGACGGCAGGAATAAGAAGGGCGCGGACGATTGCCATGTTGAAGAAGCTCATCAACATTTAATCGGGAAAGCCGCATGACTCTGCCGGGAGGAAGTTGCAGCTTCTTTGCTATTTGAGAACGGCTCAAGCCAAGAAGTCGAAGTTCGGCAATGTTATGCCAGTCTTGATAGTCTTCTGTAATCTTTTTTGCATCCATTTTCTACATAAATATAGTTTTCGTAAAGTGAAATATTTAATGTTACGAAAAAGTGATGCGGCAAAGTTACGAGTTACAAAAGGTAGGCTTCACTGTCTACCACCTTGTCTTGTTGTGCGGACAGCGGGAATACCGCCAGGGCAAGCAGCAATGTGAACGCGATTCGTTTGAGTTGATCCATAATATTGTTTGACTTTTCGGGGTTAGACATAACGACCGATGGCGACACGCGGGCACGAGTCGCGCGTCACGTATCGCCGTCAGGCATGTTTTTCCTGCCGCCATGAACAACGGCGGGGGTATATGGTTATCCGGATGTTGCCGATGGAAAAAATCGGCTGGAAGAAGAAATAAATTTCTCGCAACGTTTCACAACAGCTTTGACCTGATGCTTTTCAACACACGCCACACCGTCATGCCTGAGAGCTTTATTCTCTTCCTAAGCAGATAGTTGGCAATCCGTTGCGTTCCCCATCTTCTTGTCTCACGCACAGATTAAGGATAATGGTTTCAATTTCAGGTGTTATCTTCATATTGGCAAGTCTTGATGGACGTTTAGACTTATCGGACAATTCCGACTTGCCTTGTTCTTTCTCGCAATTTATCCAACGGTATAACGTGGAACGGGTAATCCCGCACCGAAAGGCAGTTTTTGTCACAGAACCCGTTTCGACGTATAGCTCAAGCCATTTTTGGCGCATCCGTATATCTTCTTTCATGCTACGAAGATACGGATTAAGATTTGCCAACGAAAAGAAAAAGTGTAGCGTATCTATTGATACTTGGTAATTAAATACTACTCCGCTTTTCAGCCATCTCCTTAATACCAGCCTGTCAATCTACACATTGTTGAGAAGCCATTCATGATTAATATGATCAAAACAACCCTTAATGTCACCTTCCAGTATCCATTGTGGTAAACAGTCTCTACTCAACCATCTATGAAGTGCGTCTATTGCATCTGCAGTACTTCTAAACTTTCTGAACCCATATGAGTTCGCATCCGCTTCACTTTCAGTTATAAGTTCTAAAGCCATAAGATATATCCTGCACGGCTCTGTCCTTCATGGTTGGTATTCCCAAAGATCTTGTCTTGCCATTTGCTTTGGCTATGTTGACCTTCCTCAGCGGGAAGGCCTTATATCCTCTCCTTTTCAATAAACATATAGCTTCTATTTTCTTGGCATCAGTGTCCCACTTCATATGGTCAACCCCTGCCGTACGTTTACCTTTATTGGAAGTTACTTTCCTTATCGCCAATGCCTTGGCTTCGTAGGAAGTGGCAAGTAGGTACCGTAAGGCCTTTACCTTGTTGTACCTCTTTTCTTTGTGGGCCTTTGCTATTCGGACCTGCAGTTTTCTCACCTTACGCTCATATTTGGAAGAATCGATATCTTTTCATGTCGTGTTTCGTACGGTTAAAGATGCACACTCGGCTTTTGCCTTGCTCATTTGCAGTTTCTTCATTTTATTAAAGTTCTACAATCGTTTCACAAAGAATTACCCTGCGGAAGTCTGCCTGATTTCGCATGGGGTGATGTTTAAACCTCTATCCTCCGCATTACACAGAATCATTCACTTTCTCCGCAATCCTTTACCCGCACCACATTCGGCTTTTCTTGCAATTGGCTTACCTGCCTGACATAGACAGGAGAAATACGGGTTTACCAAGTTCCGTACAAGTAACTGACGCCCGACTTAGAGCCCGCCCCTCCACCGCCAGTATGATGTCCATGTAGCCTTACATTCCAAAAAGACTATCCTGACTACCCACCTTTTGGTTATAGCTTATAAATATCCGTAAGCTATTTCTTTATTACGATGGTATAGCGATTCACATATGTTACTTATATCAGTCAGCCTAACAACCTATACATTGGATATTTTTGTAAAGGACTGCATTGTCAAGAGGACTTCGCACTAAACCATTACTGGTAAAGTACGCCTCTTTAGACTACTATTGACGGAACAATAGGTTCAGGCACAGTGCTGAACAATTACTTGTACGACTTCTTGTCACACGGAATACCTAAAGATACCAAAAGGCCAACTAATTCGCAATAATCTGGCTATAAATTAGTTGTCTAATTTTATGGTATTTACTGGATTTCTCTAATTAAGACTATTCCACAAAAGGCAAAGTTATACTTAAATAGTTGACCTTTCATTTTGATATTTGAAGTAATTTAGATAAAAAATAACTCATTGTATATATCACCTCGTCGGCAATATCACAAACGAAGGATTATTCCGTATTTCCCAGCATTCCAGCTTATCTCCGTTGGGCAGTATTATTCTCTCTTCTAGGTAAGTAACTATAGGCTGTGGGGAGAGCCTCACCCGGCTGTCCGAAACGAACAGCCGGAGAGGGCGGTCAAAATTCCGGCTCTGAAAGTCCGATAAGGCTATTTCCGCAAGTTGTGTTTTCCCGTCCTTTACCATTGCTACAAACAATAAGCTGTCGTTCCTTCCTTTCGCTACCGAACAGATCTTTACGCCGCTTGACCAGGTTACAGAAGTAGGCGTATCATTCTTCTTGTCTGCTATCTCATGTATATTCCATGCGTAGATTGTTCCCGAGCGAGGAATGAAGGCATACAGTGAGTCACCGATGACCTCCATGTCATAGGATTCACCATGCGGTTCTGTACTGCTACCAATAAAGTCGCTGCCAGTACCTAGCTTGGCAAACACGGTGTTGTTGTTCACTGCCGTCAACAGAACCGCCTTACGGTCGAACACCCGTACGTTAGTCTCCTTCGAGTCACGTACGAAGACGAAGTTCTTCGTGGCAGCCACACAGCCCGCCCACGACACGTTACTTACCGGCCATATGCCTGTACCCAGACGAGTTAAGTACGTCCCAGAATGTTTATCGAACACCTGCACCTCCCGACTGTCACCAGCAGCTACAAACAGGTGCCCATCCTCCACATAAATATCACGGACAAAAGTGCGCTCTCCGTTGGAGATGCTCCGTTTATAAGTCAAGCGCTTTACGTCAAAAACGTCCACGCATCTCTCGGCAAAGTTTGCCACGTATAGCTCGTCCCCATCAAGGAAGAGGTTCACTGCCTGCAACGTGCGTCCCTCACCTATATCCTCTGCCCCACGTGATATATAGCCGTCTAGATAATAATTGTCCGTTATCTTCACTGTATCCATTGGCTGTGGCAGGTAACGGTCTTCTGTGATTTCCCTTACCTCAGTCTGCTCGCAGGCCGTCAACGCTAACGCAACCCCTACGCCTATCATCATTCGGCTTCTCATCTCATTTCCTCCTTCTCTTTAGGTATAGTGACTGTATCTATCGGGTGCTCGGTGAAGTATTTCACTAGCCGGCTCTGCCTGCAGAATCTCTCAATATTCTGCTTCAGCACTGTATCGTCCTGAAAGATAGCACTGATATCACAGTCCCTATACGAGGCATTCTCTGGCTTATGGAAACCCAACAGATTGCGGTTGGGATAGGGCAGGTCACCCTTGTAGCTCAGCCACAGGTGCAGTTGCCAGATAAACTCTGTCCAGCCCACGTTCACCCCTTCACCGTTATTGGCAGCATAAGTCATGTTACTGTTGTGAGAGTAGCCCATGCAGTGCATAAACTCGTGTGCAATGGATTCCCAGCCGCTGAACGAGGCGTAGTGCCCGTAGAAATTCCAGTCTGTCACTGCCCAAATGTATCCACCTCCCAGTCCGCCATAGGCTGGACTGCTCTGTCCCAAGCGGAATGTCTTTTCTGATTTGAAGCGTTCCTTCTCCGTCTGGTATTTTTCAGCATTGAACAGATTTCTGTCGTTATCGCACAGATCGCCGCCCATCACCTCTCTGAAGTGGGACATCACATAATTATATTCGAGTGTAGTCATCATATAGGCGTAGTTAGTCACAATCACCACCCACTCGCGGGCGTAGATGGGACGCAGTTCTCGGTAGGGACAGTTATCTCCAGCGGTAGGTGTCCAGCTGTAGTTAGAAAAACTGCATGTCCATTTAGCATCTATCTTTGACAGCTTCTCGAGATGTTCGTCGTCGCTCACTAGGCGCACCTTCATCCGTTCCATGTCAAGGTGAGGACATTCTAAACTCACGAAGCCCCCATCCATCGTGCGACACACGCTCCTCTTACCCACGAACGAGGGCTTGAATTCGAAACTGGAGAACGCAGGAATAGAGTCGAGGTAAGCCACAGGCAAATATTCCTCGGCCTCAGGTATATACATCTCCAGACTCACTTTATGAATAGTCTTTGCCGACCAGCTGGTGATGCGGAGCAAGTCGTCCTCTTCCGCCCCTGTTACGGTAACAAGTTGGTCTGTACGGAAAGTGCAGTCTGCCTTGTTCACGATTTTTGATGAAGGATCGCTCAGGTTCAGGAGGATTCGGGTATGTTCTGCTCGCAGCTTGTCGTAAGTCACAGTGTCCGTAGGGAAATCATTCTTGAAAGGAATTTCGATGTTATTGTATACCATCTTTTCCTCATAGACAGTGGAGCAGCCTGCAAGTAGTATTGCCGTGATGCAAATTGCCGCTGTCACGCCTTTCAGAATCATACTTTTTGTCATTTTCTTGTCATTCATACGATTATTCTTTTGTAGGTTGTTTATAATAGTATTTAGGATGAGAATATTCATTGCCTTTCACTTTAGTTGTTTATCTCGGTCATGCGAGATATCGGGTTGCTGCTCAGCTCCAGCCTATCTCCCTGCTTTGCCTTATAATACTTACGGTCACATTCCAATTTGCAAATATAGCTGTTTAGATAATGTGTTCAGGCTAGGGTGCGATGGCAATAAGGACAAATATCGAGTTGGCAGACCACTCCCTTCCACTCGCAGTCCTTACGGAATTCCACCGTGCCCCTTGCGTAGTATACTTTCCAGATCGTTTCCAAAAAAGATGTATATTAATACCCTATTTTTTACAGTAGTACAGTAGGATTCATTATTAAAGGGTAGAAATCAAAAAGCATACTGTCGGCCTCCTGCCACTTCAGAATGTTCGTGATCTCAATCCGTTATTACTAGGAATCGAATGTGTACTTGTTATACCTTTGTCAATAATTCCCAGCACTGCCATGCCGGAAACAGGTCACAAATGACTATTCAAAAAAAGGACATTAATCGGAACACGAATGATACCTCCTGAGTTTCCAAAAGGGAGAAAAACATAAGAATGAACAATAATGTCACGGGAACGATCTCCACACCCCATTTCTCTATCAGTTCAAAAGTCACGTGCAGGTCACATACCCTTCTTTCCGAAAACATATGACCGGAAAGGCAGGAGCAGAGAACACGGAAAAAACAATTCAAAATTTAGTGCATGATATTAAAAAAATATATATTGAAAATCAGAGGAGCTACCCGCCAATCAACAGGTGATTGGCGGGTAGCCCTCTGGCTTAAAATAAAAAATCACCTTACCAGATTCGGGTTTTTCTGGGAATCCATATCAGGATATGGAAGGTACATCAGATTGTCACTCCATGTCCTGTTCGTATATTCTACAGACTCCTTTACCTGAATCCCGTCGGCGACTTCAACAGCCGTGTTCTCCGCTCTTTCCTTAAAGGTGTCTTTCAGTCTGTTCATACGGAACTGGTCCGCACGGCGTGTGACAAGGGCCACCCAGTAGCCTGCCACCTCCCAACCATGCTCCTTATAAGCCGCTTCGGCAAGGTCATCTGCAGAAAGTCCGGTGAGCGGTTCCAGTCCGGCACGCTTGCGGACATCATTCAGACACTTGAATGCCAACTTGTCCGTCTGCCCCGTCCTGGCCTTGGCCTCCGCATACCACAACAAAACCTCCGAATAACGAATGATTCTATGCCGATGGTCATTACACATGTTCTGACTGGCCGGTTTTGTATAATCATACGGGGCACTGATATTCACTTTTGACGCAGGATCCCAGTTGACGGAGAATATACTGAACATGGGGTGATGTTCCGGAACGACAGGGGTACCGTCCTCCTTCAACTCCCACCAGTCAACCAACGTTCCGTCTTTCAGACGAATCTTGGGATCATAAGTCGCATCTTTTCTCGGACCGTCAGGAAACTCCTTCCAGAAACGAATTTCACCCCAGGCGTCTCCCCAACCGCCCAGCGATTCAAACTGGTTACATGAAGTAAGCTCCGAATCCTGGGCCCAATCCACGAACGGTGAATAGTTTATGCCGAGCACCGTCTCATTATTATAGTTATTGCTCATAGCATACACATCTTTGTAATCCTTATCGAGCTTATACTCGTATTCACCTCTGTTCACACCCTCAATGACCTCCTTCGCCTTTTCAGCAGCCTTTGCGTAATATTCCGTTTTGTTCATCGGCCAGCCGGCCATAGCCATATACACTGCTGCCAAAGTAGATTTGGCTGCCTGCCGGGTTACATACACATTCACTCCGTTCAGAAAGCGGGGGCTGCCACTGTAACCCGTAGGCAATACGGCCTCAGCTTCGGTCAGGTCCTGCACAATATGACCATACACTTCTTCCACGGGGGATAGAGGTTTGGTATAATCATCGTTGACATTGTCCAGATTCATCGGCAGCGGTCCCCAAAGTCGCACCAGGGTAAAATAAGCGTATGCCCTCCAGAATTTAGCCTGCCCGAGGGCGATATTTATCTCATCTTGAGTGGTAGGTGTTTTAGAGGCCCCCTGTATGATCAAATTGGCAGCCTTTACAATGGCATAATGCATGTTCCACGCATCTTTGACACCCTTGTTGTTGTTTGCTGCGGCAAACTTGTCCATTTCTGCGGCAGGCTGTTTGTTGCTCCCCGGATTGGTCGTTATATCATCCCCCTGCCACTGGGGCAGCTGCATGTTCGTATATACCTGTGAAAGATTGACTTTCTGGTAAAGGGCATATATGCTCATGTTCAATTCATCCTGGGTAGAGAAGAAGTTTTCCGGAGTGAGTTTTCCCCTGGGATCTTCCGTTAAGAAATCACTGCACGACATCAGTGAAAATGACAGGGCAACCATAGTGCCTGCTATTATTTTTATTTTCATAAGTTCTTCTATTTTAGATTTAAAAATTCATCCGGAGACCGAATGTGAATGTTCTTGGGGAAGGATAGGCTCCCATGTCAATACCCGCGTCAACGTCAACGCTGCTGTTCGAGAAGGTAGTACCGGCCGGATCCATCCCCTTGTACCCGGTTATTGTAAAAAGGTTCTGACAGCTGAAAGTAAGCCGCAAATCAGCGAATCCCGTTGTCTTTTTGGGGAAAGTGTATGAAAGACTGATATTCTCCAAACGAAGGAAGTCCGCGTTCTCCAGCCATTTGGTTGAAACCGGCTGCAGATTATTTCCACCTTCGGTCAGGCTCGGGTATGTTGCCGAAGAGCCAATCTTGTCGAATCCCTTCAGATAGGCGTCTGCCAGAGTTACAAAGCGGGAATTCCCTTCGGCCGAAGCCATAGTATATCTTACAAGATTCAAACGCTTGGCTCCGAAAGATCCGTTGAAGAACAGGTTCAGATCCCAGTTTTTATAAGACAGGGAGTTATTCCATCCCAGGGTGAAATCGGGATTGGCCTTGCCGATGACCTTGCGGTCGCCACCGTCTATCATCTGATTTCCATCTACATCCGTGTAAGTGTCATGTCCCTTTTCATCCAAGCCGGTCCATTCATATCCCCAAAAAGTACCGATGGCCTCACCCGGCTTGATAATGGTGGCATAATCAACCATACCGGCAGCCGGACTGGAGCCGTTGATGAAATCATTCTCACCACCGGAAAGGCGTTCCACGCGGTTCTTCAAATAAGTACCGTTCAAGGTGGAGGTCCATTGGAACCGGTCATTCTGCATAATCCGGGCGGTCACGCTCAAATCAATACCACGATTACTGATTTCGCCGTCATTCACCCAAAAAGAGTTACCGCCGACATATCCGGGGATACTTCTTTTAAGCAACGCATCTGTAGTACGCTTATAGAAATAGTCCACACTGAAATTCAGCCGCCTGTTGAACAGGGAGAACTCCAGGCCCAGGTCGAACTGCTTGGTCTTCTCCCACGTAAGCTCGGGAGTTGCTATGTCATTTGCCCAATAACCGGTAAAATTACTGTTGGTTCCAAAATTGTATGCAGTAGCACTCATAAGGCCCATGGTTGCGTAAGGACTGATGGCCTGGCTACCCACAATACCATAACTGGCGCGAAGTTTAATGTCCTGAACCGAGGAAACATCCTTCATGAAATCCTCATTGCTCAACGTCCAAGCTGCGGCAATAGAAGGAAAGTACCCCCATTTCTTTTTGGCAAAGCGAGAAGAACCGTCGGCACGAAATGTTCCGGTAAGCATATAACGATCCTTAAAATTGTACATGACACGGGCCACTCCCGACATCAGCGCCCATTGCTCGTAACCATTGTTTGCATCACGAGAGGAAGCCATACCCACATTCCACCAGCCCACACCCTCGGTCAGCAGGTTGTTACCGGTTATACCCATTGTCCTGGTTTCGGAGGAGGTCACCTCATATACGGCCGTGGCTGTCAGATGATGGTCGTTCCAAGAACCTGTATATGTCAGGTTGTTGGAACTCTGCAGCATCAGGCGGTAAGTGTCATTGTTGCCCATACCACTCTTGGTCCCCACTCGTTTGGAGCTGAAACTATAACTTTTCCCGTCATAATAGTCCACGCCATTGGTTGTGGTGAATGTCAGCCCCTTCATTATATCAAGGCGCAAATCAACACGTCCGTTGAAAACATTGGTCATTGTCTCTCCCGACTGCAACTTTAGGATACCGACCGGGTTGGAAGCTATGGAATTATAAGTATCGGTGTTATAGTTCCCGTTTTCGGCCATCATCGTCATGGTAGGCGAATAGTTCAAAGCAATCCAGATCGGATTATCCTTACCGGAGGCAAAAGATCCCCCGCGACGCACACCGTGGGAAGCATTGATGTCAGCCGTGATATGCAGCCAGTCGGTAAGCTGTGAGGAAAGATTCGCCTTCGCCTGATAACGCTCGTTCTTCGATTCAATGACCACACCTTCCTGGCTCATGTAGTTGGCGGAAATGTAATATTGGGTCTTCTCGCTACCATTGGAAAGAGCCAACTTGTAATTCTGGGTGATCCCCGTACGGAAAATCTCATCCTGCCAGTCGATGCCCGCCGTTCCGTTCTGATAGGATTGCATCTCTTCGTTTGAGAAATCAATACCTTTGACCTCCTTGAGCGCCAGAGCGTAATCGTATGCTCCAAGGATATCGTATCTCTTATATACATTGGAAACTCCCACTGATGCGTCGAACATAATTTCACGCACACCGGCCTTACCACTCTTGGTAGTGATCAGAACGACCCCGTTCGAACCCCTGGAACCGTATATGGCAGTGGACGATGCATCTTTGAGAACCTGCATCGAACGGATGTCCTCAGGATTGATACCGTCCAAACCGCTTTCGCGGACGATTCCGTCAACCACATACAAAGGGTCGTTGCTTTGGCTGATGGAGTTAGCACCGCGGATGCGGATTTTCACGCTTCCCCCGGGGACGCCGCTGTTCTCAACATGAACGCCACTGACACGCCCCTGAAGAGCGTCTGCAACCTGGGTTATAGGCTGGTCCTTGAAATTTTTGTTGTCCAGCACGGCTACGGAACCGGCCATATCCGCTTTTCTTACAGCACCATAGCCAATAACAACCACCTCGTCAAGGACTTCGGCATCTTCCTTCAAAACGATGTTTAACGGTTCACCTGTCCAGGCTATTTCCTGGCTCTGATAGCCGACATAAGAAACAACAATTATATCCCCTTTTTTTACGTTCCTAAGGGAAAAATCACCGTCAAGTCCCGTAATGCTGCCGTTTGTCGTCCCTTTGACAAGTACGGATGCGCCGATAATGCTTTCGCCATTGGCATCTTTGACAACTCCTTGACAGATATCACTCTGTTCGATAATTTGTCCCCTCAGGGAAGGGTAGTCAGGGAACGCATAAACCTGCATCCCACACAATAGCGAGAGCGACAGAATTGCTCCCGCTTGTTTTAAAATGTTATTCATAGATTGTTTATTAAAAGATAAAAAAACTATTTCAGTGTTATACTTTATTAAAAAACTAAAATCCCCCCCTATTCGTATTTCTTTGATTGAACACACTAAAAACATCAAAATAAATTAATACAATTGGAAGAAACCACCAGCAGATTTTTCCGATCATCCATTTTCAACCTAGACACAAACAGCACAAATATCAGTGCTTATAAATACAACCATTATATCGATAATACTATTTTAAATTCATTAACACGGGTTTTCGGACCGTATTGACGTTCTGTTGGGAAACCTCATTCAACTGTTCAAAAATTACAATCTTATTTTCACCTTTTCTTAACCATACACCCGGAATGTAAAGAGTCTGTTGTGGTCCCACTTTCCAATAACGGCCGATGTGTTTACCATTTATAAAAATAACCCCTTTTCCCCATGCACGCATATCGATAAAGGTATCTCCCGGTTGATCCAATGTGAATTCTCCCTCATAAATAACCGGGCGATCCTTGAATTGAACAGCCTGCAAAGGTGTGTTCCTGCAGACATTATCGCCAAATTCAGTCAATACAGGACATTTATCCATTGGTAACCGATACATATTCCAGCCACCCGTAATTTCTTTACCGGCAACAGTGACAGGACTGATAATCCCCTTTGTGTTATATACAATCTCACTTCCATAGTTGATACGTCCCATATTCTCCACCAAAATCTGTAAAGTGGCATTGAACGGGATATCTATCTCCATAGAATATGTTCTGGTATTGCGATTTAAAACACCTATTTTCTCACCATCTACATAAACCACGGCATAATCACGTAATCCTGGGATTTCAAGGATTCCACTGATAGGTTGATTGAAATGACGGGTGTACAAAACGTAACCATATCCCTGATTAAGTTGCTCGAACGTCAGAGGAGTAGAGGCGTTCACTGGTTGTATACTTTGTGCAAGAAGCAGGGCATCAACTACCCTCTCCAGTTTTATCGAAGAGATTTCTATAACCGGTATAGGGGCAGGAGGAGTAGGTATGGGATATTTCACATATTTCTGGATGACGGAACGTATAGAATCATATTTTGGAGTGATCCAACCGGCCTCGCTGATAGGAGCATCATAGTCATAACTGGTCAAATCAGGCTGTATATCCCTTTTCTTGTCATAATTGGCACCGCTGGTAAAACCAAAGTTCGTTCCTCCATGCACCATATAAAAATTAAATGAAACATCATTTTGCAGATAAGCCTCAGTCTGGCGGGCGATTTCCGAGGCAGAGACCTGAGGAAACGGTTCTCCCCAATGCGACAGCCAGCCCGGATAAAACTCTGCAACCATATACGGTCCTTTGCCACCATGATACTGGTTCACCACCTTTTTAAGATTAGCGATATCACTCTCCCCATTGGCCGTAGGCAGGGCACCTGCCACACACCCGCCCTCAAACAACCAACTTCCATCGGAGGTGAACAACGGAACGGTAAATCCGGCATCAGCCAGCTGCCCTTTGATCTTTGCATTATAGGAACGGTGCTCTTCAAACGATATATCTTTACGCTGGGAAACGTATGAGCCAAACTCATTTTCACACTGCACCATAATGATAGGACCACCTTTGGTACATTGCAGGGGGCCCACTTCCTGATACAGACGATCAATATATTTTTTCGTATATTTCAGAAACTCCGTATTATCCCTCCTTATTTCCATACCTGGTATATTCTGCAGCCACCAAGGATACCCGCCGAATTCCCACTCGGCACAAACATAAGGTCCGGGACGAAGGATGACCATCATCCCTTCTTCCCCGGCAATCCTTATATATTCTGCCAGATTCTTATCTCCGGAAAAATCCCATTTTCCAGGTTCAACCTCATGAAGATTCCAAAAAACATACGTTGCCACGGTATTAAGTCCCATTCCTTTCATCATCTGCAAGCGGTGGCGCCAATATTGGTGTGGTATACGGGCATAATGCATCTCTCCAGAAAGAATAGGGGTTGTCTCCCCATACCGATAAAAATGTCCATCCCTGATCTCAAAAGGAATTTTTTCCTGAGACATGGAATTCATTGAGCAAAGTAACAATAGTAGAAGGCAAAAAATCTTCATATGAAATCTTATAGAATTAAATTATACACATATTATTTATACTTTTACTTTTCAGTCCTACGTAACAAATGATATTTATTTATCGCCCGTATCAGACTCATTCCCATTTTTTCACTTTTACATTTTCGTACTCCTTCACATCCTTGGAATATTATGGCTAGACATTAGCGTACCTATAAAGTTCCCCCCCCCCCCTTATCTGTTATGACGAAAAACTCATCATAACTGCCTGCCAGTAAAACACTATCCGATTTGCAGTGGTCAAACGCATTAAAAATAGCATATTTCCTTAGCGCACTATCCCACACGAACCAAGATGATATCTTAAGAAATAAAAATATAAGATAATATATCATTTATTTTTTTGCAAAATTAAATTGGAACACACAAAGAAAGATCAAAAATCATGTAAAATAACTCATGTATTGTCCAATGTTACTATCTTTTTTACTAATAGACATATGTTTAGCAACATTTATACACATATATTGTTTATTGATAAAAATATCCCTACGCTAGGAAACGTATGAGCCAAACTCATTTTCACACTGTACCATAATGATAGGGCCACCCTTGATATATTACAAGAGAGTAGTTCCCGAAACAGACAATCAATATATTTTTTCGTATATTTCAGAAACTCCGTATTATCCCTCTTTATTTTCCATACCTGGTATATTCTGCAGCCACCAAGGATACCCGCCGAATTCCCACTCGGCACAAACATAAGGTCCGGGACGAAGGATGACCATCATCACTTCCTCCCCGACAATCCTTATATATTCCGCCAGATTCTCATCTTCGGAAAAATTGGTTCAACCTCGTGGAGATTCCCAAAAACATACGTTGCCACGGTATTAAGCCCATTACTTTCATCATTTGCAAGCGGTGGCGCCAATATTAGTGTGGTATACGGACATAATGCATCTCTCTAGAAAGAATAGGGGTTTCTCCCCATACCGATAAAAATGTCCATCCCTGATCTCGAAAGGAATTTTTTCCTGAGACATGGAATTCATTGAGCAAAGCAACAATAGTAGAAGGCAAAAAATCTTCATATGAAATCTTATAAAATTAAATTATACACATATATTGTTTACACTTATTACCTTTCAGTTTTAAAACAGCCTTGTAACAAATGATATTTATTTATCGCCCGTATCGGACTGATTTTCATTATTTAACGACACAACACGCACCCAGTCAACCCACATCTCTCCCGGCAAATCTTCATCACAGATTTCTCCCGACCATGTCATCCTGCCATTCAATTCGCCTCCCAACGAGAAGTTCAGAATTATATTGAAGGGATATTCACAAAACGGATACTGTAATTTCCCCTCATCCAAGTATTGATTCCCATATCTCCAGGTCTCTTTGCCGTCGACATAGAATATAACTTCCTTTTCAGTACGCTCCACTGCATATACATGATCCTTAGTCACATCAAAGTTTTTATCAGGATTCTTGTTAGTTACGCCCGCAGAACCGTTTGCTCCGTTTATATAATAAGTATGTACTGTCTGATAGATCTGCAAGGGAGTTCCTTGAACCCATTCCATAAGATCTATTTCTCCCCCTCTGGGCCATTCCGGTGCTCCTATGG
>OHFN01001003.1_pt1 | contig 14726 bp, 15 predicted proteins | sample 1567571 | NCBI WGS metagenome assembly OHFN01 (sample SAMEA3879533, study PRJEB24766) | human gut metagenome | biome: human-associated habitat; feature: feces | place: USA | collected 1985/1987
CTTTGGAAGTGCTTCGTATTTCACACCCACTTCGTTTTGTTCCGATACTGTTCCTTCTTCTGCCCGCACTTCATTCATCCCCACTGCCGGCTGCAGAACACCAAAAAGCATTGCCAGTGTCATGACCCATACAAGCAACACTTTTTTTCTCTCTTTTTTCATACCTTCATTTCCTCCTGTTTTTGTTTTGTTCCTTGCTTCATTGACTCCTTTCTCATTTTTTATAACTTCTGTACAGTTATATCCCCTAAGCATATTTACGTTTTCAGTATACTCTTATTCCAGCAAAACTTCCATATTTTATTTGTTTTTTCTTTGTTTTTTACGTTTTTTGCATAAAAAAGAGAGCTTTTCTTTTCCAGCTCTCTTTTTCTGTTACTTTTACTCAATATTCTTTTATTATTTTTCCGCCATATGCACAGTCAGCTGATTGAACGGTATCTCAATACCTTCTTCATCAAATATCAGCTTGATTTCTTCCAGAAGTCTCCATCTTGTACTCCAGTACTCCTCTGTCTTCACCCATGCGCGCAGTCCCAGTATCACAGAACTGTCAGCCAGAGAATCCACAAACACCTTGATATCCTCGTCCTGAATAATGGAATCATCCTGTTTTAACAGCGTTTCGATCAGATCTTTTGCTTTTTTCAGATCTGCATCATAGGCGATCCCTACTTTTAAATCCAACTGCCGTTCCGGTCTTGCCGTCACATTCGTCAGACTGCTGTTGGAAAGCGTTCCATTTGGAATCACGATCGTCTTATTATCTACCGTTGTCAGCTTTGTATAGAAGATCTGGATGACTTTTACCGTTCCTTCTGTTCCATCATTGGCAACAATGATGTAGTCACCCACTACAAACGGTTTTAAAAGCAGGATCAGTACGCCTCCTGCAAAGTTCGAAAGACTCCCCTGCAGCGCGAGACCGATTGCCACACCTCCGGATGCGATCAGCGCCGCAACCGAGGATGTCTCAATTCCAAAATTTGTTGCGATCATAAACAGCAGCAGTGCATACAGCCCAAATTTCAGGAACGATTCTACGAACTGGATCACACCTGTATCCGCATTTGCCCGCTGCATGGAATGCTTCACCATCTTCTGGATTCCATGGATCACCGCTCTTCCGATAAAGAAAAATACGATTGCAAGCACAACCTTGATCCCGAAAGAGATCAAGGTTGGGATCTGATCCTCAAACCACTGTACAAACCGGTTCACATCTTTTGCCACTTCTTCCGGGGACTGTACTACATCCTGGATTTCCTCTGTTGCTAAAAATATCACTCTTACACCTCCTGATCTAATGCCAGAAACGCACAGAGATTTCCTCTGGCATCTCCTGCCTGTCTGTGAGAATACAGAATCTCACTGTTACAATGCGTACACAGATTGGTCACTGCAATATGCTCCGGCAAAATCCCTGCCTCATAAAAGATCAGTTCATTGGCTTTCCACAGATTCAGCTGGTACTTCTGATTTTCTTTTTGATAAAACAACGCATCCCAGCAGTCTTCCGGAAAATTCTTCCGAAACTGCCGGATCACATCTTCACTGACCTCATAGCAGTCCTGACAGATCGACGGTCCGACCGCTGCGAGAATATCCTCCGGTCTGCTTTTAAATTCTCTGCACATCGTTTCCACAGTCACTTTTCCGATCTTCCCTACGGTTCCTCTCCATCCGGAATGACTCAGTCCGATCACTTTCTTTACCGGATCCACAAAATACAAAGGAACGCAGTCCGCATAAAATGTTACCAGACAAATTCCCGGAATGTCAGTCACCAGACCATCTACATCCGAGTAGGTCCTAGGTTTTACGATCCCGCATCCCCTGTCCGCTTCCGTCACTACCCGCACATTGATCGTATGTGTCTGGTGAGTAAACACCATATCCTCACATCGGATTCCCATCGCTGATCCGATCCTTCGGAAATTTTCACGAACAGCCTCTTCTTCATCCCCTCTTGTGAAACTTAAATTCAATGAAGAAAAACAGCCTTTGCTGACGCCTCCTATCCTTGTAGAAAATCCATGCTTTACAATCCCTGTCTCTCGAAACATCGGATATTCCAGGTATGGTGGTTCTGTATATTGTTCCTGAAAAATCTGTTCTTCATTCTTATAACGAAGTCCTAATCCCATTTTTTCCACTCCCCTTTTTATATTCTATGCCCCCTCAAAGGCATTTTCAATGTGACACACCTCGTTCCCCTCTATTGCAACTACATCAAACCTTGCCGCAGCATCGGGTATTTTATGTGCCGCCACATATTGCTGAGCGCATCGGTACAATCGTTTCTGCTTTTTTGTATCCACTGCTTCCAGCGCACTGCCCGCACTTTTTGTTCGCCGATATTTCACTTCACAGAATACCAAATACTCCCTGTCCCTGGCAATCAGATCGATCTCCCCTGCCCGACACCTGTAGTTATACTCCAGGATCTGAAATCCCTTCTTTTCTAAAAATCTGCCGGCAATCTGCTCATAGGCAGTGCCGACAGCTCTGTTGTTTTGTTTCATTCTTTTCACACTGCGCCCGGAAAACACCACATTTTTCAGACAAAATTTTTAATAAAGGTACGGCGGTGAATCGGCGTCGGTCCAAGTTTCCGAAGTGCTGCGATATGCGCTGCCGAGCCATATCCCTTATTGTCAGCAAACCCGTATCCCGCAAGTACCTGATCATACTCTTCCATCAGACGGTCTCTTGTTACTTTCGCAATTACACTTGCGGCCGCAATTGAAACACTTTTTGCATCTCCTTTGATGATCGGCACCTGTGGAATCACAACCTCCGGGATCGTGACTGCATCATTTAAAAGAACCTCCGGTTCTACAGACAGCTGACCGATTGCCTGACGCATCGCTTCATAGGTTGCCTGAAGAATATTGATCTCATCAATTCGCGCCGGTCCCGCCATTCCGATCCCAATTGCAATTGCTTTTTCCTGTATCTCATCATACAGCTCTTCTCTTCGCTTTGCCGAGAGCTTTTTGGAATCATTCAAATATAGAATCTCGGCGTCTTTCGGGAGAATTACCGCCGCTGCCACAACCGGCCCTGCCAGTGGTCCTCTTCCAACCTCATCAATTCCGCAGATATAGTCACAATGACTATACTTTTCTTCATACTGCCGCATCTGCTTTAAACGAAGTCTTTCATTTGCAAGCTTTTCGTCCTGCTTCTGATATTTCTGAATGAGCTTTTGCACTCCCATCCTTGTATCATACGCATACATCTCATACAATTCTGCTCTTGAACCCCGGCACGCTTCAAACTCTGTTCTGATCTCACTGATACTTTTCATTTCTTTTCCTCAATCTACTTCCTCTTAATCGTGCCGGATAAACCCAATGTCACTAAACGGCCAGATCCTCACCCAGGCTCGCCCGATCAGATCCTTCCTGTGCAGCACGCCTACACTCGGATCCCTGCTGTCAGAACTGTGATTTCGATTGTCACCCAGAACAAAATATTCATCGTCTCCCAGTGTGATCGATTCTGCTGCAATCCCCGGATCCAGCATCACTTCTTTTCCATAATGTTCATCCGCCAGCAGTTCTCCATTGATATAGACCTCTCCGTCTATAATCTGGACAGTTTCTCCCGGCAGTCCGATGATCCGTTTGATATAATATGTATTTTCCTTATATTGATAAGGGAATACGATACCGCTCAGGTTCCCTGAAACGATAACTGATCTTGTCTACGATCAGATTGTCTCCATGTTGCAGTGTCGGTTCCATAGAATGTCCGCTGACTTCTGTCCGCTGTCCCACATACGTAATCAGAACATATACCGCAGCCAGCAAAATTGCAATATACACGAGCCATCCTAAAATTTCTTTGAAAATACTTCTATCCTGATCTTTCTCTTTCATGCTACGACTGCCCCCTCTTTACTCTCCGTCTGTCTCTTCATAATCCTGAGGGAATTCCAGAGTAATTCTTCCAATTCTTCCATTTCTAAAATCATCTAACAACAGCCTTGCCGCCTTTTCCATATCCAGCTCACTGCCTCGTACCAGACAATGCCTGTTCTTCGCAATTTCTTCCAGACACGCATAAATATCCTGTGACTCACTCACATCATATTTTTCCTGCAATACACCCGGATAACTCTGTACCAGAAACCGGATCAGCTCGCCTCCCAGCTCTTCTGTATTGAGAATCTCATCTTTAATAGAACCGATAAATGCCAGCCGAAGTCCCACGGTCTGGTCTTCAAACTTCGGCCAGAGAATACCCGGCGTATCTAAAAGCTCTACATTTTTATTTAAACGGATCCACTGTTTTCCTTTTGTCACTCCCGGCTTATTCCCGGTCTTGGCACAGGCTTTTCCTGCCAGTGCATTGATAAACGTTGATTTTCCTACATTCGGAATCCCAACGACCATTGCACGCACCGGGCGGTTTAAGATCCCGCGCTTTCTGTCTCTTTCTATCTTCTCTTTACAGGCTTCCTGGATCACGCCCTGGATCGACTTGATCCCCCCGCCTTTCTTTGAATTAACCTTGACTACAGAATATCCTTTCTTCTTAAAATACTCTGCCCATGCATCATTCCACTTTTCTTCTGCCAGATCGGCTTTATTCAAAAGAATAAGACGTGCTTTATTTTTTCCGAGCTCATCAATGTCCGGATTCCGGCTGCTGACCGGCAGCCTTGCATCCACCAGTTCGATCACCAGATCGATCAGTTTGATATTCTCCTGCATCATCCGTTTTGCCTTTGTCATATGTCCCGGATACCACTGAAAATGCATATTGTCCCTCCTCACTATTTTACAAATCCAAAATTACTGCCCACACTCGTATCAAACCATATCTTCCCGTAAATTTCCGAACGTTTTACATTTCCGATATCAGCCATCCTGCTGTCATCGCTGCTGGACGCCTGATCTCCCAGTACAAAATACTCATTCTCACCAAGTGTGATCTCATCCTGGGCAACTCCCGGCTTTTCAATTTCGGACACAAAGATATCTTTTTTCTGTTCTTTTCCGTTAATATATACTTTTCCATCCTTGATCTGAACCGTCTCTCCCGGCAGTCCCACGATCCTTTTGATATAATAATGTGCATTTTCTCTGCCATTTGGCTTAAACGCAATAATGTCTCCTCTTTTCGGAGTCATGGCATTATACACCAGACGGTTTACCAGAACAACATCTCCGTTTTTTAATTCCGGCCGCATCGAATCGCCTGCATTGCTCACTCGCTGTCCAAAATAAAATACCAGTATAAATGCAAGTGCACAGACGACTGCAATCTCTGCGATCCAGAGCGCAACTGCTTTTTTGTTCCAATGGATCTTTTCACTCAGAAAATGCAGTTTTGCCTTGTGTGGCGCTCTTTTTCGCTTTTTTCGAAACTTTAAGTGCCGCATACATTCTCCTTATAACAGAAAAGGGACAATCTACACTTCTGTAATTGTCCCTCTCATCATTCCTACTATTTTACTAATTCTTTAACCTTAGCTGCTTTACCGATACGTGATCTTAAGTAGTTCAGTTTTGCTCTTCTTACTTTACCTCTGCGAACAACTTCCACTTTCTCAACGTGTGGAGAGTGGATTGGCCATGTTTTTTCAACACCGATTCCGTTAGAGAATTTTCTTACTGTGAAAGTAGCTCTTACTCCGCCACCCTGTTTTTTCAGAACTGTTCCTTCGAAAACCTGGATTCTTTCACGGTTACCCTCTTTAATCTTAGCGTATACTTTTACAGTATCACCAACGTTAAACTCAGGTGCATTTTCTTTCATCTGCTCAGCTTCGATTTTTCTGATAATTTCGTTCATTGTGTTCCTCCTTCATCTTGGACGTTCTTAATACCACTTCGGTACCAGAGGACCATCTCTTCTTTTCACAACTGTTGTATTCTATCATATTTTGTAAATAGTTTCAAGTATTTTCCTCATCTTTTGCCAAAAGTTCCTGCAAAAACTTCATTTCTTTCTTATCCAGAACTCCGCTTTTCATGCACTTTTCCAAAAGATCCGGTCTTCTCTCCTTTGTCCGGATGATCGACTGCTCTCTTCTCCACTTTTCAATATTGGCGTGATGTCCGGACAGAAGAATCGGCGGAACTTTTTTCCCATGCCATTCCTCAGGTCTCGAATACTGCGGATATTCCAGCAGATCATCCTGAAAAGATTCAAATTCTGCGGATACATCATTGTGCAGCACACCCGGGATCAGACGGGAAATCGCATCCACCATGACCATGGCCGGCAATTCTCCGCCTGTGAGCACATAATCTCCGATAGAAACATAATCTGTCACAATTTCCTCCAGAACACGTTCATCGATTCCTTCATAGTGCCCGCAGAGCAGCACCAGTTCTTCTTCTTTTGCCAGTTCTTCTGCCATGGTCTGGGAAAAAGTCGCTCCCTGTGGAGAAAGATACACGACACGCGGCTTCTTTTTCACTTTTTCTGCGATCGCCTCATATGCCTGATAAACAGGTTCTGCCTGCATCAGCATACCTGCTCCGCCTCCATATGGATAATCATCCACGCTTTGATGTTTGTTAAACGCATAATCCCGGATATTGACCGCCTCAATGGAAAGCAGCCCGTTGTTTACCGCCCTTCCGATGATACTGGTACCCAGTCCCTGCATGACCATGTCCGGAAATAATGTCAAAATATGAAAATTCATCGTATCTGCCCTGCACTTTCTTTCATTGAAATCATTGATCCAGCAATCCGTTCAGCAGATGCACCTGCATTTTCTGCGCTTTTACATCCACGGAAAGAATACACTGGCGGATTGCCGGGATCAGCACTTCCCCATGTGTTTTTGACTCTACAAGATACACTTCATTCGCCCCGGTTTCGATCACATCTTTTAATGTCCCGAAAAGTTCCTCCGGATTCTCATTCGTGTAAACTTCCATCCCGATCAGATCAGCAATAAAATATTCGTCTTCCTCCAGTGCAACTGCATCCTCACGGCTAACAAAAAGAGAACAGCCTTTGTACTGTTCGATATCATTGATGTTGTCAATCCCTTTGAATTTCACGATGACAAACTGTTTAAAAAATTTCACTCCCTGGACTTCCAGCGAAAGCTTCTCTTTCTTGGTCTCCAGAATCACTTTTTTGAGCTTTTTAAACCTGTTTGGGTCATCCGTGGTCGGAAATACTTTGACTTCCCCGCGGATTCCATGTGTGGATGAGATCACACCTACCTGTAAAAACTGTTCCATGCTCTTCTCCTATCCTCTCTGCGAAAAAGAAAGGGGGCAGCTGCTTTGATCCAAAGCCTGTCCCCTTTTTGTCAAGTTACTGTATGATATCAACAACAACTTTCTTATCTTCCTTTGCCGCTGCTGCTTTTACAACAGAACGGATCGCTTTTGCAATGCGCCCCTGTTTTCCGATCACTTTTCCCATGTCACTGTCAGCGACACGTACTTCAATAACCGTAGTTCTGCCGTCCTGTCTCTCAGAAACTGCAACGCTGTCCGGATCGTCTACTAATGCTTTCGCAATCACTTCAACTAACTCTTTCATTTACGCGCACCTCCGCGAAACAGCTTATTTTTCGATTCCAGCTGCCTTAAAGATCTTTCCTACAACTTCTGTAGGCTGAGCTCCGTTGTTCAGCCATTTTTTAGCTGCTTCTTCATCTACTTTGAATACGCTTGGGTTCTGATTTGGATCGTATGTTCCGATCTCCTCAATGAACTTTCCATCTCTTGGTGCTCTCGCATCCGCTACAACGATTCTATAGAAAGGAGCTTTCTTCTGTCCCATTCTTTTTAATCTGATTTTTACTGCCATTTCTTTCACCTCTTCTTAATATTTTTCTTTTTTGTTATCTATGTGCTAAAAAGGAAGCTTAAATCTGCCTTTTTTACCACCTTTACCCATCAGTCCCGGAAGTCGCTTCATCAGTTTTCTGGATTCGTTAAACTGCTTTACCATACGGTTGACTTCGGAAATATCTACACCAGCGCCTCTTGCAATACGGTGTTTTCTGGATGGATTCAAAAGATCCGGGTTCTGTCTTTCCTCTACTGTCATTGACTGGATCATGGCCTCCATCCTTGCCATCTTCTTTTCATTTTCTTCGGAGTCAAGTTCCGGCATCTTTGCCCCCATGCCTCCGAGTCCCGGCATCATACCGAGAACACTGGATAATCCGCCCATTTTCTTCATCTGGTTCATACTTTCCAGATAATCTTCAAAATCAAACTGGGCTTTTTTCATCTTCTCTGCCATCTGCTGTGCTTTCTCTTCATCCAGCTCAGCCCCGGCTTTCTCGATCAGTGTCAGAACATCTCCCATTCCAAGAATACGGGATGCCATTCGATCCGGATAGAACTGCTCCAGATCTGAGAGCTTCTCTCCCATACCTACATAAAGAATCGGGCATCCGGTCACTGCCTTGATCGAGAGTGCAGCACCGCCTCTTGTATCGCCGTCCAGCTTTGTCACGATCACACCGTCAATCCCAATCTTATCATTGAAACTTCCGGCCACATTGACCGCATCCTGTCCGGTCATCGCATCCACAACTAAAATCGTCTGATGCACATCCACTGTTCCTTTGATCTCCTGAAGCTCTGCCATCATATCTTCATCAATGTGAAGACGTCCCGCTGTATCCAGGATCACGATGTTATTTCCATTCTTGCGCGCATGCTCAAGCGCCGCTTTTGCGATATCAGCAGGCTTGTTTTTATCTCCCATGGAGAATACTTCCACGCCCTGCTTCTCTCCGTTGATCTGCAGCTGTTTAATCGCTGCCGGACGATACACATCACACGCAACAAGCAGTGGTTTCTTGCCTTTCAGCTTGTACTTGCCTGCCAGCTTTGCAGTAGTCGTGGTCTTACCTGCACCCTGAAGTCCTGCCATCATGATCACCGTGATTGCACTTCCCGGCTGCAATTTGATCTCCGTCGTCTCAGAACCCATCAGATTTACAAGTTCTTCATTTACGATTTTGATCACCATCTGTCCCGGATTCAGTCCGTTCATCACATCCTGTCCGACTGCTCGCTCCTGCACATCTTTTACAAACTTCTTTACGACTTTAAAGTTTACATCCGCCTCCAGAAGTGCCATCTTCACTTCTTTCAGTGCCGCCTTTACATCATCTTCCGTCAGACGACCTTTGCTTCGGAGATTCTTAAATACGTTTTGAAGTTTTTCTGTTAAACTGTCAAATGCCATGCTATAACTCCTCTATAATTGTATCCGATATCTTCCGGATCTTCTCTATCATCTCTTGCGGTTTCTGATTTCCGGCACTGGATTCATAAGCATCCAGCACACTGTCGATCTCGTGAACCTTCTCCTTGATAGAAAGAAATTTTTCTACCAGATGCAGCTTCTCCTCATAGCCTTCCAGAGCCTTCTGACACCGCTTGATCAGGTCATGCACTCCCTGGCGGCTGATGCCTGCCTCACCTGCAATCTCACTCAAAGATAAATCTTCCAGTACAAACTGTTCATAAATCTCTTTCTGGTGACTGGTAAGAAGTTCACCGTAAAAGTCGTATAACAATGCCTGTTCTAAAATATCATTCACTCAAATCACCTTTGCTATCATAACTCAAAAAAAAAGAGGTGTCAAGTACTTTTTCTTGACACCTTCTTTCTTTGCCATTCGCGCTTACTGTAGAATGACATTAAAGTTTGGAGTTTTGCATTAAAGTTTGGAGTTTGGAGCAACATCCACATTTTTTGTAACATTTTCGTAATATCTTATTACAATAAAGTTTGGAGTTTCTATGCATAAATATACAAACAACCCCATCGCTACTGTAAAATTTTTTCTCTTGTTTTCATATTTTTCTTTCATTAAAATGATAATAATACATATTTTTTTGCAAAAAAAGTACCGGCATTATACCGATACTTCTTCCTTTATATGATTTCACTTGTTTTATACATCTTCCAACCTTTTTACAAATTCTTCAAAACTTCCAAATAAAATTCGAATCAATATCACGTACTCCATCTGCGAAATACTTAGATCTATTGGTTGTTGAAGAAATTTTTCCAATTCAAATCGCTTTGCATAACCCTGATATACTTGCGGAAGTGTTTCATAACATTTCCATAACTCTGACTTGATTTCTTCCAATGTCTGCGCTTTTTGCATCTGCTGAATTTTCTTACAAATTCCTGCTGAAATATCTTCCACATAAATTTTCGGCTTTTCTTCCAAAATAAATTCCACGTCTTCTGCTATCCCAAATAACCATGTTTCTTCACACGCTTGTACTGAAATATCCCATTCTTCAGGACAATCTAACTTTTTCTTTTGTAAAGAAGAAATTTTATTCAAATAACAACGATGTGTTTCACAAACCTGCACCCACGGAATTTGATGATACTTTTGTATATCGCTGTAACTTTTCTTCTCCCCGTGGCAAATCGGACAATATTTTAAATCACGATTCAATAATGAATCTTCTTTATAATAAGTATGATGCAGTTTATTAATATAAGATCTGCTACTATTATGCAGAATCAGCATTTTCATTCTTTCATACTTTATTTTCGGTAAGAAGATTCGATAAAATGGCATTACTGAATGGTTTTCAATATAATCATCTCCATCTAATCCGATTTTCCATATCGATCTATCTACATAACTTATAAATTCTACATTACTGTTCCAATTCGGAATTTCTAAAAACTCTTGAAAACTATGCGCAATCGGCTTTGTTCCACAAAATTGATGATACCGCAGCACATAAACAAAATATAGCTCTTCTTCCTGAACCGGTGGATAATCAAATACAGCCTTCATAGAACTCCTCCTTTACAAATCGGAAAATCATCCTTATAAAGAGCCTTCTTTTCTTTTTTGGAATTTTCTAAATTCTTTTTTCCACTCTTCTCCGAACTCTGTTCTCCGATTGCTAACAATGTTTTTAATACTGCCTTTGTAAGTTGAGCCTCATCCATCTGCAGAACATTTTTCGCTCTATTCACTTCATAAAATCCCTTCTCAATCTTTGCCAAAGGGACTTCCCCATCTGTAAAGCTCCTCACATTTTCTATCACACGGAACTTAAGCTGTTCCAATCTGTTTTTTTCACTTTTTCCAATAATCTTTTTCTGTCGAATAGTCTTCTCCAATGTCTCATCCAATGAAGCTGATTTTTGTAACAGGCAACTGGTTCTTTCCTGTCGTAAATCATCCGGAATTCTTTTTGTCGTCCCTGATCCTTCCAAAGCAAGCGTATGCAACCCTTCATTTGAGAGAGAGTAATCGGTTTCTGAAATACTCCGAACAAATTCCGGCGTAAACATCTCCGGTTTATCAATTCCCATCTGAATTGCTTTCTTCTGGGAATTTCGATACAGTTCGATTGCCCGGTCAATGATTCCACCAGATTGCTCATAAAATGTCTGATTCATATCCGGTGTCAACGGAATTGGTTTGCGCGTCCATTGAAATTCCCACAATTTTCTTAAAAAATCATCCCATAACAAGTCTTTCTGAAACCGCTTTACATGAATCTCTCTTCCAATCCGCCGCTGTGTAAAAAATGCACTTTCTCTTAAAAACGGAAGAACCTGATTTGTTCCCACGAAAACAAAAGGAATACTCAAATCATTCGACAACATCAAAAACTGATTGAGTATGATCTTATTTTTAGCTTTCAAAAGATTCTGAATTTCATCTACAATAATAACTCCAATATTAAAGCGAAGAGCCAGATTTCGAAATAACCGCGCTTTATCATCAGCTGTTGCTTTTGCTTTCTGGTAAAATATTTCTCCTGTAATCCTCTCCAATTCCTCTATACAGAGATCAAAAAAGGTTTTTACAGAGCCGTCCGGAGAACAAGACACATTAATGTAAGGAATCTGGTACATCCTGGCATTCTTCATTTCATGAACAATAAGCTGGGGTATATAGGATAACGCATGCAATACAGCTGTTGTTTTTCCAGCTCCACTATCCCCCAAAATCAATGACCCCGGTACTGTTGCTCTTGTAGTTTTATAAAATCCGACCTGTTCACTGGTGCTTCCCGGAATTTCATATGGGATTCGCTGCTTATAGCAACGCATAAGTGCGGAATGGATTTCCATATCAATATCTGGAATAACCTCTCTGGCAATTCGAAAGTCCGAAAGCTGATCTGCCAATTGATATCGTACTAACTGCTCTTCTTTTCTGACATCCGGAGTCCATGCTGGGAGCTTTTCAAAGTCTTCATTACACTGTTTCCAATTTCTCATCGGCGGCAATGACTCAATCAACAGATTCCCTTGATGCATAGGGTCAATTGCATGAATATATTTTGCTTCTACTTGATGTATTTTAGAAAATTCCAAACCTATTTTTTCATACTGTGTTCTTTCATACGCTTCCATATAAGATACTTTACGTTCCATAATAACACCCCTTTCCGCTCTTCTCCTCTTTTCCTGCTATCATCATGATGTTCTATTTGGGAGTGATTCCATATTTTTTTAACATGTCCATATGTATCAATTCTTCTGTTGTCCAGCTGCTTGATTCACTATATTCTGGTTCTTCTTGAGTAATATAGCGATTTTCTGATTGCTTTTCAAAATCTTCATCAGGTATCAGTTCCTCATCTACACCATTTACTGGCTGACCAATTTGGGAGATTACATTTTGCTCCCGATGTAACCTTTCTTTTTCAAACGCTCGATTCTCCCTCTTGTTTTTACTGCTATTTCCTCCTTTATGTAATGCCTTTGCATTTTTTACAATCTGTTGGATCTCTGCCAACAGTTGTACATCATTCTGAAGCCTGATTTCTTCATTTATTTTAAATTGATCTTTTTTCTTATAATTGATTTCTAGTATTTCTTCATAGGATAAATGCTGATACTTTTCATTGCTTGTCTTTTTTTCGCTGAGAACAGCAAGTTCATATTCTTGATCGTCATTCAAATAATAAATTCTGTCCATGCATCGCTTATCATATTTTATCTGCAGTTTCCTTCGTTTTCCCACACCTGTTTTGGCCATTTCATATGACAGCCATTGTATATCCCCACAGGTATAGATCATCTTCTGGAATACAATCCCTTCTCTCCTTATCGTCGCTGTATCAGAACATAATAAACTCAATCGATACTGATCCATATCTGTGATTTTTTTTAAGGCATTTGTATGTTCAAACGAATATTTCCAGATTCCATTCGGTGACTGTTCAATACCAGCCTCGTATATTTCTCTTGTATCATGATAATGATTCATAGGATTTTTATTATGATTAAGAATAAAACGAATCACAATCTGTTCAAACTCTTCAATCGTAAGCCGTGCCTGCCTGATATGCGGCTGTCTGTAAGCATCTTTTACAATCTGCCCTGGAAGTAAACCATTCGTCTTCATATTAAAATTGCGAAATTCTCGTTCAATATTCCCCTTCATACTTCCCATGCCTGCCGGAGCAAAACTGATATGCAGTCCATTCTCCCGCGCATAAGCCTCAAATTGCTTAGAAAGATATTCTGAACCATTGTCCACGGTAATCTCTGTTGGCAATACCCCACTCATCGGCCACTCCTCCTGTGTAATGGATATCTTTTTCCCCTCACAATAACTCACTTTATCTTCAGCCATATTGAGCAATGCCATTTCTGCTCCAGCCCAAGAGTTATTGTCGATGCCAAGTGAATATCCTACGATACTCTTTGAAAACACATCCATAATCATATATAGAACAGCACGTCCAATTACTTGATTTCGATCATAAGTCTGTACTAATTCATAATCCGTCTCCATTTCATCCATTTCGTAACAACACCCAACCCCTTTTGTTTTCAAAGGGTACATCGTATCCGATGATAGTGCACGAATATTATTCCATGCATTCCTCTGGCCATTTTTTATACAATACTTTTTCACATCATCCACCTCTTTTTTCAAATGATAATAAAGCTGTCGTTTACTGGGGCATTTCGCCAACGGATAAGGTGTATAGCATGCCTCTCCATTTACAATCATACGTTCTGAATAGTAATCTCTTACCATCTCTGTATAGAGTATTGTGATGTTTGCCCGCCCCTTTTTCGTTGCATACCGTTGCTTTACCCGATCAAAGATGAGTATTGTTTCCTCATCTCGGACAATACCCGATATTCCTTTAGGTCCCGGCTTTTTTCCAATCTGATAAATGCGAGCCTTACCTTTCCCACCGCACTGATCATATTTGATATCCAAACCATGAAGTGTCATTCCATTTTGCAGATACTTCCGCAAACGCCTGCGTGCTGTTGTGATACTGCATTTCATCTCTAAAGCTAATTTTTGAATAAATTTTGCTTTTTCTTCTTTTTCCAATAACCATTCCGGAGAATTGGAGTGTTCATGAAACCGTTCTGCTGTCAGTTCATACTGCTCATATATTTTACGAGACGCATCAGAGAGTATCTCTTTATCGAAATATCTCAAATTCTGTTTTGCTTGTACAATGGAAATCATATCATTTTCCAATAATTCATTCACTTCAGTGCTTTCCAGACAAAAGAGCTTCGTCTTTTCTGTATGTAGCTGCATGACAATTACATCGTACTCCCGTACCTGAAGAACACGATACTCCAAACCGTTATATATAAAAATATCCCGTTCATGCAATACACTACTCATACCCATTGCTCCTCGTACTATCTAAAAACAACCTCCGTGATAATCGACCAGGGAATCTTTTTTCTAGTCCAATAGATCTGTTCCACCCGCAGTTTTTCCAACACCCGTT
>OHFN01001010.1_pt1 | contig 14641 bp, 9 predicted proteins | sample 1567571 | NCBI WGS metagenome assembly OHFN01 (sample SAMEA3879533, study PRJEB24766) | human gut metagenome | biome: human-associated habitat; feature: feces | place: USA | collected 1985/1987
TCTTTCTCCCCCGCTTCAATTCTTCATTGAAGATAGGGGGTATAGTTCCGGCTTGCTGCATAGTAAATTAATTTGCCGGACTCTGTTGTCCCCACTGCCGGTATTTTCTAACCCTTCCGTCACTATGTGCCCCCTCCCTCTATTGTATGGCTGTGCTACACCCTGTAAGGTTACGGGGGCGCGGCAAGGGAGGAGTTTAAAAGTAACCCTCTATTCATATAGACTGAGTCATAATAATGGGGAGAGAAGGGGAAAATTTTTTGCGAAAAACGTCTTTTTTGCTATCTTAGTAGCGCAAAAAGGAGGTACAAACTATGGGGAAACGAGTATATTTAGGCTTGGGCTCGAATTTGGGGAATAAGGAGCGAATCGTGAGAAAAGCCATCGACAAGGTTGGTGAACGGGTGGGAGCGGTCGTTGCCGTGTCGTCGTTCTATAAGACGGCTCCGTGGGGCTATCAATCGGTGCATACGTTCTGTAACGCTGCTATCTCAGTAGATACCGATTTATCTCCCGAAGAGGTATTATTCACCGTACAGGAAATCGAGCGGGAATTGGGTAGTAAAAAGCATCGGGAAAGAGATGGCAGTTATGTCGACCGGCTTATCGATATAGATTTACTCGACTATGACGGTTTGGTGTTGGATACTCACTCGCTGGTGTTACCTCACCCGTATATGCACAAGCGGACTTTCGTGATGACCCCGCTTGCCGAAATAGCTCCGCAATGGGTGCACCCGGTATTGGGAAAGACGGCAACGGAGCTATTGGAAGGTTTACGGAACGAAAAGTGATTTAGCCCCAGAGTTTTATTTATATGATACGATCGGGGAAAGGCCTACAACATAGAGTGACTTTGCGTTTGCCGGTACATCTCTATTCTATGTACATTGTTTTTCGGTAAAATTGCAAATAAATTTGCTTTTGCTTTGGACTTGTACTATCTTTGTAGCCGAAAATGTGGAAGGATTTGGCTGCTTGCAACCACGGAAAAAAATGCTAAAACTGCGTTACGGGGCTTTTCGAAGCCCGTCCGGCTTTATCAAATCACCTTTGTTTTCGTGGGAATTGCGGTCTTTCTTCCTCCAATAATGTATCACTATTATTCAGGAGAGAAACCAATGAATTATTTGTTTACCTCGGAATCGGTGTCGGAAGGACACCCCGATAAAGTGGCCGACCAGATATCGGACGCTTTGCTCGACGAGTTTCTGGCGTATGACCCGAACTCGAAAGTTGCATGCGAAACCCTTGTAACGACCGGTCAGGTCGTATTGGCAGGCGAGGTTAAATCGAATGCTTATGTCGATTTGATGGAGGTTGCCCGCAGAGTGATTCACCGTATCGGATATAATAAAAGTTCGTATAAGTTCGATGCCGACTCGTGCGGTATTTTTTCGGCCATACACGAGCAGTCGGCCGATATCAATCGGGGCGTGGAGCGCGCCGAAGCGATGAGTCAGGGGGCGGGAGATCAAGGTATGATGTTCGGGTATGCTTGCAATGAGACGGATAATTATATGCCGTTGTCGCTCGATTTGTCTCACTTGTTGCTTACCGAGCTGGCCGTTATCCGCCGGGAGGCTTCGGCAATGACCTATCTGCGCAAAGGGAAGGTGACTTCGTATTTGCGTCCCGACTCCAAATCGCAAGTAACCATCGAATATAATGAACGGAACGAACCTGTGCGGGTGCATACGATCGTATTGTCAACCCAGCACGACGAATTCGTGACTCCGGCCGATGACTCGAAAGAGGCTCAGGAAGCGGCCGACCGGGAGATGTTGCAGACGATTTACAACGATGTGAAACAGGTGTTGTTGCCTCGTGTGATCGCACAACTGCCCGAACGGGTACGAACCTTGTTCGACGACCAGTTGATTTTATTGGTGAATCCTACCGGCAAATTCGTTATCGGCGGGCCTCACGGGGATACGGGATTGACGGGTCGCAAGATTATCGTCGACACGTATGGAGGCAAAGGTGGTCACGGAGGTGGCGCATTTTCGGGAAAGGATCCCTCGAAGGTGGACCGTTCGGCAGCTTACGCAGCCCGCTACATCGCCAAGAACATGGTGGCGGCCGGGATCGCGGACGAAATTCTCGTGGAGTTGAGCTATGCCATCGGGATCGCCGAACCGATCTCCGTCTTCGTCGATACGCACGGTGCGGTATGCAGCCGCAATCCGAAACTCGCGGACATGACCGACGGGGAGATCGCCCGCCGTATCGCCAAGCTCTTCGACCTGCGTCCGGCGGCTATCGTGAAGAAATTCGGCCTCAAAAACCCGATCTTCGAAGCGACGGCATCCTACGGACATTTCGGTAACCGCCCCTACACCCGCAAGGAGAAAGTGTGGGAGGACGGCCGCGAGGTGGAGCGCGAGATCGAATTCTTCGGCTGGGAAAAGCTCGATGCCGTCGATCTGATCAAGCAAGAGTTCGGACTATAACGCGACCGACCGCACAAGTAAAAAGTCCCCTTTTCGGGGACTTTTTGTTGTTAGCTCCCGATGGAATCGAACCACCGAATTCTTTCGGGCTTCTCAAACCGAAAAACAAACTTCGCGACGGTCGTTCCATGCAGGTCCCCGAACCGCCCGGCAATACACCGCGAGGGCCGTGAACTATTTGTTCACAGCCCTCGCAGCCTTTTAATATGATTCAATTAACCCAATAACATACGATCCCTGTTCCTCAACTCCGCCGTAATGTCCTTCATTTCGCCGTCCGTCACCCGGTAAAGCCGCTGGTTCGTCGAAGCGGAATCCAAGCCTCCCAAATGTGCGACATACGGTCCCAGCTTGATATAATCAAAACTGCGCGGGTCGATACCTGCGGCCAATTCAGAACGCCCCGAATACCAGCCTGTCTTCAGCCGGCCCTCGGTCGCAGCCCGCACACAGGCGCTCCAATGCGCGACATCGCCGGGCGCTGCATCGCCTCCCATAAAACAAACGCAGGTAATCGCATTTCCGTATCCCGACAACAAACTATTCAGCAAATTATCGTCCAGCGGCTCCCCGACCTCTTCCCACAGATGGGGACTGTGACACCCGGCGCACCGGTTCGGACACCCCGAAAGATTCAGAGCGAGGGTCACTTCGCCCGGAATCTCCTGGAACACCACATCAAAGCTGGCCAGGCGTAGCATAGTGACGACGCGCGGCCTCCTGCTGCCGAGCTTGAGAGAAGTTGCTGACACGCTTCATATAACCGATGATACGGGTCAGATAATCGAGATTCCTGCCGTTGCATTTCGGACACGCCTTGAGGTTGCGCTTGTCGATATGCCCGCAATCGTTGCAGACCGTATTCGGGATGTTGAACGTGAAATAGTTGCATCCCTCCTGCGAAGCCACGCGCAACAGGTGGCGGTACTGCTCCCGGCTCAAATGTTCCTGCAGGTTCATGTGCAGGGCCGAGCCGCCCGTGAGGTGCTCGATGTATTTGCGGCCGTGCAGTCGGAACTTGTCCACGATGTTGAGCGATTCGTCCTCGACGATGTAAAAATAGCTGTTGTAACAGTCGCGCCCCACCTTGTAGCCGTCGCGCTTGTCCCATTTGGCATGCTTCACTCCCACGTTCTCCGCCGGAATCATCTCGCAGTTGAACATCACCTCCTTCGAGCGGTACTTCTTGTTGTACTTTTCGATCATTCCGAGAATTTCCTGTGTAAAACGTTCGTAATCGGGATTGTCGTTGATCGGAATGCCGAGAAATTCGGCCGCTTCGACCAGTCCGTTTACACCGATAGTGAGGTACTGGCGCGACATATTGATATAGCCCGCATCGAACAGGGGCAGCATCCCCTTCGACTGCATGTATTTCAGGTTCTCGTTGTAGGCCAACTGCACCTTGTGCACCAGATCGACCACCTCCTCGAGGAAGAACTGATAGGGCATACCCTTACGTGCGGCGTACTGGATGCAACGGTTCAGGTTGATCGTCAGCACGCTCTTCGAGCCGGTCGATACGCCTCCGGCGCCGAGCGTGTAGCTGAACCCGTTGTCCGTAATTTCGTTGCGCAGGCGGCAGCAGCTCGAAAGCGAATCGGCATTGTCGCTCATGTAGGTAAAGAACGAATGTCCCTCGGCATACATTTCGGCCGTGAAATCGCCCCACTCCTTGTCCTTCACGTCACCGTTTTCCGTGAGTAAAGCCATCGTTTCGACCGGGAAGGTCAGCACGGTGCGGGTCCGTTCGCGGTTGAACCACTTCATGAAACGCTTTTGCAGCCAGCTGAGCGACTCCCAGTCGGGCTTGCTGCCGTCGGGGAAGAGGAAATTTCCGAACAGGCTCTCGAAATAGTAGCGGTCGTAGTAAGCCACGTTCCAGAACACGGCCTGGAAATTCCGCGCTCCGGTCGGCTGGTTGATCGAATAGACGATCTGTTCGAAACAATCGGTGATGACCTTGTCGATCGTGCGCCGTTTCTTCGAGAGATCGACCACCTCGTCCGCCCGTTTGAAATAGTCGGTGCCGTACTCCTGGCCGATAAAATAGTTCATATACATCAGAAATTCGGGTGTGGCGCAGGCGCCGCTGAGCATACTCGACACGATAAAAACCATATTCACGAAGCCGCCGCAGAATGACTTGAGGTTGGTCGGGGCTTTCGAATTGCCCCCGATCGAAATCGTTCCTCCGATGAGCCAGGGATACATCGTAATCGAAGCGCAATAGTTGGCCAGCGAAGTTTCGTCGTTTTTGTAGATGAAATGGTCGTTCAGCATTTCGATATACTTGTCCGCCAACTCCTTGCCGTACATCTCCTTGAGGCGGTCGGTGAGCATGCGGCGGTTCAGGCGGATGAAATTCGATTTGGGCAGCTCGCCGATGAGCGTAGCCATGTTCTTGTTCTCCACGTTGGCATTGGCGTCGAACTTGCTTCCTGTCGCGGCGTTCGAAGCATCGCAGTACTCCATGAGGAACTGCAACTTGTCGCGCACCTCCCGATCCTCGGTATGCCGCTGGCGATAAAGCATATAAGCCTTGGCTACCGTGTAGTAACGCTCGGCCATGAGCGCGACCTCCACCTGGTTCTGGATCTCCTCGACCGAGATGCCGTCGGTCACGCTGACCCGGCTCAGGATGTTGGTGATCACGTCCTGCGTAGCGAAACTCCCGACCGAAAGGAATGCCTTGGCGATCGCCCGCTGAATCTTCTCCATCGAAAACGCCTCCCGCGTTCCGTCCCTCTTGACAATGAATGTTTCCATAACGATTAAACTTCTCCTCAAATATTATATTATTATACTCATACTTTCAACGCTCGAATTCCCCACACCGATAACTCCACCGACGGAAATTCGGCCGATTCCGACCCGGCTCGACGGCAACAAATATCAGCCGCCGGGCTTTCTCCGCAGAAACACGACAAGCCGCACGTTCCGAGCCATACCGCCTTCGTCGGTCATATCGGTTGTCGTCCGATCCGACGACTTTTTACCGACCCTTCGGAAAAACCGAAATACACCTCTTCTGAACGACGGATTCGCAGCGATCCGACCCGATACAACACAGGCAGGAATGGAATTTACAGAACCGGCAATAGATACGACGAAGCACCCGAAACCGTTCCGACGCTTTTCACCCGAAAGCAACGAATCTCGTCCCGGTACGGCAGGTCTTCTGACTTGTTCCGGACGGCACGCCTTCCCGGCCCGAACGGCCAGTGGCAGAGAGAATGTACCGCCCAAAAGAAACTTACAGCTACGGGGATAGTTCCTGACTTTCACAGGATTCCCTTTTAATCCCGGTGGATTCGCCCTCCACCTCGGGAACCGATACCGAAAACAAATATAGGGTTTAATCGCATTCGATGGTCCGCCCCTCCGGCATTTTATGGAAAAGTTATCAACAATAACAGGAAAAGGCCGCCCCGAGGCACTCTGTCCACGATCCGATTTGAAAGCTGCACCCGTTCTTCCCCGAACATCGCCGGACAAGTCTTCGGGAAACCCGACGGGTGCAAAAAACAGCGGAAAGACCCGTGAAAAAATCAACGGGAGAACGACGGAACAAACAGAAGACAGGCCCGGACGCCTATCGGCATCCGGGCCTGTCTTCTATCCGTTTTACAACCGGCTTATTTACTGATCAACTTCTTCACCTCTTCATATACCGTCTGGCCGTTGTAACCGAACTTCTCGTCGAGGACCTTGTAGGGTGCCGAATAACCGAAGTGATCCAGACCGTGAATCATACCGTTTTCACCTACCAGTCCCAGCAATGTCACGGGCAGACCCGACGTAAGGCCGTAACGCACCACACCCTGTGGCAGAACGGTCTGCTGATAGGATTTGGGCTGGTCGCGGAAAAGTCCTTCGCTCGGCACGCTCACGATACGGACCGCGATTCCCTCCTTCGAAAGCAACTCGGCACCTTCGACCAGCGTAGCGACTTCGGAACCCGAAGCGAGCATCACCACAGCCGGTTTGGCGGCATCGACTACGATATAGGCGCCTTTCGAAAGCTGGGCAGCCTCCTCACGGCGGCTGTGATTGAGTGCGGGCAGATTCTTAATATTTTGCCGCGACAGGATCAGCGCGACGGGACGATGCTCCTCGATCGCCAATTTCCAAGCTGTAACGGTTTCCTCGCCGTCGGCCGGACGCAGCACCAACATAGAACGCTCCCCCCGGTGATTCTTCAAATGTTCCATCAGACGGATCTGAGCCTCGTGCTCGACGGGCTGGTGCGTCGGACCGTCCTCGCCCACACGGAACGAGTCGTGCGTCCAGATATAGATTACATGCAGGTGCATCAGGGCAGCCAGACGCACGGCGGGTTTCATATAGTCCGAGAAGACGAAGAACGTACCGCACGCCGGAATCACGCCCCCATGCAGCGCCATACCGTTGGCAATGCAGGCCATCGTCAGCTCCGAAACGCCTGCCTGGAAAAACTTGCCCGAAAAATCACCCTTCGAGAAGGCTTTGGTTTTCTTGAGGTAGCCGTCCGTCTTGTCCGAATTGCAGAGGTCGGCCGAGGCGACGATCATATTTTCGATCCGCTCCGCATAGAAGGAGAGCACCGAAGCCGAGGCGGCGCGGGTCGCACCGTCGGGTTTGATCTCGAGTCCCTTGTAGTCCATCTCCGGCACCTTGCCCGAGAGGAAAAGATCGAGTTTGCGGGAGAGCTCCTTGTGCTCGGAACGCCACGTCTTCTCCCTCTCGCGCTGCGTGCGCACCCATTCACGAAGCTCTTCGCGGCGGGCGTCGAACACCTTGCCGCTCTCGGAGAAGATCTTGAACGGATCCTCCGCATCGCCGCCCAGGTTGCGGACGGTAGCGGCGAAATCGGCTCCGGCAGCCGTCAGCGGCTGACCGTGCGTCGAAACCTTGTCCTCGAAGCTCGATCCGTCGGCCGCAACCGCACCCTTGCCCATGACCGTACGGCCGATGATAAGCGTCGGACGCTCCTTTTCGGCATTGGCAGCGGTAAGAGCTTCGCGGATCTGCTCTACGTCATGGCCGTCGATGGTGATGACGTTCCAGCCCCACGCCTCGTATTTCATCGCTACGTTCTCGGTATCCACCTCATCGACCTTGGTCGAAAGCTGAACGTTGTTCGAGTCGTAGTACATGATCAGATTGTTCATCCCCAAGTGGCCGGCGATGCGGCCCACGCCCTGCGACACCTCCTCCTCGATACCGCCGTCGGAGATGTAGGCATAGGTCTTGTGGGACTGCCACTCCCCGAAACGAGCCGCGAGGAACCGCTCGGCGATCGCGGCGCCCAGCGCCATGGCATGCCCCTGGCCCAGAGGACCCGACGTATTCTCCACACCGTGCAGCACGTCCACTTCGGGATGGCCCGGCGTGACGCTGCCCCACTGCCGCAGGTTACGCAAATCCTCCACCGTATAGGTTCCGGCCAGCGCGAGAGTCGAGTAGAGCATCGGCGACATGTGTCCCGGATCGAGGAAGAAACGGTCCCGGAAAGGATAATCCATCTGATCCGGATCGTAGCGGAGGAATTCGGTGTAAAGTACTGCCATGAAGTCCGCGCCGCCCATTGCGCCGCCGGGATGTCCCGATTTGGCTTTCTCGACCATCGCTGCAGACAGGATACGGATGTTGTCTGCAACGCGCGTGAGTTCGGATTTAGTAACCATAAGAGATTGTATGCTTTTATATTTTTTATGTATTGGCCTCACAGCCCGGGCCGACATTCGGCGCCCATCCCGGACGAATCGGCCGAATATGCACAACTCGGCCCGTTACCGGCAGAAAATATATGGAAACGAAGGACGAAGCCGAAGATCTTCCTTCTTTCCTCATTCTGCTCGTTCGGATCGAACGAGCGCGACTGCACACCGGTCCCCCGCCGCAGTCCCGCGTTCGGTGGTACAAATTTAATACAAATCCGGTCTATCCGACCTGCTTGAGCGCCAAAAATTTCTTCTTTTCGAACTTTTCCCGGGCATAAGGCAAGGTCACTTCGAAGCGACGCTCTCCCGAAGAGGGGATATCGAACATCGTGTCCATCATGATCGCTTCGCAGATCGAACGCAATCCCCGGGCACCGAGCCGGTACTCGATGGCTTTATCGACGATATAGTCCAACACCTCGTCGTCGAACACGAGCTTCACGCCGTCCATCTCGAACAGCTTTTCATACTGCTTGATGATGGCATTTTTGGGCTGCGTGAGGATCGAACGCAGGGCCTCGCGGCCGAGCGGCTCCATATAGGTCAGCACCGGCAGGCGGCCCACCAGTTCGGGAATCAGACCGAACGACCTGAGGTCCTGCGGCATAAGGTATTGCATGAGGTTGTTGCGGTCCACGGAATCGGCATTCATCCGTCCGTAACCCATCGCCCGGGTGTTGAGCCGCTGGGCGATCTTCTTCTCGATGCCGTCGAACGCTCCGCCGCAGATGAACAGAATGTTGCGCGTATCGACCTGCACGAACTGCTGCTCGGGATGCTTGCGCCCGCCCTGGGGCGGAACATTGACCACCGTGCCTTCCAGAATCTTCAGCAAAGCCTGCTGCACACCTTCACCCGACACGTCGCGCGTAAGCGACGGATTGTCGCTCTTGCGGGCGATCTTGTCGATTTCGTCGATGAAGACAATTCCCCGCTGGGCCAGCTCCACGTCGTAGGAAGCCACCTGCAACAGCCGCGAGAGAATACTCTCGACATCCTCGCCCACGTATCCCGCCTCGGTAAGTACCGTAGCGTCCACGATGGTGAAGGGCACGTTCAGCAATTTGGCGATCGTGCGGGCCATCAGCGTCTTGCCGGTACCCGTCGGGCCGACCAGCAGGATGTTCGACTTGTCGAGCTCCACTTCGCTCGCCTCGCCCGAAGCATGCAGCAGCCGCTTGTAGTGATTATATACGGCCACCGACATATAGCGTTTGGCATCGTCCTGCCCGATCACGTACTGATCCAAAAACTCCTTGATTTCATTGGGCTTGAGCAAATCCTCGAATTTCAACGAGGTATTCTTCTTCTCCTTGCGACGGGATGCGGCTTCGTCATGCAGCACATCGTTGTCGATGAGCATCTGGTATCCTTTCGCAATACATTTGCTGCAAATATTGCAACCCTTGGACGAACTCAACAGGATCGCACCATCGCGGCGTTTGGCCCCGCAGAACGAACACGCATCGCTCTCGTTGCCGTAAAGGTCTTCTCCGTAATTTTTAGCCATAGGTCTTTAGTTTTCCTTCGAATTTCGTTCCCGGTCCCGGTCGAACTTTCGGACGAGCCTCTGCCGGGATAAAGTCGAAAACAAACTCCCGCCATCATCTCTACCCGGCCGTCGATCGGCCTCGTTCCGACTTCGCACACCGGAAATATCGAACCGGGTTCTTCATTTATTCCGCTCGGCCTATCGAGCGCCCCGCTCTGCCTCCGCTGATCGGAAACGATACATTTTCTCTCCCGAAATCGACCGTCCCCTGCAGATTGAAACAGAAATATTATCCCCGCTTGGTCAGCACCTCGTCGATCAGCCCGTACTCCTTGGCCTCCCGAGCCGACAGCCAATAATCGCGGTCGGCATCCTTTTCGATCTTCTCGATCGGAGCGCCCGAATGGGCCGCAATGATCTCGTACAGCTCCTGCTTGGTCTTGCGGATCTCGCGGGCCGTGATCTCGATGTCCGACGCCTGCCCCTGAGCCCCGCCCAGCGGCTGATGGATCATCACCCGCGAATGGGGTAACGCCGAGCGCTTGCCTGCAGCACCGGCGGTCAGCAGCACGGCGCCCATCGAAGCGGCCAGTCCCGTACAGATGGTCGCCACATCGGGCTGCACCAGTTGCATCGTATCGTAAATTCCCAGACCGGCCGTCACCGATCCGCCCGGGGAGTTGATATAAATCTGGATGTCCTTTTCCGGGTCGGCCGACTCCAGGAACAGCAGCTGTGCCTGGATGATATTGGCCGCATCGTCGTAAATCGGAGCCCCCAAAAAGATGATGCGATCCATCATCAAACGCGAAAAGACGTCCATCGTCGCCACGTTCAACTGGCGCTCCTCGATGATCGTCGGCGACACGTAGGCCGCGTACTGCGAGCGGAAATCATGCAGTTTCAGACTATTGATACCGCAATGCCGGGTGGCGTATTTTTCAAATTCATTCATAACCGAACAGTTTGCAAGTTAATAAAAAACATCGGAAGCCGGTTCAAAAATTTTTCCGCGACTTGCCTCCGGTCCTACTCGATTTCCCGTACCCGGCCAACACACGATGCAGGCTCGAATCCGGCAAAAACGAGGGAAGAAGCAAAAAACAGAAGTATGACTACTAAACAGACTTTGAGGGAGTGATTGCAAAAATCAAACCCTCAAAGCTCTGATCGGATACCAATTTTCCGCTGTTTCTTAAATCTCCTTGGCCAGTTTTGCGAACTCTTCGGCAGAAACGGCCTTTTCGGTCACCTTGATCTTGGACTTCACGTCCTCGACCACCTTCATCTCATACAGCTTCTCGTAGATCTTCTGTCCCTGCTCGCGGTCCTCGAGAATCTTCTTGGCGTAATTGGCCAGCATATCTTCCGGAGCCGTCGGCAGTCCGTATTGAGCGAACTGGGCCTGTGCCAACGCCTTGGCCTCTGCAGTAGCCTCTTCGGGGGTTACCGTGAGGTTATCCTGCTTGATGAAATATTTCTGGAGGTAATTCCAGGTGAACAGTTTCACGAAAGCGTCGAAATCCTTCTCGATCTCCTCCTTGGAGAACTTGCCTTCGTTGATGACGTACAGCCAGCGCTTGAGGAACTCGACCGGCATGGTCAACCCGGCTTTCTTCAACAGGAAATCACGCAACTGCAACGTGAACAGATAGTCGCTCTCGCGGCGCAGCTCTTTCGAAATTTCGGCATCGACGAACGCCTCGAACTCCTCGGCGGTTTTGACGTTGCCCGCAGGAAAAGCCATCTTGAAGAACTCCTCGTTCAGCTCCGGTTCCGCGAACTTGCGGATCTTGGTGATTTCGAGAGAAAATTCGGGTTTGATACCCTCCAATTCGTTCTCCTTGACCTGCAATACGGCGGCACGCTGCGCCGGAGTCTTGTAAAGCTCATTGACATTGACCTGCGTCTTGAACCCGACCTTCTTGCCGATGAAGGGCTTGCGCTCCTCCTCGTTCATCGAAATCAGTCCGACGTAAGCGCCCTCGATCTTCATATCGCCGTTGTCGAGCGTCACCTCCAGCGCTTCGTCCGCCGTTACCTTGTCGGTATCCACCAGACGGCCGAAACGACGCAGGAAATTGCTGCGGTAATCGTCGTGCATCTTCTTATCGACCTTGATCGTGTAGTAGGTCATCTTATCTTTCGCCGACAGCTCGAGTTTCACCTCGGGAGCTTCGCCGATCTCGAAGATGAATTCAAATTCGGTCCCGTTCTCGAAATCGAAGTCGCCCTGCTCCTCCGAGGGGATCACGTCACCGACATAGTCGATCTTCTGCTCCTGCAGGTAGTTGAACGCCGCTTCCGAAGCCTGGCGGTAAGCCTGCTCCGCAAGCACGCCCTTGCCGTACATCTTCTTGATCACGCCCATCGGCACCATACCGGGGCGGAAGCCCGGAATATTGGCCTTGCGTTTGTACTCACGCAGGGATTTTTCGACCGCATCGCCGTAATCCTTCTCGCCTACGGTCACCTTGATGAGCGAGTTATTCTGCTCGCGCTGTTCTCTTACGATATTCATATTTCAGTTGTTTTATACGTTACATTTCGGGTCGGCAAAAGTACAAAATAATTCATTAGCAAGCAACAAACACCCGATAAATATCTCCGCACCGATCCGTTTTTCTTTCAGGAAGGGCTTCGGGGAAGAGCACCCGGATCGACAGCCCCTCCGATCCGTAATTCGGGCGCCGAAATCGACGTCTTTTCCCGAAAAATAGCTATCTTTGTTGCCTATTATAATAAGGACATACCGGCTATAAACGGCCAACGCCGCAGCCGGACAGCATACAAACGATACGGAATCCAATGACAAAAATCGCATGGATCGGACTGCTGGCGATGACGCTGGCCGCCTGCTCGGGACGCACGAAAACCCTCCGAACGGAAACCCCGGCCGCTACCCCCGCCGCGCCGCGCACCTACACCTACCGGGTCATCGAAAGCTATCCCCATTCGACCGACAGCTACACGCAGGGGCTCCTGTTCGCAGACGGAGTGATGTGGGAAGGTACGGGCGAATACGGACACTCCCGCCTGCAGCGCATCGACCTCGAAACAGGACGCACGGACGTAGTGGCTACGCTGCCCCGCAGCGAATTCGGCGAAGGCATCGCGCTGCTCGACGGCAAGATCTACCAACTGACCTGGGAAAACAACAAAGCCTACGTCTATGACGCGGCAACGGGCCGGCAGCTCCGCACTTTCGCCTATGCGGGCGAAGGATGGGGCCTCACGACCGACGGCGAGCGGCTCTACATGAGCGACGGCAGCGAATACCTGCGCATCCTCGATCCGGAAACCTTTCGGGTGCAACGCAGCGTGCCGGTCACCTTCCGGGGTGCCCCGGTACAACTGCTCAACGAACTGGAGTGGATCGACGGGAAGATCTGGGCCAATGTCTATGTCACCGACCAGATCGTCATCATCGACCCCGCCAGCGGCATCGTCGAAGGGGTCATCGACCTGCGCGGCCTGCTCCCGGACGAAGAGATCGCCCCGGATACCGACGTACTGAACGGCATCGCCTACGACGCGGCCTCGGAACGTATCTTCGTGACAGGCAAAAGATGGAGCAAACTCTTCGAAATCGAAATCATACCCCAATAAAATACCACACGACGTGACAAAAAACCGCGACATACGACACGAACTCGAACACCGCATCCTGCTGCTCGACGGCGGATTCGGCACGATGATACAGCAATACGGCCTGGACGAAGCCGACTACCGGGGCAAGGAGTTCGCCGCGAGCGAAAAACTTCTCAGAGGCTGCAACGACCTGCTGAACCTCACCCGTCCGGAAACAATCCGCGAAATCCACGAGAAATACCTCCAGGCCGGATCGGATGTAATTACGTCCAACACGTTCAACGCCAACTCCATTTCGCTGGCCGACTACGGACTGGCAGCGGAAGCGTACCGCATTAACCGGGTCGGCGCAGCCATCGCCCGCGAAGCGGCGGACGCCTTCACCGCCCGCAATCCGCAGAAGCCCCGCTTCGTGGGCGGCTCGATGGGCCCGACGAGCCATACGCTGTCGATGTCGGCGGACGTGGACAACCCCGGCGCCCGGGCTTTCACTTTCGAACAGCTCTCGCAGGCGTACTACGATCAGGCTCGGGGCCTGATGGACGGCGGCGCCGACCTGCTGATGCTCGAAACCGTCTTCGATGCGCTGAACGCCAAGGCAGCGATCTTCGCCATCGAAACCCTCTTCGCAGAACGCGGCATGCGACTGCCGGTCATCGTCTCCGGCACACTCACCTCGTCGGGCCGCACCCTGGCGGGACAAACCATCGAAGCCTTCTACACCTCCGTCGCACACGCCGAACCGCTGGCCGTGAGCCTCAACTGCTCGTTCGGCGCCAAGGCCCTGCTGCCCTACCTGGAGCGGCTGGCCGCTGTTTCGGAATTCCGCGTGGCGGTCTATCCCAATGCGGGTCTGCCGAACGTCATGGGCGGCTACGACGAGACGCCCGCGATGTTCGCCGCCGACGTAGAGGAATACATGCGGCGCGGCCTGGTCAATCTGGTGGGCGGCTGCTGCGGCACCACGCCCCTGCACATCTTCGAACTGGCGAAGATCGTGAACAACTACACGCCCCGCCCCCTGCCGCAGCGGCGGCACGTGACCTGCCTGAGCGGGCTGGAACAGCTTCGGATCGTTCCCGAAGCCAACTTCGTCAATGTCGGCGAGCGCACCAACGTCGCCGGCTCGGCCAAGTTCGCGCGGCTGATCCGCGAAAAAAATTACGAGGAAGCTCTCTCGGTGGCCCGCGCCCAAGTCGAAGCGGGCGCCAATATCGTCGATGTCTGCATGGACGACGGCCTGATCGACGGTCCCGAAGCCATGCGCGACTTCCTCAACCTGATGGGTTCGGAACCGGAAATCTCCGCAGTACCCGTCATGATCGACTCTTCGAAATGGGAGGTGCTCGAAACGGGGCTCCGGGTGGTGCAGGGCAAGAGCGTCGTCAATTCCATCTCCC
>OHFN01001037.1_pt1 | contig 14343 bp, 17 predicted proteins | sample 1567571 | NCBI WGS metagenome assembly OHFN01 (sample SAMEA3879533, study PRJEB24766) | human gut metagenome | biome: human-associated habitat; feature: feces | place: USA | collected 1985/1987
GATGCGCCCTAGAAAAACGGACCCGTCCACCATAACAGGTCTGATAGAAGCCAATCTTACGCTCCTCCCTGAGCTTGTCAAGAGTGTTGACTGAGATACCCAGTTCAGCCGCAGCCTCTTTGCGAGTTAATAATTCCATGCTCATGCCCCCTTTCATATCTGGATTTTAGGAATTATGGACCTCTACTAATATGGAGATACAGCGGGGCCTTTCACAACCCTCATTCTTAGGAAATTTCGCGTAGATAAGAATAGTTATGATCATATTATTCCATTGAAAATGGGCGGAAACAATGATCCATCTAATTGGCAATTAACCTGTGAACGTTGTAATAAATCAAAAGGGGCCAGAAGTAGCGACTTCAAAAATATAGTATTTCCGTTTTGGGAAATAAAAGATGGAGATTAAACGATTGAACCATTGACCTAAGTATCTTCCCAGAATTACCACTACAAAAAAGCAAGGACTCGACGGAGTCCTTGCTTTTTTTGTGTTATTCTCGATTACTTCATATACAGGTAAAGTGGTGAAGAAGATCATCTATGCCCTTATATTGAGCATCCCAACTTAGAAGTGTCATCTCAAACCCTGCATCATATCCTTCTTTAAGAATACGGTCACGGGCACTCTGAACTGTCTCATTAGTCAAAGCATCCATATCATAGGCAAGCATGATTCTGCGAATGCCAGCCGCCTTTGCTTCCTCCAGCAGCCTGCGAAATTGATTGAAGTTACTCGCGCCAGTAAGCCCTACAAATTGTCTGGGTTGGCCGAGTTTACTGGACAAGAACTGGGCTATATCTGACTTCATGACACCTTCAGTGAGGTATAACGTATCAGTTCCATCTGTGTTACCAGCATGATGGGGACAGCATTGGGCGGCTGTTCCATAATACTGATCCACACTTGTTAACGTGTTGAATTTGGACTTCCACGCATTATCCAGACGAATTTGTATCGCTTCGATCTGACCTTTCTGATTGCGGTCTGGGATGAGAATGCCAGAAGCTCGAATATCTAACTTCCAGCCACCTGACTCCTTATCACGATAGAAGCCCGGAACACCAGCCAAATTGCAACCACGCTCAAGCAATTCCGTGACTATGCGCCCAAGCCGAACCGCTGGTGTCGTTTTATACCCGAGTACATCAATTGCCTCATTGGAGAGCCCCCGCGCAAGCAGGGACTCTCTATGACGGCTTCCAAGGCTCAGGATGGACATCAGGTTACTATAGGTGTTATCGCGCACCTCAGCTGAAGCAATCGGCTCCTCCGGCACCATAATGGGGTAGAAGGATCGAGGTGTATCACATTTCGATGTGCGATTTCTCTTTTCGCCATGAAGGAAAACATCACATAACTCTTCGTAGGCGGCCCCCATGCTGATATTGTTGAATTCAGCATATAGGCTCAAGACCCCGCCTCCTTTGCCGCATCGATTACAACGATACACGTTCGAGGAGAGCTTTACGTTAAAATGTGATTTTCTATCATTACAGAATGGGCACCGGCAATGCAGTTGAGTTCCTGTATTGCGAATGACCTGAATACCCAACAAATCGACAACATCGGCAATTGAACATGGGAGTTCGCTGCTGATGCCCATGACGCTTCACCCCCTATCTAAACAGATCCTTCTTTTTTAAGGAACTGGAGGCTGGCATTCATTGTGTTTCCACTCTTCAGCAAGTAGAGAAAAAAGCCATTTCCTGTATCATCAATTATGACATCCAGAAAACGAACCTCCGCAGCACCTCTTGGATCATCCAAAAGCCTTACTATCTCGACGATGGCCACGGATCTATTTTTATTCCCAAAGGAATATGTGCATATATCACCTGCTTGGTAAGTATCCATCATCAGCCTGCCTTCTCTGTTACTGCGCTGACAAGCAAGATTGCCCCTGCCTTGAGCGCAAGGTCACGTCCAGAATAGTTCTTACAGTACCAATCCAGATCCCTAGGATTGGTCATAGCAAGCTGGCCCAAAGTTTTGCCTGCATTGCGACCAAAGGTGATCTTTACATTTTTGGCTTCATCCAAGGTCATACTGTTCAAATAGTCCTCCAGCGTAACCGGTGCTGCCTTCGGCTGAGCCGATTGCGGAACAGGCTGCGGTACATGCTGTGTGGGATTAGGCGGAATTGTCTGCCTTGACTGCGGCAACGAATTCGTTTCGTGCTGTACAGCACTAATCACATCGCCACTTTCCTCCATGTCATCCATCATGTTGAAGTCCAGAGGTGCATCTACAATATCATTGCCAAACGCATCTGCGGCTCCGCAGAATTGGGTTCCATATCCAGCCGCTGCAAGAGCTCTGCCCATAGCTGCGGTTTCTGCTGTTTCTAGATAGCGATCCCCATACTTCTCATCAGAAGCAAAGCGCTGGGCTGTGGCCTTGGCAATGTACTGGTCTGGAGAATCATTGCGGTCATTATAGAGTTTGCAGCATACAACTGCTGACTTTTCATCCACATGCAAAATATCTGAATCGATCTTCCCAGTTGGATGACAACATCTGAACCAGAGAATGCGGTATTTCACGTCCAGGTATAGGCTCATCGTGCCATCATCATTTGGCAGTTTTCGCGTGAACTCACTGGGATTGAATCCTTCAACTGTATTGATGTCAGGCATTGCTTTCATGCTGGTTTCCGTCATTTTTAATTCCTCCATTCATAACTGGCCGGACTGTAAAGTTAAATGAAAGTTGAAGACCCGTCAGCCCTTCTGGTACAATGGTTTCACCACAAAACACATGTACTCCCAGAAAGGAGACGAGTCTTCATGGCAAAATTATACCAACTATGCTGCCCGAAGTGCAACAACAAAACGGGATTTAATCGCTACGGAAAAGATAAAGCCGGGAATCAGAAGTACCAGTGCAAGAAGTGTTGGCATCAATGGGCACCGGATACTCCAGCGAGACAGCAGGGGCGTCCTCGGACGAAGGGGCATCCTCTGTGTCCTGTTTGCGGAAAGGCAATGTATGTGCATCACGATAGGACGCATTACATCCACTACACTTGCACAGACAAGAAGTGCCGCCACTCCGTTTTTGTACCAAAGCCTACTGCTATCTCAGCTCCGTCCATGTCCAAGCTCTTTGGAAAGACAGATTTTAAGCGGATGCGCTATCCGGTCCATGTGATCCTCATGGCCTTGACCATGTTCTACCTGGGCAAGAACTCGTTCCGCAATATCGCTCTGATTTTGCGTACAGTGATGAACGTCCAGGTATCTCACACGACTATTAGCAACTGGTGTACCCACTTCGCCCCAATGTTCCAAAATATTGCGATACAGCTCATTCCGGCGTTGAATTTCAACTCTGACGAGTGGCACGCTGACGAAACTGTGGTAAAGATACAGGGCGTAAAATACTACCTCTGGCTCATTTTGGACAGCGAAACCCGCTTTGTGCTTGGCTTTCATCTGGACCGCCATAGAGACAGCCCGCAGGCTTTTACCATACTGGAAGCTGTGAAGCCAATGGGGACTCCGCAGGCCATTGTGAGCGACCGCTATTTTGCCTATCAGATGCCCGTCAAGACGCTGCACGGAGTCCGGCATATCCGCGTGGAGAGCTTCCACGATGATATTACCAACAACCTCATAGAGTGCTTTAACAAGCAGTTTAAGGCATGGTACAAAACCAAGCAGGGGTTTTCTTCTTTCGCTTCTGCCAACAACCTCATTTCCATGTTCATCTTCTTCTACAACTTCGTCCGCCCTCATTCCGCCTTGAATAACCTCACCCCGGCGCAGTGCGCCGGACTCAGGCTTTCCCAAAAGCGCAAACGAGAGCTTCTGCTCGTTGCATAGCGATATTGGCTGATTTCGGGTCCTAATTTTTCATGTTTACTTTACAGTACCTAACTGGCAGCGTATTCACACTGCCTTTGATTTACATGTCCGCCGCTGTATTTCCCGGCTTCGATAAGCTACGATGCGATCTGCCAAGACAGTATTCCGCTTATCCACATCGCTTTTATGGATCGCCATATACACTGCCTGTCGCTGACCGATTAGAGTAACTTTCTCTTTCGCACGCGAAATTGCAGTATATAGCACATTCCTCCTGAGCATGACATAGTGTTCCTTCAATAGAGGGATGATTGCAGATGGGACCTCTCCGCCTTGACTCTTATGAATTGTAATGCAGTAGGACCAATCGAGATCATCCATCAGTTCTTCGGTATATGTCACCTCACGACCATCAAATAGTTTGATGTCTGCGACCGGATCTCCATCTGGATTTGTATATATCCGCTTAATATAGCCAACATCGCCATTGGACACCTCATCGTTGTTCTTCATTTGAATGATACGGTCTCCTTCACGAAAGACCTTACCCCCGTGCTTTAGTTCTGCTCGGTTTGCTTGCCTGGGGTTAACCAGTTCACGAATCTCTCGATTGAGATTATCCGCACAGACAGGTCCTCTCTTCCGAAAGGGAGATAGGATTTGGACCCCTTCAATCCCACGGATGGCAACTTCCTTCAGGTAGGTCTGAATCACTAGCGATGCAGCCGAGGTCCCGTCCGCCACATCATACATAGCAAAGTCATCGCCAAATTGTAGATGGGTATCGTTGTGGTTGACCGCATAGGCATTCAGATAAATACGGCTGTTCTTCGCCTGCCTGAATACGGAATCCAGAACAGCGGTAGGAATCAATCCACAGCGGAGTAGTTCACGCAGAACATTCCCAGCACCTACTGAAGGCAACTGGTCCGGATCACCTACCAGAAGAAGTTGGGCACCAGACTTGAGCCGCATCATCAGCGCATATGCCAGTTTCATATCGACCATAGACATCTCATCTACAACTACAAAGTCAGCAGACAGAAAATCTGGCGCTTCTGCTTCCAAGTCTTCTTCTGACTTGATGCCAAGGCCCGAGTGCAGCGTAAATGCTGGATACCCAGTCTGCTCCGCCATTCTCCGACTCGCTTTACCAGTAGGCGCTGCTAACAGAATCTCGTTGGACGGATGCACACGATGGTAAATATCCAAGATTACACGCAGCGTGGTCGTCTTACCAACACCAGGGCCACCGGTGATAATGGAACACTGCTCATTCAAGCAGAGTTTGACCGCTTTTTCCTGTGATGGTGCGAGTTGCTGGCCAAGTTTGGCTTCAGTCTTAGCAATCTCACCATCCAAGTCTGGAATACGCTTCAGGGGCTCGCTCAGAAGGATGGATACGAGCCGTTTCGCTGTTTGCACCTCACAGATGCGCGACTGGGTCAAGTAGACCCGCTCACGCTCAACGTAGACGGCCTTCTCCTGATGCTCCACCAGAAGTGCGCCCTGAATGTCTGTTAGGGGAACAACTTCACGCTCAAAGCCATCATTGAGAAGTTCATAGCATCGCTGATACAGATCCTTTCGTTCCAAATAGAGATGGCCAGCATTCAGACCTTCTTCCAGCACATAATGTATGGCACCTGCGTATCGAAGCGGATTTTGTAGGCTCACTTTAGTCTTTCGGGCAATAGCGTCCACGGTCATAAAGCCGAATCCACGGATCTTACAGAGCTGGAATGGGTCGGTCTTCACAATATTCAGACTACCATCGCCAAACGCTTCATAGATCTTCGTGATCTTTTTCTCGCTCACATCAAATGGTGCCAGATATGCTGTCAGCGCTTCTAGCTGTCTGGATGCTTGAAAGGATTCTACGATCTTCTTCAATCTGGCCTCTTTGATCCCTTTGATTGTCAGAAGCTGCTCTGGTTCCTTTTCCATAATTTCTATTGTCCGTGTACCAAAACGAGCGACAATGACCTTTGCCATCTCTTTTCCGATTCCTTTCACGAAGCCGGATGTGAGATAGGCAATGATGCCATCTCTGCTGGTTGGAACACGCTGCTGGAAATGCTCCACCTCGAATTGAAGACCATAATTGGATTGCTTCCACTGACCTTGAATATCTACGTCTACAAGGTCCGTTTCCGGAAGGAAGTGACCCACAGCGGTGAAGTGAGAGCGCTTCCCTCCAGAGTCCTTTCTTTTGCAGGCAGCTTCCGGAACTGAGGGATCAGCGGTCGAGTAAACATAGATGCAGAACCCGTTATCAGAGCGAAATATTGTTCGCTCATAGCGGCAAATCATGTTACCACCTCCGTACATTTCAGGCTCTCCTGAAGTCCTGCCCGGTAGAAGATCGGAATGCCAAGATTCTGAGCGGCACGGATCTCTTGATCCATGCCGCTGCTGATCTGACTGCCGAATACGACCACACGGGTACTCATTGATAGTAGTTTCATTCCAAACTCCATCGCTAGAGCCCGCTCTTCAGGAATAGTGTCATCTAATATGTACGGGAGGACTGCGTGTGGAGCAACAGCCCGATCACCGAACTCTTGCTCAGCCTTTGACATGTAGTAACCCGCCCTTGCAGCATTTGCCATCATCTCTGCTCGGGTCGATGCAGAGAGGGGCGAGCACACATAGGTCATCGCCATGAATGACTCCTCCTATACCTATACATTGGTCTTTTCCACCTTGAAAATACGGCTTTCTGACGTCTTCACAAATTCGTCGTAGATGTCAGGGTGCTGCGCTTTCAAAATAGAGAGTTTTTCCTTTGGCACACCTTCGCGATACTTGGGATTGTAGGTAATGCTGTACTTCAGGCCGTTCTGCTCACAAAAGGCAACGCTGGACGGCCCCATAAGTTCCACAATCGGGGCGTAAGCCCGTTTGATCTGTGTGTCCAGTTTTCGGGCTTGTGCCTCCAAATCCTGTTTCTGCTGCTTCATGGCCATAATACTGTCCAGTACTGAAGCATACTCAGGCCCAAAGAGGATGGGTGGTGTTAAGACTTGATTTGCTGGGCCATAGAATCGGCTCAATGCAGCCAGAACCATATCAGGCTTCTCCGTCAGCGGAGGCTCAATCCGATTCAGTACATAGTGCTCCCAGAAGTACTGGAGCTGCTGAATGGTACTTTCCTCCTCATCAAGGTCTCTTTCTATCTTACGCCATACAAAGTCGTTCTCGCTGTTGGAGAATAGGCAGGCAATGTAGGCGACGTTGATGTTCATCACTGACATATAGTGTTTCACCTGGAGTTCATAGTGCCTAGGCACCGCGTCATTGGCCCATAAGAACTGGGTGTCGTAGTGTGCGGTTTTGCACTCTAGCAGACCCCGTTCACCATTGGGGAGGTGGATGAATCGATCTACGTCAGCAAGCATAAATGGGAACAGAGGGTCCTGATACACGGTGAAACCAGTTTTCTTTGAAAAAATCTGAGCGACCACATCTTCCAACAGGTGCCCAATCTCAAAGGTGATAGACTTGTCTTCCTCTGCAACTCGGAGCTTAACTCCGATTTTATCGTAGAAGAGTTCCCGCGCAGTTTTATAAGGGGAAAGACCAAGGGCGGCAGCTACATCGCTTCCGCCCACTCCCTTTTTTCTCCAAGAAAGCCACTCATCTTCTTCCATACCTGCTGTATTTACAAGTATGTTCGGCTTATAATTCAAGTCCAATGCCATAATTTACTCCTCCGTATATGATTCGAGCCCGACTTCACCACAGTTTGGGCATTCCTGTTCGTCTGGATCTTCAAAGGAAGACAAGTGCGTAACTTCTCCACATTTGCTACACTTGAATTTGCTCAAATCGTGTTCTTCGTAATCAATGTTTCCATTCAAATCACATGTGATACACTCTTCAAAGCATAATCCAGTTTCCGAGGTCCGGACCTTAACAGATACATGATCTTCTACACAAGCATCTCCTAAAGTCAGGCACGCCTCCGCATGATGCTGCGGATAACCTTCAACCATGCAGGAGTATGCCGACCATGCAAATTGGACCGGAAAGGAGCACGACACTAACGCATCATCAGCGAAGCACTCACACGTTTTCATCGCCTCATCAATGCACGTCTGACGCTCCTCGTTCAAAAAACTCCGTGCAAAGTATCGCTTGCCTGCTATAGTCGGAGGATCATCGTCAGAAATGAATCGTCCGATGAAAGATTCTATCTCTGTCTTGGTCCCCGAAACTTCCACAATCCCAAACGCCCAATTTGGCATCGTTACTCCTCCTCTACTTCAATATCTTCATCAACTGCTACAGAATCAGTCACATAATCACCGGGCGGCAAAGGGCACTCAGGTCCGAGTGCGTATTCTATTGCTGCTTCCTTAGTTTCGGCAGTCACATGGACATGACCATAAAGTTGCCATACCAGCGGTACTCTGTAAGTTGGCATAGTTGCGCCTCCTTCAACACGCATTCTGATTTCGAATGGATGAGAGAAACGCAAGTTGTCTGCGCTCTTCCCACACATCTCTGTAGTACATCGGTGTTATCCAAACATTCTGACTACTTACTGGAAGTAGGGCCCTGTCATCATAACTTTGAGCCGGGCGCATGATGGAGTCATCAACAACGATATACCCCGCACATCCCAACAAACTCAATTGGATATAACACATACAGGACGCCAGAAAGTCGATGTCCTGGGCAACAAAGAGTACAGAAGTCTGGTAGTTGATACCCTGACGCCTACACTCATTTGCCATAGCAATCAAGGTGGCTCCAGCACCGCAGGCTGGATCATTGACAGAGAACCATCCCTTTTCCGCCAAGGACTCTTTAAGTGAAGGCCCGAAGGTCATCATCGCCATCGCTCGACAGACGTTGTATGGCGTGAAGAATTGGCCTTTCCACTCGTTAGATAGCCCCAGTAGCATGAATAGTTCTCCAAGCACATCCTGCTCAGGATTGTGCTCCAGAGCACCCACCACCTCAGCTGCCATATGAGCAAATACATCCAATTCTTTGACCTGATACTTCGCAGCATGATCCTGGTATAGTTTCTCTCGTTGAGCACGATGAGGACCGGGAAAAGTATTTGCAATACTGACAGCCATCATAATAATGAAGTCCTGCCAAATCTCCCACTTGGAGTATTTGCCTTCAATGCTCTCCATCAAACGGACCAATTCTTTTTGCTGGACATTTCTGGGACTCGACTGTTTCTTGCCCATACCAATCACCACTTGAAGTCACCGGGTCGGTCATATTCCTGCCACTTTGCATGGACCGCTCTTGCGATGCATTCCTCCAGCTGCGAAATTCGAGAGCCGCTGGCACCATCGCACTGGGCCATGAAGATGACTTCGCTCATGGCCATATACAACTCATAAGCTGTACAGGGCTGGTCGCCATTGGTTGCTCTGAATTGATCAGCTGCTTCAAAACTCGCCTTCTTTGGAGCTTTGATCCGCTTGAGAACACCCAGCATCGTGTTGTAAGGATACCGGATTTCTACATCCATCAGTTTGATCTGCTTTTCAATGGTTTCACGGAACCGCGCATACAGAAGAGCCAACTGCCCTTCGAAGTGCATCAGATCAGCACTGTTCGTGTGCTCTGTCTTGATTGGATCGCCCAGGGGGATGATACGGCCTCTCTTGGCTGTAATCAGGATAGGGTACAGATTTGCTCCACTCATTCCTACATCAGACGTTGTAAACCGCAGCCCAGGAACGACTGCATCGGTGCTGAGACCACGGTTCGCAAGTTCTTGATGATAGGTGTCCAGCAGATCATTCGCCTGTCCGTCGAGCTGCCAGATAGCAGTCACGATAGAATGATCATAGTTTGCTGTAAGGAAGTGGTAGCCAGGGAACTCTCGGTCCAAGAAACTGCCAACCATCTGAAAGAGTGGTAACATTTCCAACACCGCGTAGTCCTTGGGATCTCCGCCATGTACTGCACTCACCTTATCGTCTGCCACCTTGATAAGGCTGTCACCAGACGCCACATCAAGGCAGTAGTTGAGAATACGAGTGAATACCTCACGAGATACTTTGTTCAGTGCGTTGCCGGAAATACGGGCTCGCTCCAGGATCGTCTTCAGCGCGCAGGAGCGCACTGGGTAGTCGGTCCCTTTGATGTTGAGCAACAAGCTCGTATTCTCCATGGTATCTGCCAGCACCTCCGCTTTCCCGTTGCTCTGATAGATCTGCATATACAGATTGCTCAGATTCTCATTCCCTTCCAGGGCACGGAATTGCAGGCTCTTAGAGGGGGCTGTCATCCATGTGCTTTGTGCTTTCCGCTCCTTCAAAAACTCAATAAATTGGTCTGAGTCTCCAAATGAGCACTTAAAATCGTCTGCGTACACTTTGGTTTCCGTCATAGTCAAAACCGCCTTTCAAAAATATTCTCAAACTCGCCGAAGCGAAATTTGGACAAAAAAACAGCACTCCGACTTGAAATCAATCAAATCAAAGCGCTTCGTGTTAGGACTATATGCCGCTTGCATACTGTCCCATAATTGCCTGTGACAACTGCATCAGGCTCACCGGTTAGTAAGATCCCACGTGGGAGTAGTAAATCTAATAAGCACATGAGTATCTTACTATTTTTGAAAGGGGTAGGCTATAATACCAGAAAACAACACTTCTATTGCAAAACCAGCGTAACAGTTTATTAGAATTTCACAATTGTGCGTGGTCCCAATATTTGGTTTAGTTGGATACTGTTGCACCTTCCGACAAAATACGATAGAATATGTTCATAAGAAAGAAAGGTCTTGGAACAATATGCCGAACAGAATCGATAAACCTAAAATGAGTGCAGTGGATCTAGCGCACGATTTAGCACAACGGCATGGCGTTACATTCAGCCGCTATTCCGAAGCTGACGCATCCATTTACTTTTCTGATCGTAACAACTTTCTGCGAACAGCATCTTATCGTAAAAACTATCCTAAACATACAAGTGGAACGAACATAGGGAAGTACATAGGTTTAGATTTTCTTTCATTGGTTGAGTTATCGACACTTGATATGTATCTTCGAAGAATCCTGCTCCGCATGTGTATTGATGTAGAACATGCATTAAAGGTCCGGTTGGTTACAGACGTCGAAAATGATACCAACCAAGATGGATACCAGATCGTAGATGATTTTCTGAATAATAATCCATCAGTGCTTCATAATATTGAGAATAAAATTGATGCAATCTTTACAGGTGATTTGATTTCGAAGTACTTTACAATATGCCAAGTTTTTCAGTCAGGTTCTACTCAATCTCAACGTCTTAGACAGCAAATTGTATCATACGACTGTCCAATATGGGTTCTTGTAGAACTTATTTCCTTTGGAGACTTCGTAAAATTGGCTGAGTTCTATTATGCGGTATCATCTAATCATCTATATGACCACTCTATTATTAACCCTGTTCGGAGCCTAAGAAACGCCTGTGCTCACAATAACTGTCTGCTGAATAACTTGAGTTCAACAAGCATAACTGCTCCTTCAGCTGTTGTATCGCAATTTGTTTCTAGTCTAGGCCTTTCACGTTCCAGTAGCAGGAAAAATCTTTCAACACGCCCCATTTTGGAGATTGTTTGTCTCTTATATGAGTATATCAATGTTGTATCTGACAAAGTGAGAACTGCTGGGTTAGCAGAGTTGCATGACTTCCTATCTCATCGTGCAATAGAAAAAAAGGACTTGTTAATTCAAAACCCGCTATTAGAGAGTCGGTACAAGTATTTGAAAAATATTGTAGACAAGATTAAATAGGTATGCTATCAGCAGCGTGACGCTATGCAGCATTGCCTCAAATTTCTATTGACATTTTCGGTACATCTAGAGTATACTAATAGTGCAATAAAAAAACGAAAGTTTTTGTATGAGCGGCGTTGATGACGCTGCTCTAGTTTTTTATGTTGTGAGCGAGGACCAAATACGGTCCTCGCTTTTTGTTATTTGTAGAATGCTTTATCGCTGATCTACGTTGTCATTAAAACGAAATAATAATTAGATATACCATATGCTGATATATTCTATGTTCTTGACCGCCTATATATCGTCTGGTAACAGCGGAAAACATTTCCTATTATTTTGTTGAAGGGGGTGTTTTCATGTCGGTTCTTGGCGAAATTGGTGCAACAGTTATTTACCTTCGAAAAGAAAAAGGACTTACTCAGGAGAGACTGGCACTAGAGTGTGCAATCAGTGTTTCCTATCTACGGCTCATTGAACATGGGAATGCAAACCCCACCATCAATGAGCTTTGGAGGATTGCCGAAGTTCTCGGCGTAGAACTTCGCAATCCCTTTGCTGTGTCGGTACCGATTAGTATGTCATGAAAGAGAACACTGGCACTGAGTCATTTACAATATCGGTTGCTGAGTCTTACCGTCAGCCAATGAATGTTACTGAAATCCATTTATTTGGGGATAGTACCGCTTATCCAGTTTGTCCTCGCTGCCGTATTACAATAGAACGGGAATATCAGGCGTATTGTGACCGCTGTGGTCAGGCTCTAAGTTGGAAGGCATACCATAAGGCGATCATTGTAATAATCAAGCGATAGCATTATTTTGGCAAAAGCCTCTGGTAATCCAGAGGCTTTTGTGCTGCATATCTATTATCACCATTATTGAACTCTGAAACGGCGCTTATCTACTACTTCCATAACGAATGCCCAATACTGATCACTGGATGCAAACTCATGTGCTTCATAGCCATCAAGCGGAGCAAATGCTAAAATACACTTCTCCTCATTGACCCAGCAGATGAGAGTGCCTGTTTTGTTCTCCATCTTTCACCTCTTAATACCATCACTCTGGCAGGACTGGCACCTTTCGTTCCACAAACCACTGCCCTATCATATTCCCAGACAAGTTCGCTGATCGCTCGAAGTAGATATAGGTCCGCTGTCCATGTACCATGACCGTATAACGATCCCCTTGGCCGCCGGCCTTGGCTGCGTAGGAGGGCCGGATGTCCAGAACCCGGTCTATCCCATACTTCACACCGTCTTCCCAAACAATCTGGCGCGGAAGCATAACGCCATCCGCGGAAAATTCTACATAGACGGTAACATACGCCTTATATGCGCTTCCTGGTAACACCTGCTCCATCATATCAATTCAGCGGTTTGTCAATATCACGCCGCAGGAAATTGCTGTGTGCAATGTAGGGAGCCTCAATCTGATACCCCTGCTTCCTTAAAAGCCGAAGCTTAAAGTCCAGGAGTTCAGGTGGCACCTCCAGCATACTGGCAGCATGGAAAAAGTCCATTCTATCAGCCAGGGCATCCAGTACATCAGAATCCGTCAGTAAGAACTCAGACGCGAAGATATTCGCTTCATACTCCAGCCGATCCGTTTCATCAAACAGGGAGAATTCGTGAAATGTCCTGACGGCTGGGCTGCTATGCAATACACCATGCCCTAACTCATGTGGCAGGATAATTCGCTGGATATGGCTGGGTAAATCGTTATTGATCACAGCGGTTTTGCAACGCGAATTGACCATGAAAAAGCCCTTGCACGATGCCTCATGCGTCCCCATCGGCATCTTCCGGACCATTATATCCATCGCGCCACACAGTTCAAAGGGGTCATCGGTCTGGTACTTTGCCTTTAGGCGAATGACTTCGCGCTTAATGTTTTCGACCAGCAAATCTCTCACCTCACTTTAGAATGAATATGCCTCTTTATACGTAACAAGCATATCACCATATGTGTCCTTTAATCCGTACAATTATGAGTGCCTTCTAAAATGAAAGTGATTACTTCTTCTTACGAGACCGTTTGGATTTGGGGGTGAATTTCTCACTGGCTTTTTCCTTATTGGCAACGTAGGCTTCCATCACTGCGTTGAAAAAGAGGTCTTTATCCTCTTGCGGAATCTCGCCACCAGCAAAAAGCGCCTGATTCGCCTCAAGAAGTTCTTGTAACTCACGAGCACCCTTTCGCCCATAGTTTTTTCGAACCGCTTCCACATATGGAGCCGACTCAAGACCGTGGCTTGGATCTTCAATTTCAGGGTTCATCAGATACTCCTCTGTAATACCCAGAACCTCACAGAGCCGCCGGAGCTGGATACCGCGAGGCTTTGCAGCGCCAGTTTCATAATTGGAGATCGTTCGATTCGTAATCCCAGCCCTATCCGCTAATTCCTGCTGCGTTAGGTCGAGAGCTAAGCGCTGATCTCTGATTTTTTCAGCAATTGTCTTCATAGCGTTAACCTCTTTCTTTTAGCTACTCCAGCGAAACTTTCTATTGACAAGTCTCTCGCAGCCTGTTATGTTTTTATTAGAAAGAACACGAAAGTATTAGAAAGTACAGGAAACTTTAAGCTCATTATACCGACGTTCCTTCCACTTGTCAACAGGAAAGTATTAGAAAGAACAGGAAACTTTCTAATTTCTGTTGAAGGAGGTTTTGAGGTATGGAGCGAGTAGTACTACACAGTGACCTCAACAACTGCTATGCCAGCATCGAGTGTATGCTGCACCCTGAACTCAGGGGGAAGTATATTGCTGTGTGTGGCAGTACAGAGG
>OHFN01001041.1_pt1 | contig 14317 bp, 12 predicted proteins | sample 1567571 | NCBI WGS metagenome assembly OHFN01 (sample SAMEA3879533, study PRJEB24766) | human gut metagenome | biome: human-associated habitat; feature: feces | place: USA | collected 1985/1987
ATGGCTCAATACCCATTTCTTTGAGTTCTTCCATTTTTTGTCGACGAATTTTTTCCTGTTCCGTTAACTTTTCCATTTTTTACGCTCCTTATCCATTAAAAAAACTCTCTTCCGCATAGGGACGAGAGTTAACATCGTGGTACCACCCTAATTTATCAGCCGGTTTCCCTAACTGACCTTAGTGACTTTCTTTAAGTCCATCTTTAACGCAGATGTAACGTCCTGTTGGAAGGCTCCAAGTCTTTATTTCAGCTATTGTATCACTATCCCTTTCCAGCTTAGCGGGACTCTCTGTCAGTTACTCAATAACCTACTCTCTCTTCATCGCCTATTACGTTTATGATTATATAGAGAATGCATTTGTTTGTCAAATGATTTTCGATGAAAAACGCCTAAACAATACCAATCCAAAGCATTTGCAATACGTAATGTGGATGATATTAAATAGACGATATATATAATCTATCTTTGGAGATAACGTTTCAATTCCATATACCGTTCTTTCGATATTGGTAATTCTGTGGCAGAATATTTCAATTTCGCCCGATATCTTTGAATACTGTCAATTTGCATACAATTTACCAAATAGCTTTTATGAATACGATGGAACACCTCCGGTAATTTCTTTTCAAAATCAGCTAACAATCCCCAAACTTCAAAGCTTTCATTTTTTGTATACACTATAGTACATTGTCCCGCTGCTTTTAAATATAAAATCTCAGAAGGCAATAAATAACGATAATGTTTTTCTCTATCTCGGAAAGAAAGGCGTTTTAGATTGGTATTCATCAATGCCAATTGTTTTAAATAAGCAAAGAATTCTGTATCCTCCGTAAATGGTTCTTCTATTAAACCCGCTTGACTTAAAGGAATATCCTGTGCATGTGAGCTATGGATGTGTACAAGTGATAGTTCCCCTTTTATCAGTTTCCAGATAAACGTGCAACGAACATGTGCATAGATACTGTTATCATCCTCTAATGCCGCCATGATCTTATAGCGACCATAAACAACCCAAACACCGCGTTCATGAAACAAAAGATGATATTCTTCATCGGATACTATGGCAGCTGGTTCATGCAATTCTTTCTCCGTTATTCGTTTGAATTCATCAGATCCTTTGGACCATTGAAAATCATTAGGCCCGATATACATAAAGTCATCACTCATTAGATGCGTAGTTTTTATGATATCTCTATCATAAAAGCCGCGAACGACTTCCTGTGTTTTTTGAATGATCGTTTCTTCTTTATACATTGTTCTTGGCATACGCATCCTCCTTCAAATTATAATGTCATTATAACAGGTACGTCACAAAACAACAAGCAATTCCAAGGGGAAATTTCTTAATTATTATGTGATAATTATATGATATAAAGTTGAAAGATCAAATAAAAAGAACTCCTTTTTTGGTGTATTCCAAATTTTAGAGTTCTTACTATTAAACAACTTTTCCTTATTATCGAAGTGCCCCCTACATATGGAAACACTTCGTCTAAAACTGCTATCGTTGGGATGGCACATAACTATCTATATATTCTTGATATACTTTTTCATATGCACATAAAATTTCTTCCATCTGCGCATATGTATCCATCTTTGTCAAACTGTCTTTTAACTGATGACTTTTTGGTAAACCTTTAACATACCATGCGGCATGTCCACGCATTTCCCGCATCCCCACATGTTCACCCTTTAAATCACAGAGGCGTTTTGCATGAAGTCTTGCCATGGTAAATTTTTCATTCACACTGACCGGTGGCAGCTTTTCACCGGTAGCCAAATATGTCGCAATTTCTTTGATCAGCCATGGATCACCTAATACACCACGACCTACCATGATCGCATCACAACCAGTCGTATCCAACATCCGCTTGGCATCTTCACTGCTGCGTATATCACCATTTCCCATAACCGGAATAGAAACAGCTTGTTTGACAGCTTTGATATATTGCCAATCAGCTTTGCCTTCATACATTTGTTTCCGTGTTCTGCCATGCACAGCCAAAGCAGACACACCAACAGATGCTAACCCTTTTGCCAGTTCGACACAATTGATGCTATCCATATCCCAGCCTATACGCATCTTAACAGTAACCGGTTTTTTTACACTATCGACAACTGCTTTCGTCATTGTAACCGCATGATCAATATCCTTCATTAAGGCACTGCCGGCATTGGATTTGATTATTTTATTCACCGGACATCCCATATTAATATCTATGATATCACAATCACTTTTCTCATCCAGTAACTTAGCGGCATAGACCATCGTTTCAATATCATGTCCAAAGATTTGCATGGTCAAAGGATGTTCTTCTTTTTCAACTGCTGTCATATGCAATGTTTTTTCATTTTCATAATATAACGCCTTATCACTTACCATTTCCGTATAAATCAATCCTGCGCCGAATTGTTTGCAAATCACACGGAAAGCCGGATTACTGATACCAGCCATAGGTGCAATAACAACTTGATTGGGTATGGTGATATCGCGTATCTTCCACGATTTATCTTGCATAACGTTCTATGAATCCTTCCAAATCACGCAGCTCCTGTTCATTGAAATAATATTTTTCATTACAGAAATTGCAGGTAATCTCACAACCATGATCTTCTTCAATCAGCTTCTTACGCTCTTCTTTTGACAATGTTACTAATACCCGTTTCATAGTCGCTCGATCACAATGACAGCGAAATGCTATTTCCTGACTAGATAAGATTGTTGCATCATCAAACAATGAAGAAAGAATGTCCTCTAAACTTTCCCCTTCATTGATCAATTTTGAAATAGGTTCCATATGCGCTATGATGTTTTCTACTTTTACAATATCTTCTTCCTCTGCATCTGGCATCATTTGAATGATCATGCCGCCGGCAGCCTGAATAGCATTATCTGGATTTACAAGTACGCCTACAGATACTGCGGATGGTGTCTGTTCACTGGCCGTAAAATAATATGCAAAGTCATCACCGATTTCTCCACTTTGTAAAGCGACAGTGCCACTCCAGTTTTCTTTCATATTCAAATCTTTGATAACTTCTAAATAACCTTCTTTTCCTACCGCTGTACCTACAGCAAGTTTTCCTGTATCGTTATATTGCAACATGATATGTGGATCGGATACAAAGCCGCGGACATGTCCATCACTGTATGCATCAACTAAAATGGTTCCAATAGGACCGCCGCCATTTATACGAATGGTCAATTGTTCTTTATCACTCTTCAGCATACTTCCCATCATGGAACCAACACTTAGTGTACGCCCTAAAGCCGCAGCACTGGTTGGCCATAAATCAAATCGCTTGCGAGCCTCCTCAACTAAAGCGGTAGAGGAACATATATAAATTCGCACATGTTCATTACATGCTAATGCTTTTATTAAATAGTCTTTCATTTTCCTTCACTCCTTGAATTTGCACCTGTAGTATACCATAATCATTAACAAAAAGAAAAGGAAGTGATAACACTTCGCTTATTGCATAACACTTTCTTTCATGAAGATCTTCCAAATGCTACCGTCTGTTATAGTTCCCTTATCTTAAATATAGTTTCATATCCAATATGTTTTCTCTTTAGATCAACATACGCTCTTTTTTCTTAAGGTCCCGGTAAAAGAATATAAAGAGAAAAGGTCCCATCAATGACCAGGCAATTGGCTCCGCAAAACATACACCGGTATAGCCGCTAAAAGGTATCAAAGCAAAGGTTGCAATAATCTTAACGCCCATTTCAATACAGCTGGATACAATCGGACTTCGCCCATTGCCAAGCCCCTGCAAACCATTGCGATAAATAAATAAGATCGCAAGGATGAAATAAAATACACTGCTGATTCTGGTATAATAAGCCGCTAGTGAAACAACCTGTGTCTGTTGCTTATTGACAAGGAAGCCAATAAAGAAATCAATGCATGTAAAGGATAATAAGATGACGATACCTACCCAACCAAAGCTTATCCATACACTTTTTTTCATACCTTCTCGGATTCGATGATACTGTTTAGCACCTAAGTTTTGTGAAACAAAGGTTGTAACAGCAATGGCAATGGAAATCAGTGGCTGCATAAACATCTCCACAATTTTGCGTGCTGCCACATGTGCCGCAATGGTCATTTCTCCCAGACTGTTCACTGCACTCTGTAAGACTACTGAACCGATGGATACAATGGAATTCATAAGCCCCATGGAAATCCCCATAGACATTTGTTTCAGAAAAACTTCTCTTTCTACATGACATTCTTCTTTTTTCAAGAAAAACATTGGATATTTCTTTCTCATATACAGGAAGCATAATACTACACTTAACAACTGTGCCAGTACGGTGGCATAGCCAGCTCCATTGATGCCTAAATGCAATTGAGCAATAAAAAGATAATCCAAGGCGATGTTGGTTAAAGAGGCAATGATGAGAAAATATAATGGTGTCTTACTATCACCAATTGAGCGTAACATACTTGCCATCATATTATATGCCATAGTAATAAACAATCCCATAAATATGATAGTTAAATACCCATCTGCCATCGAAAGAATACTTTTCGGTGTCTGAAGTAAGGAAAGAATTGGTGTCTTTAAAAGCATCGCGGCAAGCACGATAATCACCACACTGGACATACATAACAATATACATCCATAAGTTGCCATTTTCATACCTTCCTGATCCCTAGCTCCGTAATACTGTGCTATCAATATTGATACTCCCATAGATACACCACTTACCAGACCAATGACCAAACCGGATAAGGTAGCAGTAGCTCCCATAGCAGCTAAGGCACGTACCCCTAAAATCTGTCCTACCATCATCGTATCTGCCATAGTATAAAATTGCTGAAAGATATTTCCCAAAAGGACCGGAACAGCAAAACTCAACAACAATTTCATAACATTCCCTTGTGTCATATTCTTCATAGCATCACCTCGCATTTACGCATTATTCTAACATAAATTAACTTGCGAAACAATGACTTTTATACGCATCCCCTTGATCATATACAGATAGGGATATGTGTTAAAAGGAAGCGTATCAAAAAGGGATAATCGTTTTCTGCCAACAATAGCATCACGGTTTTCATCGCTGTACTATCTAAATAACAATCTTGTTTATTCGCCAAGAGAAGCATCGTATCACCAAAAGCGTGCGTTCCGATTGCCAGATGCCCATAAGCAACGATACCAAAACTTACTTCAAAGCCAATGGAAATAACCCCGATACTATACATGCCAATTGCTAAAGTACCAACACTGATATAGCCTATAGCTAGCGCTCCTAAAGCATACACTCCGATTGCCAACACACCTAAACAAAAAAGGAAGCCAAAGCTTAATAGGCCAAAAGATAAAATACCAAAGCTCATCATGCCAAGCGATATCACCCCCACAGCTGTATTACCGATGGCAATGATGCCTTTCGCTATTCGTCGTTTTCCATTTCTGTTCCTTCCCAAACCAAGTTGAACAGCAAGCAAAGGAATCCCAAATACTTTGCAGGAAGAAGTATATTCACAACCTTTAAAAAAAGTACTTTTATCCTTACGCTGCTTAATTGGCATGCTATTCTCACTTATTTCCTCTGGGATGTGCAAAAGCTTAATCAACTTTGCCATTTGCTCTTCATTTGCTTTACCTAATCCAAGTTCCCATCTTCTGATGGTCCATGGTGTTACATTACATAATAAAGCAAGTTCTTCATAACTCAGTTTTTGTGCAATACGATAAGCCCTTAATCTTTTCTTAAATGCCATCCATTTCCCTCCTTTTCTATCAAGGAAACACATAACTCCTATTTCATTAAATAAAGCACTACGATTTACACGCTTATTTCATATCTGTTTTAAAGAGTATCATTTAAGTTTTACAACCTATGGCTATTGATAGTAACTATAAAATAAACCTTATTCATTTATCATGATACTAGCATAAATGATCGATTAGGAACAGCCTTTTGCGATCCTTATCCTATCCTCTTATTTGTTTTCACCCTTATGAATAAGGAAAGGAAGCCAATGATTTGGCTTCCCATTGTTATTCTTCACTGTCGTGTTTCGTTAATTCTTTTAACGCTTCTTCAAAACTCTTCTGCGCTTTTTGTTTTTCTTCTTCTCGCTTCAAAGAAGTTTCATTATCTTCTACTTCCTGTGTTGGATTTTCAGCTTCTGCCTGAGCTTGCGCAGAACGTTCTTCTTCTCTTTCTGCTTCTATACGGGCTTGTTCTTTCCGCTGTTCCTGTTCCGGAGAAGTCAATTTACCATAAGTCATTAAATTATTAATCTGCTCACTTGTAATGGTTTCTTCTTCGATCAGATTTTCCGCAATCAATGTTAACAGATCTTTATTGTCCTCAATCAGTTTCTTTGCCTGATCATAACACTCATTAATGATCTTCCGGATTTCCTTATCAATTTCATAAGCAATCTCTCCGGAATAATTACTTCCGCTGCCATAATCTCTTCCTAAGAAAACATTTCCTGTACCATCATCATATTGAATAGGTCCAAGGGAAGACATACCCCAACTTCTTACCATTGCTTTCGCAATCTTTGTCGCCTTTTGAATATCATTGCTAGCGCCGGCAGAAATTTCATTAAACATGACTTCTTCAGCCACACGACCACCCATTAATCCAGTAATCTGGCTCATGAAATCAGCTTTTGTCGGGAACAATTTTTCTTCCTTCGGTGTCATGAGGTTATAGCCACCGGCTTCTCCACGTGGAATAATCGTTACTTTTTCTACCTTATCGGCATCCTCAAGTTTCAGACCAATTACCGCATGCCCTGCCTCATGATAAGCTACCAGACGTTTCTCTTTCTCCGTATACTTCTTTGATTTCTTCGCCGGACCCATCATTACACGGTCGATAGCTTCATCTAAATCTTCCATCGTAATCATCTTACGTTTATCACGAACGGCCAAAATGGCACCTTCATTTAACACGTTTTCCAAATCCGCACCAGAGAATCCCGGAGTACGTTTCGCCAAAGACTCCAAAGATATATCCTTTGCCAATTTCTTATTGCGGGCATGTACCTTTAAGATTTCATAACGGCCTTTCTTATCCGGAAGATTAACCGTAATCTGGCGGTCAAAACGTCCGCTTCGTAATAAGGCAGGATCTAAGACATCCGGGCGATTCGTTGCGGCAATAATGACAATACCTTTATTTTCACCCATACCATCCATCTCTACCAACAGCTGGTTTAAGGTTTGTTCACGTTCATCGTTTCCACCGCCCATACCGGCTCCACGCTGGCGTCCAACCGCATCAATTTCATCAATAAAGACGATACATGGTGCGTGTTGCTGAGCTTTTTTAAACATGTCACGCACACGGCTAGCACCGGTACCGACAAACATTTCCACAAAGTCAGATCCACTGATTGAGAAGAAAGGCACATCTGCTTCTCCGGCCACCGCTTTCGCCAACAAAGTCTTACCGGTACCCGGAGGACCAACCATCAGCATCCCCTTAGGAATACGAGCACCCATATCGGTAAAGCGTTTTGGGTCTTTCAGGTAATCAATGATTTCCTTCACTTCTTCTTTTTCTTCATCACATCCGGCAACATCCTTAAAACGCACTTTAATGCTGCTTTCTATCTTCGCCCTGGATTTACTAAATTCAAAGGCCTTGTTATTGCCTCCTGCATTCATACGAGAGAACAGGAAGATTGCTGCTCCACCAAGAATCAAGAAAGGCAATACGCTTTTAAGGAAAACTTCTAATACACTTTCCTTATTTGCATCTAATACATTCACTTTTGTCTTCTTATTCTTTTCAAATAATTCACTCAGCCATTTTACATTGTCATCCGTGCGTGGCACACTGACTGTAAAACTCTTCGTGCTATCGCCATTCTGATAGGTTCCTCTGACTCCGATGACGGTAGTACCCATAGACATATTGACTTCTTTAAATGATAAATTTTCAGCTTGCGCCGCAAATTCATTATAATTGAACTCTTTTGTGTTACTACCATTTCCAAATGTAATCAGAAGGACCATAATAGAAATAACAAGAATATAAGGCAACAGACTTATTACCTTTTTATTGTTCATATGATACGCCTCCTTTTTGCTTATTCATAGATTTCGCGTTTTAAAACTCCAATGTATGGCAGATTGCGATACTTCTGGTCATAATCTAAACCATATCCAATGACAAATTCATTTGGAATGGCAAATCCTACATATTCTGCCTCTATATCAACAACACGACGATCCGGTTTGTCAAGCAATGATACAACCTTCACATCCTTGGCACCCTTATTCATCAATGTACGTTTTACTTCCTTTAATGTTCTGCCGGTATCGACGATATCTTCAACTAACAGAATGGATAATCCTTATACGGAACAATCCAAATCCTTATCTATACGAATATCTCCTACAGACTTTGTCCCCTGATAACTGGATACATCCATAAAATCTATTTGAATATCTAAATCAATATGCTTAATAATTTCCGCCATGAAGGGAACGCTTCCTTTTAATAAGCCTACGACATAAGGAACCTCATTCAAAGCTTTATAATCACTCGTAATCTTTGCGCCGAGTTCTGCACATTTATGAATGATTTCATCCTGTGAAACCAATACCTTTTCTACAACTTCATGCATCGTTATTCCTCCTAATACAGCTATAAACTATTTTACCACAAATATGCTTGGATTGTTAGAGAAATGTGCAATATCACAACCGATTTGCGGTACTAAAATCACATTTCCCTGTGCGTTGACAACAACCGGCCAACATTTTCTTTCCCAAGAAGGAATTTTGCGATCAATAAACCAACGATGCACCTTTTTTCTACCCAACCGCAATACGATAGCATCGCCTTCTTGTACATTACGAATCGTAATTGGAAAATCCTGCGGATATAAGGTTAGCGCCTCACAGCTCTTTCCTGTTAAGCTAGTATGAAAATAAGGTGTATGCAAACATGCTACTTCATGCAGTACATAGGCATAGGATGGCATATCTTTCACATGAATATGCACAATGCCATATTCCTTACTCATACAATAGCGTTTTCCGATATCACTTGTCCAATTATTTGCCTTAAAAAGCAGGCCTGCCAATTGATCTAACAGCTTTTCTGATACATGTTCTTTGCATTCTTGATAAATCCATGTACGTAAAACTTGTTTACGAAAATTTTCATCAAGCTCGCATAAAGCTGCCACATCATACTGCCAAACTGCTAAAAAAGCCTTTGTCTTCTCTAATACCTGTTGTGCTTTATTATTCTTCTCTGCTATTTCAGCCGCCAGCTCTTCCTTTTCCTTACGGCTCATATGATCAATATAAGAATGACGAATCCGATTCCTTGTATAATCATCTGTAAAGTTACTTTCATCAAAGCCATACGGAACTTGATGTTCAATACAATATGCTAATAATTCCTGTTTGGTATAGGATAATAGTGGACGCAGAACCTTACAATCATATAATACCGTTTCTTCTTGAATCCCATAATACACACCCTTAGAACCTCTTTCCATCTGCATCAGATACGTTTCTAAGTGATCATCTAAATGATGTGCCAACAAGATGGCATCACCATGATATTTTTCAAGTAATTCGTGATAGAAATGATAACGTTCTGCTCTGGCAAATGCCTGAAAGTTTCCCTTGCATGGTTTCTTCTGCCTTTTTACATAACATGGGATTTCATACCTTTGGCAATAATTAACCACCAGCTCTTCATCACGGAATGCACTTTCGCGTTTCTGATAATTCATATGTGCCACAAGAAAAGACAGACCATAAGATCTGCACATATCTAATAATGCCATAGAATCCGGACCGCCGCTGACACCAATGACATATACGTGTTGTTGCGAAAGATTGGCTAAACTTTTCATATGCGTATTATATACTAAAGCCTATGAAAATCAAGGTTTTTCATTGATTTCACATGAACTTCACATCGGTATACAGAAAAATGTCGTTTAAAAAAAGACTGCGTACATACAGTCTTACCTACTTACACAATGCAAAGCGTATATCATGATCATGCCCCTATCTGTGCGTTTGCCTTACATACTTTTATAGCGATTAAGGTGGAATCGTCTTTTCTTCGTTGACGTGATAAAGTATCGCTAAAGGCGGCAACATCTTCTTTTAAATCTTCTTTTTTACGCTGTGAAAGCCATGCACTTACCTCACTGCGGGTAATGCCATCAGAGATCATTAAGAATTCATCACCTTCTTGCAAGGCTACTTCGAAGCAATCTGGTTCTATAGCCGATATGATTCCTACCGGCAAAGCATTGCCATTGATTTCATGCAGATGCTCATCACGTAATAAGAATGTTGGACATGCGGCTGATTTCGAAATATATGCCATCCCGCTGGAGCGATTGATGCAGATTACATCCAAGGTCGCATAGGTGTCACTTTGAATCAATTTGTTGATACAGCGAATGGCACTATCCTGTGGTATGCCACTGATGATCATACGCTGAAATAAACTGGTAATCAAACGAGAACTGCGTGCTGCATTTTCACCATTTCCCATACCATCACTGATCATACAAATCATACTTTGGCGAAAACGGAAGATTGAGTAACTATCGCCATTTCCGGTATAAGAATTACGGATACTATCACCATATGCCTCAATATCAAAAGGTAAGGCATCTGTAAATAAGATGGAAAACCCTCGGACAAAACGTTTCTTTTGGACTTCTAAGACTTGCAGCTTACGATGTAACAAAGTTTCCAATAATGGCTGCAAGGTCATATGAATTTCCCCTCGCCGTAAATTGCCGACTTCCAGATGTAATTGCAAACTGCCATCACTGCTTTCCTCTATATGTAAAGTTTCTACGCTGAATTGATAACCCTCTAAGGCTTTTTGTAATTGTTCATAGCGTTTCCCTTCTAACGGTATCTTCTGAATCTCTTCTGCATTATATTGCAATGCATTTGCCATATTTAATAGTAATTCAGCCCCCGTCTGATGAATGCCCTCATAATACTCTGCCAGTGATTGAAAGATACCGGCATAATTTTGCATCTGTCTACGCAATAGATTATCATTCCCCCTATAAGGAAGCATTGTTTCCTTTGTTTCCAAGTATAACAAGGGAATATACTCCACACGCAGGATGAGTACAGATAAGATTGCAACACCAAGATAAGCATAAGTAAACATTGTCGAAGGAAGGAAAAAATAACTTAGGATAAGGATAAAACAACACAAAGCTTTTTTATCTTTAAAGATCATGCAGATTCCTAATACTAAGAATAGCGCCTCTTCATGAATGGGTAATAAAAATAAAATTCCTAAAAGTGCTGCAGCACTTTCCCGTGTACAGATAATAGTGATTAACAAATACGCAAAAAGAAGTATTGGTGTGTAATATAATGGCATACTGGCAGCTAACACCAGGGCGATACTCATAAGCATTGCGCCATACATGCTTTCAGTAAGGGCATAGCGTTTCTGTGTCCAGCCATATTGTGAACATGTTTGATACATCAGAATACCGCCAATCATTGGTTCAATCATAGCTTTCGGGGTTATGTTAAATTGCCGTATCGCATAAGGAATCAATACCAAACCTATCACAAAGGGAATCCATTGATAAAGATTACGATTCAAGATTTTCACTATGTACAACAAAACAAAAAACAACGAAAATCCTAATGCATAAAAATATGCCGTGAGAATATCTTTCTGTAATGCCAATAACAGTATGAAAAACACGCTGATACAGGCCTCTTTATTACTACGTAAATAAGAATATGCTACAAATAAAAAAATGATGAGCGGAGATACCACCGTGTCGCTGATACCTATGTAAATCGCTAAAATACCACAAACAATATCACTGGGACGCAAAAGCGCTTTCCCCCTTGTTTTCTTAATGACTGCCTTTTCCAACCGAAACCACCTCTTTCATGACACGATTATAAAAGTGTTTTCTCAAGGATTCTGTCAGTTTTTGTCTTATCTTTACATAATCACCACAAGATATACTGAACATGTGAAACCATCTGTCATTTCTTGTTGTTTTCTGATAAAATAATCTTGTTTTGAAAGGGGATCTATATGATAAATCGTCGTGTTTTTTTATCTACGATGCTGACCATCGGTCTGCCCATCATCATTCAACAGATCATATCGTTAAGTTTGAATATGATTGATACCTTCATGATCGGGAGTGTCGGTGTTGCCGAATTAGCTGCTGTGGGAGCTGCTAATAAAGTTTATTTTATCTTTTCTACTATCTGTTTTGGTATTTATAGCGGTGCTAGTATTTTTGTGTCGCAATATTGGGGGATTCATGATGTGAAAAACATCCGAAAGGTCATCGCTATTCAAATGCGGATTGGTTTTATCCTATCCGTATTCACCTGTATCACTGCTTTTTTATTTGCCCCTGGCATCTTAAGACTCTTCGTAAGAGATGCACACGCCATTCAAATAGGCGCACAATATCTACGGATTACCTGCTTCACCTATATTATGACTGCCTTTTCTTTTTTAATGAGTTTTAACTCGCGTGCCATTCATAACCTGCGCATACCAACTATTGCAACGATTATTGCCATAACGATTAATACCATTCTTAATTATGGTTTAATATATGGTAATTTCTATATGCCTCAATTAGGTGCCCAGGGAGCGGCGATAGCTACCCTCATTGCCCGCTTAATTGAAATGGTCTTTATCCTAACTTACGTATACACCAGTAAGGAGCATCCTTTAGCCGCAGATTTATTTACGATTACACATTTGGATCATGAATTATTAAAACGTGTTGTGAAAACGGCTCTGCCGGTAGCGGCAAGTGAAAGTGCTTGGAGCGTAGGTACAACGGTCTGCTTCATGGCTTATGGATTATTGGGCACCAGTGCTGTGGCAGTTGTACAAGTGGCGAGTGTTATTAATGATTTATTCCAATGCGTATTCTTTGGTTTAGGCAATGCCTGTGCTGTCATGATCGGAAATGAATTAGGACGCCAACGTAGTGATCTTGCCTATACCTATGGAAAAATCTTTATTCTGATGTATCTGGGATTCTGTCTGACCATGAGTATTCTGCTATATGCCAGTCGTGCTATGATCGTAGATATTTATAACTATGATGAAGCTACGAGTCGTTTATTAGATGCGACCATCATCGCCTTTGCGCTTTATAATACCCCGAAGATGATGTCCTATGTGCATATCTGCGGTATTCTTCGAGCAGGTGGCGATACCCGCTTTTGTATGGCATGTGATGTCATCGGCATTTGGTGTATTGCGATACCGCTGGCATTCCTAGGCGCAGCCGTATGGAAACTTCCACTTCCTTTGGTCGTAGCATTATCCTTTAGTGATGAAATTGTCAAAGCGCTCATCACTTTATGGCGTTTCCATTCAAAAAAATGGATTCATATCTTAATACAGACCAGCGAATCCCTGATGTGATCCCAAAAGTTAGTCCTAACATCTAACGATGAAATGTTTTAACACCTAGCATCCCTAAGGATGCTTTTTAATCTAAGCATTGTTTCACACGTTCTTTTATTTCACGAAACAGATTACTATTTTTATCTAAATGTGATTTCACATCTATAATACGTGCCGTATTGATCCACTTAGCATCATTGATAAATAAAACCGATTCCTTATTCATGCCCCGAATCTTGCCAAGCCGCATCAAATGACGTTTACCTTTTGGATTGTCTTTCCCATAAGCCTGTACATAAGCACTGTGATTCCCACTCATCGGCACAACAAACGCTTTGTTGTGAAATAAAGTCATGATGATACCAAAATGTTGAAATCCGATTTCATAAATATAAGCTTCGCCAAAATCAATATAACAAATATCACCAACACGAATATCCACTCCCAATTCATTACAATTCGTGATATTACGTCGTTCGCGTAAATTCATATCACTAATCAGTTTAGGTATCGCATCCTTCACTTCCAAACTGCGATAATCCTGACTTTTTTCTTCTATGTAATGTTGCCAAAGCTCTTCCCAATATGCTTTCTCTACAATCTTTCCTTTCTTCTCATCCTTATCTAAAATTTCTTGCAATTCCTTTAGTTCCACATCTATCACCTCATAAAACTATACGACAGAGGAACCGGTGTTTTTGTAAAAGTGAAAAGATTTATGTATTTTCCTGAATAAAAATGAAAACTTTTTATAATTCCAATATTTCATAGGTGTTTATTTACCAAGCATTTTGAAAGATATTAAATCGGAAAGTTTTCTTTATATAAACTTTTTCTCTTCCTATAACCATACGAAGAAAGTAGGCGATAGTCATTAAACTACCGCCCCTTATCAAACCGTACGTGCCC
>OHFN01001047.1_pt1 | contig 14254 bp, 10 predicted proteins | sample 1567571 | NCBI WGS metagenome assembly OHFN01 (sample SAMEA3879533, study PRJEB24766) | human gut metagenome | biome: human-associated habitat; feature: feces | place: USA | collected 1985/1987
TATATTACAGTTACGGATAAAGATGAGGCAGTTGGCAGGCAGCGAAAATCAGGTGTGGAGAAGGTTCTTGGAGAAAATCAGATCACATTGGAAAGTGGATGTGTAAAATGCGGAAATTTCACATTAGAGTCAGGATATGAGAAAGCGAAAGAACTTTTTACGGAGCATCCCGATGTAGATACATTGATCTGTGCAACAGATACCATGGCAGTTGGAGCGGCAAATTGGCTGAAGGAGAACGGATATCAGATTCCTCAACAGGTTCAGATTGCCGGAATGGGAGACAGTTTTCTGGGAAAGATCATAGAACCAAAGCTGACTACTGTACATTTTTTTTATAAGACAAGTGGAATGGAATCAGCAAAAGTGCTGGTAGATTTGATAGAATCTAAGGAAACATCATCTGTACATAAAGAAATAAAAATGGGATGTAAGGTGGTACTCAGAGAGTCTCACCGAAATATATGACTGAACATGAAAGAGGAACTCTGAGGCAATCATCAGAGTTCTTTTTTTCCGGATAATTGGATTTACATATATTAATTTACATATATTAAAGGGAGTGTTTTGGAAATAATATATAAAAAATGGATATAATATTTGTGATATGTTACATATTTACAAATAAAAAACGCCCAGATATAATAGCATATATGAGAACGATTCCATAAAAGTACATACAATCCATAGGAAATACATATTGGTGATCAGATAAGAAATATCGTGAGAGTGCAAGATATCTGCTGAGTTATAATCAGATATCAGAGTAAATTTGGAATAGTATAAGATGATATTAAGGTTAAAAGGTATTTTTATAAGATTAACAAGTGAAATTTGTTGAATATGTGAGAATTTCAAAGTGTACATTTATATGAGAACGATTTCATAAAAGGAGGATATTATGGATTACAGAAAAACAGCACAGGAGATATATGACCATATCGGTAAAAAAGAAAATATTATTTCCGCAGCTCATTGTGCCACACGTCTTCGCCTGGTTATCAGTGATAATTCAAAGGCTGATAAGGAATATGTTGAGAACATTGAAGGTGTAAAAGGTGTTTTCTTTGCGCAGGGACAGATGCAGATCATTCTGGGAACAGGTGTAGTTAATAAAGTATATGATGAGTTCATCCGGATTGCAGGAGTTTCTGAGAGCAGTAAAGAAGAGCTGAAAAAAGTTGCGGCTTCCAGGGCAAATCCGGTGCAGAGACTGATCAAGACACTTGGAGATATTTTTGTGCCGATTATTCCTGCAATTGTTGCAAGCGGTTTCCTGATGGGAATTATGGAAGCACTGAACTTCATGGTAAACAATGGATTTTTGAATATTGATACCAGCGGTTCTATTTATACATTTGCACAGCTTTTCAGTAATACGGCATATACGTTCCTGCCAATCCTCATCGCATACAGCGGTGCTAAAGTGTTTGGTGCAAACCCGTATCTGGGTGCAGTTATCGGTATGATCATGATTCATCCGAATCTCCAGAATGCATGGACAGTTGCCACAGAAGGTGTTAAAGCAACTCAGAAAGTATGGTTTGGACTTTACTCTATTGATATGGTCGGATATCAGGGGCATGTAATTCCGGTTATCATTGCAGTATGGGTACTGGCTCAGATTGAGAAGAGACTTCACAAAGTAGTGCCGGCAATGTTTGATCTGTTTGTTACTCCGCTTGTAAGTGTCTTTGTAACAGGATATCTGACATTATCCATTATCGGACCTATCTTTGTTACTGTTGAGAACGGACTTCTGAATGGGATTCAGTGGCTGATCGCATTGCCATTTGGTATCGGAAGTTTTATTATGGGTGCGTTTTATGCACCGACGGTGGTTGCCGGTGTTCACCATATGTACACGATCATTGATCTTGGACAGTTGTCTAAATTTGGAGTTACTTACTGGTTGCCTCTTGCTTCTGCAGCGAATATTGCACAGGGTGGAGCCACTCTTGCAGTAGCACTTAAGACAAAGGATCAGAAGATTAAATCAATGGCAGTTCCGTCTGCATTAAGTGCCTGTATGGGAATTACTGAACCTGCGATCTTTGGTGTTAACCTTCGCTTTGGAAAACCATTTGTGATGGGATGTATTGGTGGTGCATTTGGTGCACTGTTTGCATCTGTTACAGGACTGGGGGCTACGGGAACTGGCGTAACCGGTATCTTTGGAATTCTTCTTTGTCTGAATAATCCGGTTTCTTATATTCTTATGTTTGTGATTGCATTTGGTGCTGCCTTTGTACTTACCTGGTTGTTTGGATATAAGGACACTAATGTTTCTGAAAAGACAGAAAGTGTTGAAGCTGTGGGAGATAAATCAACAACAGAAAAAAGCAATGCAGATGATTCTGTGCTTTATAGTGTATCAGAAGGAACTGCGATTTTGCTTTCCCAGGTAAATGACGCTACATTTGCTTCGGAAGTACTTGGAAAAGGAATTGCCGTAATTCCATCGAAGGGTGAAGTTGTTGCTCCATGTGATGCTGTGGTTGAGACTGTTTTTGATACAAAGCATGCAGTTGGTTTAAGTACGGAAAGTGGTATGGAGCTTCTGATCCATATCGGGATCAATACAGTGGAATTGAATGGAAAATATTTTACATCTCATGTAAAGAATGGAGATCACGTAAAGAAAGGCCAGCTTCTGGTTTCCTTTGATATGGAGAAAGTTAAGGCAGCAGGATACGATGTGACGACTCCTCTTATTGTAACGAATTCGGATGATTATAAAGATGTGAAAATTCTGTCGGAAGATTCGGTAACACCATCAGATAAAGTATTGGAGATTGTGAAATGAGTACGTTAACTAAAGTTCTTGAAAGAAATATAAAAGTAATTGAAAAGAACGCAAATCTGACAGAAGGAAGATTCCGGCTTGGACATCATCTGATGCCGCCGGTCGGATGGCTCAATGATCCAAATGGACTATGCTGGTATAAAGGCAGATATCATGTGTTTTTTCAATACGCTCCCTTTGATGTGGAAGGCGGACTGAAATTCTGGGGACATTATACAAGCGAAGATCTGGTAGACTGGAAATACGAAGGGACAGCTCTTTATCCGGATTCTCCTTATGACTGTCATGGTGTCTATTCCGGATCTGCATTGGCAGAGAGTGAAAAACTTCATTTGTTTTTCACCGGGAATGTAAAGATTGACGGTGATTATGATTATATTAATGAAGGACGTGAGACCAGTACGCTTCATGTAGAAAGTGAGGACGGAATTCATTTCGGAGATAAAGAAGAGATAATTTCTTTTGAAAAATATCCGGAAGAGTTTACCTGTCATATCAGAGACCCGAAAGTCTGGAAAGAAAACGGCATGTATTACATGGTGCAGGGAGCCAGAACGCAGAAAGATGAAGGAAAAGTGCTGATTTTTGAGTCTGAGGATCAGCTGAATTGGACCTACAAAAGCGATGTAAAGACAGCAGAGCGATTTGGATATATGTGGGAGTGCCCAGACTATTTTGAAACAGAAGGCAGAAAGATTTTATCGACTTCCGTGCAGGGGCTGGAAGGCGGCGTGTGGGATGCACGAAATGTGTACCAGTCCGGATATTTTCTGGTAGAGGGGGATCTCCTTTCCGAGTATGTGCTTTCTGACTATGAACTCTGGGACTATGGATTTGATTATTATGCGCCGCAGAGTTTTGAAAGTGAGGATGGACGCCGGATCCACATCAGTTGGATGGGAATGCCGGATTGTGAGGAATACACAAACCTGACGCTGGAAGATGGATGGCAGCACTGCTTTACATTTCCAAGAGAAGTGCATGTCAAAGATAAAAAAGTGCTTCAGCAGCCGGTAAAAGAACTGGAAGCACTGCGCAGAGGAGAAGAAAGAGCAGTCTCTGTTCTGGAGAAGAAAGGTACAAAAGTCTTTGAGGCAGAGGTGCAGAATATCACAGGAAATCACTTCCGCGCAGTACTGGCAAAAGAACTGGTTCTGGAATATGAAAACGGAAGATTTGAGATGAAGTTTACAAGCCAGGATAAGACGTCCGTATCCGCGGGAAGAAGTCTTAGATTCCGGGAAGTAAGTGAAGTCAGAAACGTCCGGATCCTTGCAGATGTTTCTTCTGTAGAAGTGTTTGTCAATGATGGAGAGACTGTGTTTTCTACAAGGTATTATCCGCAGGATTATGAAATAAAAATAGAAGCTTTGGATGCCAAGATTGCATTCTGGGAGCTGTAAAAGCAAAAATGTTCCCATCGGGATTTCCTGATGGGAACATTTTTGTTATGTAAGAAAGACTGTCAAATGTACAAATCAGTTTGCATCTTCTTTGTCTTTGGGCAGTACAATGTTGAGGAGTACTGCAAGCAATGTAGCCACTACAACCGGTGATTTGCCGAAGATCATCACAAACCAGTCCGGGAAGCTGGCAAGAGAATCACTTGCCTGTGAGATTCCCATTCCCAGTGCTGCCGCAAGTCCCACGATGGAAGTATTGCGAAACGTCATATTTTGTGATGTGATCAGTTTCATTCCGGTCATGGCGATGGATGCAAAGACGGAAACCGTAGCGCCGCCGAGTACACAATATGGAATCGTCGTCAAAAGAGACGAGAACTTTGGAATCAGTCCGGCGACTAACAGGATCAAAGCGGCACCGCCGAGTACACAGCGGTTAATGACTTTTGTAGTTGCAACGATACCAACATTCTGACTGTAGGTTGCAGTCGGAAGCCCGCCAAGGAATGAAAACAGGATATTGGAGATTCCATATCCTACGATTCCTCCCTGAAGTTCCTGATCAGTCGGCATACGGTTCATACCACCGCTTGTGGTTGCAGAAAAGTCTCCGATCGCCTGGATCGAGTTGATCGCGAATAACAGGCCGATGGCGATACAGGCAGACGGCTCAAAACGAATGCCAAAATGCATCGGACTTGGGATCTGAAAAAATGATGCATCCTGAATTGGGGAAAAGTCAACCATTCCGAAGAACAGCGCAATGATATATCCTCCGATAATACCGATCAGGATGGATGCAAGCTTCCAGATGCCTTTTCCAAAATGATTTAATACTGTTACGATCGTCAATGTTAAGAGAGCTACCAGCCAGTTTTGCCAGGAGCCGTAATCTTTACTTCCGGTACCGCCGGCCATATAATTGATTGCGGTTGGATAAAGGGAAAGACCGATGGTAAATACAACGGTTCCCGTAATCAGCGGTGGGAAGAATCTGCGGATACTGCGGATAAAAAGTCCCACAAAAACGGCAACGGCACCACCCACGATCATAGCCCCTAAAATGGCGGCTACATCATACTCAGCAGCAATGGACTGCATGCTCGGCACATAGGCAAAACTGATTCCCATGATGACCGGAAGGCCGGAGCCGATGGCAAAATATCTGGTCTTGATAAACGGAAATAATTGAAGCAGTGTCGAAAGGGCGGAAGTGACCAGAGCCGCCTGGATTAATACGACAGAGTCTGCTTCGGAAAGTCCGGCTACACCGGATACAATGATGGCAGGTGTTACACAGCCCACGATCATTGCGACAACATGCTGAAGTGCAAGTGGAAATGCCTGATTGAAAGCAGGTACTCCATGCAGATCAAAAATAGTAGAGCGGGTTGTCTGATGTTTCATAAGTAAGGTGTCCCCCTTTATTCGAGATGGATCCGGGTTCCTGTAAGCCCCTGAATTCCTTCTCTGGCTTTTTCTAGTAATGTGATCAAAGACTTCCTTCCGGGTGCTGATTCTGCAAATTCCACGGCTGCCTGCATCTTCGGAAGCATAGAGCCGGGTGCAAAATGTCCTTCTTTAATATACTGTTTTGCCTCATCTACCGTGATATCATCCAGCCATTTCTGGTCCGGAGTTCCGAAATGAATGGCGGCTTTTTCTACTGCAGTGAGGATGATCAGAAAATCTGCATTCAGTTCTTTTGCAAGCAGAGCACTGGCGAAATCTTTGTCTATGACTGCACTGGCACCTTTTAAATGATTGCCCTGACGGATCACCGGAATGCCCCCGCCTCCGCAGGCAATGACAAGATCACCGGAATCCACCATGGTCCGGATGGTTCCGATTTCAATGATCTCCTGTGGTTTTGGAGAAGCTACCACACGGCGGTAACCTCTTCCGGCATCTTCTTTCATAATGTAGTCATATTTCTGCGACATTTCTTCTGCCTGTTCTTCTGTAAGAAAACGTCCGATCGGTTTGGACGGACAGGCAAAAGCAGGATCATGTTCATCAACCCGTACTTGTGTGATCATGGTTGCAACAGGAATATCTGCAATATTGCGATTCAGAAGTTCTTCTCTTAAAGCATTCTGAAGATCATAACCGATATAAGCCTGGCTCATGGCAACACAGACAGATAGAGGGGTATTGGGCTGCTGTGCGTCTTCGTGAGTCAGAGCGAGCATTGCGTTGTTGACCATACCGACCTGAGGGCCGTTTCCGTGTGCAACAACAACTTCACATCCTTCCTCGATCAGATCGACGATGGCGTGGGCTGTGATCTTGACAGCTGCCATCTGCTCCGGAAGGGTGTTGCCCAGGGCGTTTCCGCCCAAGGCAATGACAATTCGTTTTTTTCTTGCCATTTTTATTCCTCTCCGACTGATGCGATTGTTTCTACCTCACATAAAACTCCTTTTGGAAGATCTTTTACAGCAACGCAGGAGCGCGCCGGTTTTCCTGTAAAATATTTTGCATAGATTTCATTGAATGCAGCAAAATCACCCATGTCTGCAAGGAAACAGGTTGTTTTTACCACATCTGTAAAATCCGCATTCTGGCTTTCAAGAAGCGCTTTGATGTTTAACATCACCTGTTCTGTCTGTTCTTCGATCGTGGTTCCGACCACTTCTCCTGTTATCGGAGAGAGCGGGATCTGACCGGAGAAAAACGCAATTCCGTTACAGATGATTCCCTGAGAATAAGGTCCGATTGCTGCCGGTGCATTTTTGGTTTCTACATATTTTAGCATAGCTTAGTCCCTCCTTGAATATAATCCATTTCGCATCGTGTTCTAGTATAACAGGTTTTACTCAAAAACTCTAGGTGTGGATTTTTCTTCCAGCTTCTTTAAGATATCAGCAGGATCTGCAAATTTTGCAAGAAAGATCATGGCTGCGATAATATACGGTTTGTAGCTGGCTTCTTTATAAAGTGGTGTTCTGTAGCGGTCGAATACGCTGGCATCGACTTCACCGGATTCGCAGCTGACACCTGTGATATCTGCAGGCAGGCAGTGCAGGTAGAGCGCGTTACCGTCTTTGGTCGTCTTCATCAGTTCTTCTGTACAAGCCCAGTCTTTGTGCTGTGCGTTCTGTTCCAGAAGTTCTTTTTCCAGAGCATCGATTCCCGCAAAGTCACCGTTTCCATATAATTCAGTACGTTTTTCCATGGCAGCAAACGGCGCCCAGCTCTTTGGATAAACGATGTCGGCATCTTTGAAAGCTTCTGCCATATTGTTGGTCTTTGTGAAAGAACCGCCGGATTTTTTTGCATTTTCGGCAGCAACAGCTTCCACTTCCGGGAAGACTTCATATCCTTCCGGATGTGCCAGTACAACGTCCATTCCAAAACGTGTCATCAGTCCGATCACACCCTGTGGAACAGAGAGCGGTTTTCCGTAGGAAGGAGAGTATGCCCAGGACATGGCGATCTTCTTTCCTTTCAGATTCTCCACACCGCCGAATTCATGGATGATGTGCAGCATATCGGCCATTGCCTGTGTCGGATGGTCGATATCGCACTGCAGGTTGACAAGCGTTGGTTTCTGCTGAAGAATCCCGTCTTTGTGTCCTTCTGTCACAGCATCTACGACTTCGTGCATGTAGGCATTTCCTTTTCCGATGTACATATCGTCACGGATTCCGATGACATCTGCCATGAAAGAAATCATGTTGGCTGTCTCACGAACCGTCTCACCATGCGCAATCTGCGATTTTCCTTCATCCAGATCCTGCACCTCAAGTCCGAGCAGGTTACATGCGGAAGCAAATGAGAAGCGGGTACGTGTGGAATTGTCACGGAATAAAGAGATTCCGAGTCCGCTTTCAAATACTTTTGTGGAGATGTTGTTTTCTCTCATAAAACGGAGTGCGTCTGCCAGTGTAAATACTGCTTCCAGTTCGTCGTCTGTTTTTTCCCAGGTCAGGAAAAAGTCAGAGTTGTACATGTCTTTGAAGTTGAGTGCGTTCAGTTTATCGATGTAATCCTGTAATGTTTTCATAGTGTGATTCCTCCATATACTCAGGCTGTGCCTGTTGTGTTTTTTGCTATTTTGAAAATTTATTTACAATATAAAGTCGGCAGTGCAGCGTAAACAGCGGCACATACGACCAGGTCTGCCTTCCAGGTCTTTTCATTTGGTGCATGAGCCTGTGCTTCTGCTCCAGGCCCAAATCCGATACAAGGAATGCCGTTTCGTCCCATGATGGAAACGCCGTTTGTAGAGAACGTCCATTTGTCAGTCAGTGGGCGGGCTTTTCTCATCTTAGCAGTCTCTGGTGTTCCAATCCTTTCTTCTCCGTAAAGTCCCTTGTAGGCTTCTTCCAGAGCTTTTGTGACTTTGTGGTCTTTTGGAATGACCCAGGTCGGGAAGTAGCATTCGATCGGATATACCAGTCCGGTATAGGATGGTCTGTCATAGTTGTACATGGAAACCGTTACATCCTCCCCATATTTCTGTACGCTTGGAAGTGCACGGATCTCATCCAGACAGCTTTCCCATGTCTCTCCGGCAGTCATACGGCGATCCAGAGAAACAGAGCAGGAGTCTGCAACCGCACAGCGGCTTGGAGAAGTGAAGAAAATTTCAGAAGTTGTGATGGTACCCCGTCCTAAGAATCTTGCTTCTTCCCATTCCGGATTATATGTTTCATCCAGCATTTTTACGAGTCCTTTGATTTCAGTTGTCTCTTCGGCATCGTTTTCGTTCAGTGCACGGACATCCTGCAGGATATCAGCCATCTTGTAGATTGCATTGTCTCCACGCTCCGGTGCAGAGCCGTGACAGGATACACCTTTGACGTCCACACGAATCTCCATACGTCCTCTCTGTCCGCGGTAGATACCGCCGTCAGTCGGTTCTGTGGATACCACAAATTCCGGACGGACTTTATCTTCGTTGATGATGTATTGCCAGCAGAGGCCGTCGCAGTCTTCTTCCTGTACGGTTCCTGTGACAAGGACTGTATATTTGTCACTTAAAAGCCCCAGATCTTTCATGATCCTTGCACCGTAAACTGCAGAGACGATACCTCCGAGCTGATCAGAAGTACCACGTCCTCCGATCTCTGTGTCAGATTCGAATCCTTCATATGGATCGAATTCCCAGTTGTCACGGTTTCCGATACCAACGGTGTCAATATGTGCATCAAATCCGATGAGTGTCTCTCCGGTTCCCATATATCCGAGTACATTTCCCTGTGGATCGATCTCGACTTTATCAAAATCCAGTTTCCGCATCTCTTCGGCGATCCGTTCAATGTGATCCTTTTCCCCACAGCTCTCACCCGGGAATTTTACGATCTCTCTGAGAAATTTTGTCATATCCGCTTCATAGTTCTGTGCAGCTTCTTTGATTTTGTTGAAATCCATTTTAAAATCCTCCTTGATAAACATAATGAATGAAATGGTTTCCTGATCTAACGTTCATTGCCGTCCCATACGATGGATTCGTAACGGGCAGGATCGGTATCTCCTTCGGTGGAGAAAAGCAGTACCCGGGAAGTTTCATCCAGGCCCAGGTGTTCTCTTAATTCCTGATATTCGTCCATGCACATGATGCAGGCGAGCGTTCCAAACGGTGCGGCTCCGGATTCTCCGGAAGTGACCGGCGTATCTCCCTTGATCGGTGCGGCGAGCATCCGCATTCCTTTTGCAGCGACCCAGTCCGGTGCAGCAACAAAGGTATCCACATGATTCTTTAAGATATCCCAGGAAATGGTGTTCGGTTCGCCGCAGGCAAGACCTGCCATGATGGTCGGCATATCACCGTCCACGATACGGATCGCTCCGTCTCCGGCAACAGCTCCTTTGTAAAGACAGGCAGCAGATTCGGCTTCCACAACGACCACTTTCGGCGGGGTCTTGGGATAGCGGTTCGCAAAATATCCCTGAACAGCACCGGCAAGGGATCCGACACCAGCCTGGATAAATACATGAGTCGGGGCTTCGCAGCCGTCTTCATGAAGTTGATCGTCGGCTTCCATGGCCATGGTTCCGTATCCCTGCATGATCCATGCCGGAATTTCTTCATAGCCGTCCCACGCAGTATCCTGCACGATGATACCATGTTCAGTTCTGGCAGCCATATCGGCAGCCATGCGCACGCATTCATCGTAGTTGCATTCTTCGATCGTAGCAGTGGCGCCTTCTTTTCGGATGTTGTTTAACCGTGTCTGTGTACTTCCTTTAGGCATCAGGACAACTGCCTTTTGTCCGAGCTTGTTGGCAGCCCAGGCAACTCCGCGCCCGTGATTTCCATCTGTTGCAGTAAAGAAAGTAGCCTGCCCGAATTCTTTTTTTAAAGCTTCGGAAGTCAGTACCTGATATGGAAGTTCACTGACATCTTTGCCGGTCTGCTGTGCAATGTAGCGTGCCATGGCAAAAGAGCCTCCCAGTACCTTAAATGCATTGAGTCCGAAGCGATAAGACTCATCCTTGATGTAAAGTGAACCAAGTCCTAATTTTTCGGCCATGTGGTTCAGTTTTACGAGTGGTGTGACACTGTATTGCGGAAAACTTTCGTGGAACGTGCGGGCTTTTTCCACCTCGGAAAGTGCCATGACCGGAAGGTTGGCATCCTCGGTCTTCGGCATATGATTGACTGCCCATTTGATTGTCTCCATGTGTAAAACCTCCTTATGATCTGCTATTTTCCTGCATCCATATAACTGTAAAGTGTAAATTTAGAAATATTGAGAAGATTTGCGACCTTATCTCCTGATTTTGTGATCAGAAACGCACCGGCATCATTCAGATAGCGGACCACCTGGATCTTATCTTCCTTGGTCATTAAAGCCACCGGTTTTCCGACCAGTGCCACGCCCTGCTGCATCAGATCGTTTAACAGCTCTTCTACATTGCGTGTGATCGTCTGCGGCGAGTGCGGCTTGCTGACTGTGTAAGTATCTGTTTCCGGTTCGGTATGAAGAAGCGACCCCAGTGCACTGTCTATCGTAAGAAGTGCTGTGATGTCATAGTTGATGGAAAAGATATAAGAAATCTTTTCATCGGCATCCCGTATGTAAAGGGTACTGGATTTCAAAATCCGGCCGTCCTCCGTGCGTGTGAGATAAGAAAGCTTATCTTGTACTTTGGCAGCGTTTTTGTGCAAGGTCTCCAGTACGATCCCGGAAGGTCCGTCTCCGGACTTGCGGTTTGTCACCTGTCCGTTTTCAATGTGGACGATGGAGGTCTCCAGATCCTTGTTCAGATCATGAATGACAACTTCACAGGAAGTTCCGAACTGTTTTGCAATACCATGCGCCATTTGCTTTAGAAGCTTGAGTGTATGATCCATAGTCATCCCTCCCTTTGTGAAAAACATTGGTAAAATATGTCAAAAACAACTGCTTCTAAACTCATAATATCATAAAAATCCATAAAATCAATAGTTTTTCTAAAAAAGTTTTAGAATACCTAAAAAAAGTTTTAGAATCGTGTTGCATTTGTGCAGTTTTGATGGTATTCTATAAACAGCAAAAGCGGTTCTGGAAGATATGCACAAAAATAGAAGACTTTCAAAAAGAAAAGGAGAGGTTTATATGCTTATTTTAGGAAACGGCAGGATGATCACAAGAGATGCGGACAATCCATATCTGGAATGCGGGGCAGTGGTGATTGACGGGACAAAAATCGTGAAGGCTGGTACGCTTTCGGAAGTGAAGGCGGCGTATCCGGATGCGGAGTTTTTGGATGCAAAGGGCAAGGTGATCATGCCTGCCTTTATCAATGCACACGAACATATTTACAGTGCATTCGCAAGAGGACTGTCCGTCAAAGGATATGACCCAAAAGGATTTTTAGATATTCTGGATGGGATGTGGTGGACGATTGACCGCAATCTGACCTTGCATGATACATATTTAAGCGCCACGGCTACATATATTGATTCGATCAAAAATGGTGTGACAACGGTATTTGACCATCATGCAAGCTTTGGGTCCGTCCGTGGTTCTTTATATGAGATTGAAAGGGCTGCGAAAGAAACCGGAGTCCGCTCCTGTTTATGCTATGAGATCTCGGATCGTGACGGGAAGGATAAGGCAAGAGATTCCGTTATGGAAAATGCAGAGTTTATCCGTCATGCACGAAAAGAGGATACCGGCATGATCGCGGGCATGATGGGAATGCATGCACAGTTTACGATTTCTGATGAGACGATGGAGCTGGCTGCAGCGAACAAGCCGGACGGCGTGGGATATCATATCCATGTGGCAGAAGGAATCGAAGATCTGCATCATTGTCTGAAACATTATGGGAAGCGGATCGTGGATCGTCTGATGGACTGGGGAATCCTGGGAGAAAAGACACTGCTTGGACATTGCATTTATATCAACGGTCATGAGATGGATCTGATCAAAGAGACGAACACAATGGTGGTACACAATCCGGAATCCAACATGGGCAATGCCTGCGGATGTCCGCCGACGATGGAACTGGTGCACAGAGGGATCCTGACCGGACTTGGAACAGATGGATATACTCATGATATGACAGAGTCTTACAAAGTGGCAAACGTACTGCACAAGCATCATCTGTGTGATCCGAATGCCGCATGGGGAGAGGTTCCGCAGATGCTTTTTGACGGAAATGTCAAAATTGCAGAGCGTTATTTCCCGCAGAAGCTTGGTGTATTGAAAGAAGGAGCTGCAGCAGATGTGATTGTTGTGGATTATGATCCGCTGACACCGATGAACGGGGGCAATGCAAACAGCCACATTTTATTCGGTATGACTGGAAAACAGGTAGTAACCACAGTGGCGAATGGAAAAGTATTGATGAAAGACAGAGAACTTGTATCTATAGATGAAGCAAAAGTGATGGCAGACTGCAGACAGGCGGCAAAAGAGCTGGCTGAGAGGATCAACGCATAAGGAGGGCATGAGGATGAGTGAAATTATGACACCGATGTCATTTGAACAGTTGGTGGACTGGGTATTGCAGGAAAAGAAAAAAAGAGGAACCGTGTTCGGACAGCATCATGCGTACCGGGCAGATGGAACACATAACCGGACGATGTTCGGGCGTACTCTGGAGACGCCGATTGGACCGGCAGCCGGTCCGCATACGCAGATGACACAGAATATTGTGGCAGCCTACTATGCCGGCAGTCGTTTCTTTGAATTGAAGACCGTACAGATCATGGATGGAGAAGAGCTGGCGGCATGCATCAACCGTCCGTGTATCAAGGCGGATGATGAAGGATATAACTGCGAGTGGTCCACAGAGCTGACAGTACCGCAGGCAATGGAAGAGTATATCAAAGCCTGGTTCTTATTGAAAGTGATCGCCAGAGAGTTTGGACTTGGAGATATGAATGGATTTCAGTTTAATGTCAGTGTGGGATATGATCTGGCAGGCATCCAGTCCCCGAAGGTGGATACCTTCCTGAATTCCATGAAACACGCAGAAGATACAGAAATTTTCAAGCACTGCAAGGCATATTTACTGGAGCATGCGGATTGGTTTGAGCACGTGACAACAGAAGATATCGAGCAGATCCCGCCGGAAATCTGCAATTCCGTGACACTTTCCACACTGCATGGATGTCCTCCGCAGGAGATTGAACGGATCGCCATGTATCTGCTTACGGAAAAAGGATTCCATACCTTTGTAAAATGCAATCCGACCCTTCTTGGCTATGATTTTGCAAGAAAGACCATGGATGAGATGGGATATGATTATATGGTATTCGGCGATTTCCATTTCAGAGACGACTTGCAGTATGAGGATGCAGTCCCCATGCTTACACGGCTGATGAAATTATCCGAAGGACTGGGCCTGGAATTTGGTGTAAAGATTACCAATACTTTCCCGGTTGACGTTACCCGAAATGAGCTTCCAAGTGAAGAAATGTACATGTCCGGTAAAGCTTTGTTCCCGCTGTCCATTTCCCTTGCAGCCAAACTTTCTGCTGAATTCGCAGGAAAACTTCGAATTTCCTATTCCGGAGGTGCAGATTATTACAATATTGACAAAATTGTGGGATGCGGCATCTGGCCGGTAACCATGGCTACCACCCTTTTGAAGACAGGAG
>OHFN01001048.1_pt1 | contig 14252 bp, 17 predicted proteins | sample 1567571 | NCBI WGS metagenome assembly OHFN01 (sample SAMEA3879533, study PRJEB24766) | human gut metagenome | biome: human-associated habitat; feature: feces | place: USA | collected 1985/1987
GTTGTTCATCGTAATTCATAAACTTATTCAAGTCAATGTCGAAAAATTCCTCAACAAATTGAACCTCTTGCTTTATATTAGCAATATCACCTATCGCTGCATCTTCAAGCAGAATCCTTTGCTTAAATTCTTCATCTATCTCACACTTTATTTCATTAGCAGCAGAAATATGAGCTACCAAGTTAGATGAATACTTAAACAAATTGCTTCTTGTCTTGCTGACAATCCACTCATCATATTTACCAAGTACTTTAGTTTCCTCAGTGGTCTCTTGATACCTATCAATCTTCTCAAAAAGCTTAGCCAGCTCCGGATATTCATTCCTTAGCCTATCAGGAATCAAGCTCTTAAAATTTGTCTTTAGCTTGTAAGAACGCATTACTATCTGCGTTACTATATGACGTAACTTTACAGCTTCATAAAATGCATCCAAACGAGATTCAGACCTTCTCCATTTTGGTACGCTCATTTTATCGTCTCCTTAATCAGTAAATCAATCGTATGTGTCGGCTTTCGCCGACACGATTGACGATTAGGTTAAAACGATGAGCGGGGCCAAGCCGCCGACACTGGTGGCGCCGTCGTGGTTCGGGTCGCCATAGCTGCCGACATTGCAAAAGTTCGCGGTATTAGCTGCAGAAGGGTCTGCCAACCAGTACCACTGACGAGAAGCTGCAGATTTATTGAATCCTCTTCCTTTCATAACATGTGCGTTACCACCAGTAAACAACGCTAGACTATGACAAACAGGACCACCAGAATATTGGTCTGCCCAACATTTGTGACCAAGCATCTCATTTACAGACGGAAGTGAAATTCTACGAGACGCCCATGCCCAGCCTCCTTTATTGTTTTCCAGCCTTCTTACAGTAGCCATATAACCCAGCAATTGTTTCCAAAGCTGCCGGCATCAAAGAAGCTGCAAAACCACCAGTGTTTGTGTTTGATGTATTATACCGCTGAGTTTCTTCAAGACAGTCACGAGGAACACAGATAATGTTATTGCTTTCAAGAGGTGTATTACCACAATGAAGATAGCCATTCTTATCTGCGACTTCCCACATCACCTTTTGCCCATTAGTTCTTGTGTCAATGAAATAGTCACCGACAGCGAACTTATCCCACTGACCTGCACGAACATATCCCATCAAAGTATCAAGGTTCTGCTCAATTCCAAAATAACCATAAGGTGCCATGATTTCTCTTTTAATAATTGCAAAGTCATCATTCATCCCTTTAACCAATGCAGACGAAGGAACTTTCCCAGCTTCATCAGTTTGAATAGATGAGATGCTTGCAATAGTCATCATTGCATCTTCATCGCCTTTAAGCGATGCTTGAATTACAGCAATCAAATTACTGTAAGTCATCTTTCTTGTGCCACCGTCAGCAAGCTCAACAATAATCATGTCGCTTCCAACAAGACCTGTAGTAGCTTGCAACTCAGGAATCTTTTTAGTTTGTACAGAAAGTACACTCATTATATTTTCCTCCTTATTCATTTATTGTTTATAGTTTGTTAAACTTAACACTGACAACCGATAGGCCACTCAAATACAATGACTTCATCATTGGAAGTAGCAAGCAACTCACCAGAAGAAATTTCAGCAGGAGCAAATGCTTTACCAGAAATAAGCATCTTTTCAATGTTATCCAATCTAGCTTCATGCTCGTCAATCTCTACTTGAATTTTACCAGCCGCATCTTCACTAAGCTGACCTTTAACATTTTCAAACCACGTAGTAAACTCATTCTGCCACAAATCAATGTGAGATGCATACCACTCATCGTACTCAGCTTTTTGCTCATTCGTCCAACTTGTGTAGTCATTCTCTTGCAGGGTAACCCATGTAATGTATGCTTGCTTTTGTTCAGCTGTCCAGTTCGCATAATCATTCTCGTAGAATTGCTTAAACTCATCAAAGTATGATTCGAACTGATTGAACAATGTTGTAGTATCAAGCTGTTTCACAACACCAGTTACCCAACCACAAACATCCTGATTCATACGAGTATCAGTGATTTGAGCTTGAGTAATCTTAATTGAGCTGGCAGGAATACTAATTGTAGCAAGCTGAAGCTCATAATAGTCAGCAGTACGCGTAACCTCTGGAGCTATAGGGTTTATAGCAGGAATTCCCTTTTTCACAGCCAACCACATATTTCTCTCAGAGAATCCAAGACGAAGAACAACTGAATCGATTCTATTCAAAACACCATCTGCAACGTCGACTGGCATGTAAAGCGTATCAGTATTTTCATACCAATATCCATTTATCCAGCCTTGTCCTCTTTCAATGCCTATCTGCATTTGAGGTGTTGCCATCTCCATAACCTGAAGCTGATTAGAATGCTCAGCAAAAACACCGTTGGCAATAAAGCTTGCAAAATATGCCGCAAAGTGCTGTGCTAAATAAACTCTATCGTATTCTTCACCGTTTAGATACGCATCGAAAAATCCACATCTTTCCACTTAACTCACCTCCTTACGAAATTTGTTGCTTCACTTTCTGCATTATTGTTGGATATGAATACCCAAAAGTAAGAACTAATGCATACTCATCATCGAAGTCCTCTTCCACTTCAGTAATTCTTGCAGACACCACTACATTAAGCTGCCTATCTCTTACTGTAACTTTGTCGCCTTTTTGATAGTCTTTACCAAACTCATACTGAACATCACCAAAAACACGAATCTGTGCTTCAAGTGTTTCGGTCGTTTTACATTCCGCGAGTTTATCATCTCCTCGATTTACGAGGGCTGCATCATACTCTGTAGGTGTAAGAGTGGTTGTGGTGCCATCTTCATTTACAGACTCAGATTGAATATCTCTCGCATCAACATAGAGCTCTCGCCTACCAAAACCTTTGGTTGTATTATCTCCAGATATTTTCGATTTTCTTGAAGCTCCTTCTCCTTCACCCATTACCAATGCTACAGATTTTTCATCCTGATTGTTCGTGTAATAAGAACTTGAAAGAATATCTTCAAGGTCTGTACTAAACTCAACAGGGTCAACTTCGCTTTGCTCAATTGTCCTATCGACTCCAGCAACCACCTCAAAAATCAGCTTCTTTTCTTTTGGTCTAAACAACACATTGAAGCCTATATCTGAACTAGCAGCAATTGTATTTAGTGTAGCATACACCTCGCCACCAGTCTTTTGTATTGATATTTTATCCCCAATGTGTTTGTCCTCGGCACACTCTAAATAAGGAATCTTTCTGTTTGCATTTGTAGGATTCACACAGTTCTGATTCACAACTTCATACATAGCTGTTGATGCATATTTATTTGAAGCATTATATGTACCCCAAATGATACGAGTTGTGAAGAACATCTCAAGCGTTCTACCTTTGACGTTGAACGTTTTTGTCCCCTTATCATCGATAGTTGACTTTACAATCTCAACGACTGCGGCATTATCACCACCACACCAAAGGATATTTCCTTTTTTAAAGTATTCAGAGTTCTCATCAGTAATTGGTGCCCAAAGCTCAAAGCTTGCGTAGCCGTTAAACTTATCTGGCCAAATTAAGCTGTCATACTGGTTAACCTCACCAATGTTCTCAAATGCTGTATCATCCACTTTGAACACAAGTATCTGAATTTGTTTTTCTAATAGCATTCTTGCACCTCCAAATACTTATTGTTGAAGTAGATATATACCTCAAGATTTTCGACATTCTCATCAGCATCATATCTGAAAAGATTATCGCCAACTTTAAGCTGAAGCCACTCACTATCGAGGTCACGATACTTGAAGTAGTTTGATGTTATGCCATTCAGTGTTCCCTGAATCTTCTTTTCACCGATGATTGTATCAATCATGATTTCCTCACCGGCTTGCATCGTTTTGTTTACCTTGAAATATTTTTGTGTGTCGACATTGATTAAGCTTGGACCATATAAAGTACCATTAGCTTTGAATACGATTTTCATACCAACATTAACAGCACCTGAATTATTGATTGCAACAATCAAACTTGGCTGTCTCAATCCAAAAATCACACCACCAGGAGGTGACGGATTCTTTGAAATAATCAAAGGGAAATGAAACATAGGAATTGTGCTTGCTGCTGCGACCTTACTTTCGACCTGTTCACTGAACAATGGGTCAGGGCAATACCCTTCAACCTTGAACTTACAAATTACTTCATTGTTCTCTGCAATAGTTGCTGAGTATCGTACAGACGTGTTTGGTAAGAACCTAAGCACATAGTCTTTGTAAAACAAATCAACAGCTTGCTGAGGATTGAAGAATCTGTTTAGTGTTTGCTTACGTTTAGTCATTACAGCTTCCGTATCTGCAATAACCCAACCTTGAATCGTAACTGACCTTGTTTCCAAACTGGTGCCAGTTACATACACACCAATCTGGTTTACATACTTATAAGAGTGGTGGGTGCTTTCTACGGCACCCCAATCCACTGAATTAAGTATGTAATCAGGTGTAGATACCATGTCAAGCGTAAGAATCGCTCTGGTCTCTACATTCTGGAGTTTGATTCCTTCGACCACACTCACCACTCCTTTCTTAGAATCCTTCTGCCATATTTTGCTTCGTCTTCTTCATCTGCTTAGCAGCTTCAATTTCATCAATGGCCTTAGGACTATTGAAAATGAATGTATCACCATTTCCGTTAGCATCTTTGTTCTTCGGATTTGTTCTATCGACATAACCCTCAGAACCACCAGACTTAGTGAACCCATTATAACCAATATATCCAAGAGTACCATCAGAGTTAACAATCACCTGACCAGCTCTAATAAGCATATCAAGCGACTGCATCATGCTGTCAACAGAGTTTCCGATTCTGCTTTCAATGGACTCAAACCAAAGTGCAACCTCATTGTAAATCGACTTAAGCTTATCAGCAAATCCAGATACCGTAATACCAGCACCAACTGAAATATCGTCAGTGTCAATATTATCGATTCCCTTATTCAGGTCTTTCTGAATTGCTTTCATAGCCGAAGGCATTGCAGCTTCAAAACCTTGAACAACACCAGGCGGTAACCATCTACCAATCTCGTCTCTGAATACCTTAGACGGTGAACCAATGCCAAGTGTATCTTTTACACCATCAACAATACCAGAGAAGAAACTCTTAACATTCGATACGAATGTATTTTTAGCTGCTTTAATACCTTTCCAAACACCACTAACAATGTCAGAACCAATTGACTTGACTTTGTCTGCAATACCGCTTGCTGCCGACTTAACGTTGTCAATAAGTGATTGAACTGCCTCTTTACCTTTTTGACCCATCTGGGTAACCCAGGTAGCCAGATTTGTGATTGCACTATCAAGATACTGCTTAATTTTACCTGGCAGCCGCTGCATAAAGCTTACCACGTTGTTGATAAAGTTAGTACCCATTTCACGTGCTTTGTTAGCCATATTAGTAGCCCACGTTTGCACGTTATTGAGAGCACTTGTAATAAACTGCAACACTTTACCAGGAAGCTGAGTGAAGAAACTAACAACATTTTTGATGAAGTTTGTTCCCATCTCTCGAGCTTTATTTACCATGTTGGTTGCCCAAGTCTGAACATTGTTGAATGCACTGGTAATAAACTGAAGTACCTTTCCAGGAAGCTGTGTAAAGAAAGACACCACATTATTGATGAAATTCGTTCCCATTTCCCTGGCTTTTGCTACCATGTTACCAACCCAAAGTACGATGTTGGTCAATGTATTACCAATAAAGTAGCCAACCTTATATGGCAAATTCGTGAAGAAACTTACGACTGCATTCAGGAAGTTTTGTCCCATTTCTCTTGCCTTAGCAACCATATTACTTACCCATGTCACGACTGAGTTATATGCATTCGTAATAAAGTTTGCAATATTCGTAGGAAGCTGAGCAAAGAAATTTATGATAGTCGTAATAAAGTTGGACACTGCCGTCTTAATGGCATTTATCACATTCGAGAAGAATGTAGTAATTCCATTCCAAGTGTCTACAAAGAACTGCTTGATATTTGTCCAAGTCTCATCCCATGTAGTTCCAAACCAGCCTAACACAGTATCAGCAATTCCTTTGAATGCCATAGCCCAAGATTCGAAAGTTCCCTTAATCAAATCCCAAACAGCACCAAATATCTCTTTGACACCTTGCCAAGCTTGGTCCCAATTGCCGGTAAAGATACCGATAAACACATCAAAGATTCCGGTCAATGCATCAAGCACCGAGCCAAGAATCACACTTATCTGATTGAATACCCCTTCAAATATCGGGGCAAGTAAACTACAGAAGCCGTCCCAAATTGCTTTTACGACCTCACCAAAGTTTTCAAAATCAAAGCCAAGAGCATTTAGCCTATCGACTATACCTTGAGCAAACGATTCGAACTTGGATTTTATACCGTCCCAAATTGCTGTCATCTTGTTTCTGAACTCTTCATTAGTTTTCCACAAGTTTGCAAATGCAGCAATTAGAACACCAATCACAGCAACCACAGCTACAACAGGAGCAGAGATTCCACCAATAGCAGCACTAACTGCGGTGAATGCACTCTTAGCTTTTGCAATTGCTCCAGGGATTTTACCGAATGTAGTAATTATGCTATCAACACTCGATGTCAGCTTACCAAATACCATAAGTACTGGACCAATAGCTGCTGCAATTGCTGCCAATTTAAGAACCATCTTTTGCGTCTCAGGATCGAGAGCTGTAAATTTATCTACAAGAGACGTAAGCCATAAAACAAATTCTTGTAGATGTGGGATAACATAGTCTGCCATTTTAATTGCAAGACTTTCGAGTGAACCCAACAATTGCTCAACCTTTGTTTGAAGATTATCTTGCATAACGGCTGCGGTCTTTTCTGCAACACCGCTAGAATTATCCATACTCTCGGCAACTTTGTTATACTCTTCTTCAGATAAATTTAATAGAGCCAAAAGACCTTTCTGTCCTTCTTGTCCTGCAAGAATCGTCGCATAGTAAGATTTCTGAGAATCTGTCATTCCACTGAAAGAGGTTCGAAGGGTGGCAACAATTTCATCCAGAGACTTAAAACCACCACCTGCTTTTGTGATTTTAATTCCCAACTCACTCATCGTTTCGCTAACTTTTTCGTTGCTGCCATTCATTCTTGACAAGGTACCGCTTAAAGCGGTGCCAGCTTGAGATCCTTTAATTCCTGACATTGACATTGCAGATAGCGCTGTAGTTACATCTTCAATGCTTAGTCCCATTGAATTTGCAAGAGGAGCAACGTACTTAAACGACTCTCCAAGATCACCGACACCAATCGTTCCGCCGTTAGCCGCTTGGGTTAAAAGGTCTGCAACTCGAGTTGAATCTTTTGCTTCCAACCCAAATCCTGTAATTGCATCTGCAACCGTTGTGGAGACAGAGGCCAGACCTTCACCTGACGCTGCTGCTGCAGAAAGAACTCCTCCCATTCCCTCAATGATCTGCTCAGAGCTCCAACCGGCTTTGGCCATCTCTGTCATCGCCTTGGCAACCTCATTTGCACTAAAAGAGGTATCAGCTCCAAGGTCGATAGCTTTTTCTCTCAGAGCTGTAAACTCCTCCCCGGTGGCTCCAGAAATTGCTTTAACACCTGACATACTTTTCTCAAAATCAGTAGCAACTTTTAATCCGGCAATTCCAACCCCGGCTAGCGGAACTGACACCCTCTTGGTAAGAGTTGAGCCGACAGAACTTATTTTTTTCCCAGCGCCTGAAATCTTATCTCCAAGCTTTTCTGCAATACTTTTACTTGCCTCATCTGCTTCACTTTGAGCAGACTTTAAGCCGGCTAAAAACCCTGAAATATCAAGATCTAAATAACCAACAGCAGAACCAACCTCAACAGCCACAACTCTCACCTCCTCTCTTATGTTTAACTCGTATAGTGCTTATACATTTCTTTAAACGACGTAAATCTTAACTTAAAGCTTGGCTCTTCACCAGACTCAATCTTTCTCGTAATGTATGCACAAGCTTCATCAAAACAATATGCTGTGTAAGGGTCAGTTATGTCTAACAAAGAACTAGGGCGGCAACGATAAACATTTGCCAGCCCCAGCACATTCAAAATCTTTTTACTCTTTACGAAAGGATTCCAGAGCTTTTACTCCATTCTGGGTGTAATTGAAGATAGCCATAATCTGGTCATCAGAAAGCTCCATACCGGCCTGCTGAATCTCATCATACGTAGGCTGAACCAAAGAGGCTCTTGCAATTACTTCACAGATGCCATACACATCGGAGAGCATATTCTCACTGTCGGCATCCATACCTGCACCACCCTTAGAAAACAGCTCACCGGCTGCAGTCAAAAGGGTATTCGGAATCTTGCCCTGCTTAGCCAAAACAAGCATACTCGGTCTACGAACACGAGCAACAAAAGGCTGACCTTCCGCAAAATCAGGAAAACGAACTACAGTACCAGCAGCATAACTCTGCAAGTCTGCCAGTGTAGTGATATTCATCTGAGTATCACAATTCACCGGCTTAACCTGCTGAGGCTGAGGCATCATCTGTCCCCCAAACTGACCATTCACAACTCCATTATTTCCATACATGTTATCCATGTTTCTCAATTTCCTTTCTTGTTATTTACGTAGTCTGCAATACAGGAAGTGCTTCTACGTAGTTGATGTAATAAGGTGCTTCGCCTGTCTTAGGCGCACTGTTGATAGTATATTCCGGAGCACGGAAAACACCATCTTCAGATCCAAATGCAACCGGAACTCCCTGGCAGTTCGGATAGGTTATCTTCTCATACTGAACAATCTGGCCAGAAGCATCATACTGAGCAGAATATGCATTCAGCTTAAAGATTTCTCCCTTGTGTGCAGACCCGGCTACCGGCGGAGTATAACCAATAATCTTGGTCGGTTCTGCAGTATCGTATTTAATAACACCACCCTGCAGAGCAAGAACAAGCTCGGGATTAAACACGTTATCTGTAAGAGTAATCTCATTACCAGTAATGGTTGTAGTCTTCGGTTTCTGAGCACGAAGGATGCCTTTTACAACCAGCTTAACAGCATCTTCCTCTTCAATCTGAGGCTCGACTTCAATCTTGTTTGCAGTGTCAAAACCAAATTCGCCATCTTTGGTTTCAATGGTAACAAGGCAACAATCGATAGTCGCAATCTCAGCTTTGGACTTTTTAACAGTACCAGCCATCGTTATTTTCCTCCTTATAGAATTTTCTTGTGATTCTTGTATTCAACACTAATCATGTGAGCCTTGTAGCTATCATCATAATAGCTTGGAGTTTGACTGCCATACGGCATAATCATCGGCTCCAACTCCTTCATGGCCTTCTTGACCTTTTGAACCAGCGGCTCAAGTGTACTATATGCTTGTTTAGGCACATAACACATTACTGCATACAAGTCATCATCCGTACTGAAGTTCGGAAGTTTTGAGGAACCATCATTCTTTACGACAATGTATTCCTTAGTACAATCACCAGTTTTTACACCAGGCGAATATACATCAAAACCTGATTTCTTCAAATGCAAGTATATGTCCTGCCACCTTGAATCAGCATATTCAAAATTTGCATCAACCATACTTATCACCTCACAGTTTCAGTTTGCTCATAAGATTGTCAAGGTCACTTACGATTCTTGGACCTTCCTCTCTAACTGTTGGAGCAATAATCGCATAGTTCTTTTCGTGTGCAAGCTCAAGCCAAATACCATAATCTACACCATGAGCAAGTGTAATACGAACTATGGTCGGACTTGGCTGCGATACTTTCGCATTCAGCAAAGCTTTCGCCATACCAGTTCTATCGGTCCAAGGACGATTCATTTTCATCTTTGCTTGCAACTCACTTGCTTTAGTTGCCGAATACATCAAAACAACTGCACCAAGCTTTGCGGACATCTTATCCAAATTCTTTTTCAATGAGCTGCTATCATAGTCAAGCTTGAACGACATTATCAACCACCTCCAAAGATATATCTGCAATGATGTTCCATTCCTGGATATTCACCACACCAGTAACCTTGAGAGTTTTGTTGTTGATTTTTAGCTCGTCACCGACCTGTAAAACTAAGCTAGCGGCATCTTCATACAAGCACAAAATCATTGGAATTTTCTTTGTACGAACCTGAGTTGTGTCTCCAGTCGTAACTTGGACACTGCTATTCTGCTCGTGATACAATCCTCGAATTGTACCAACCACAATAGGCTCACCAATCGGTTCACCAAAGTCATTCACATCAGACCTCTTAAACTCGTAATCAATACCGCTTCGCTTTAACTCTCTTTTGATTTTATATGCTTCAAACTGAGTGTTTATCATCTTGACACCTCCTACTCATTGAGGATGCCTGAATTAAACGGTTTGAAGCGAGATGCCAATCGCTTAAAATAAGCTGAAGTATCTTGCGTGGATAAACCACTGACAGATATTGTAGAATCTTCAGACTTAATGATAAGCATCTCATAAATGGTAGCATTTACGTTACCATTATTCTTATCCAGATAATACTGGAAGTCATCCTCTTCAAAATAAGGTGACTGAGCCTCTCGTACTTCTTTCTTGATTCTTTCAATATCCGTCATAGGCTCACCTCTTACTCACCGTCAATGAAAGACTTAATAATCTCCTTAGCTTCGTTAGCGTTCTTAGTACCGGAGATGTCAATCTCCTTGATAGCTGCAAAACGCTTTACCTCTTCCTTATTCCACTGAGAAATAGGCTTTTCGAGAATCTCTTCTACGAAAATATCATCCTCAGATTTTTCAGGAGCAGCAGGTGCTTCAGGAGCCTTAGCTTCAGCCTTTTCGTCTACCAACTTGTACCCCTGACGAGAATAAATCCCGTCAAAGGCACCTCTGGTTACTTCAAACACATTCACACCATTCGTAATCTTAACCATAGTTCAGTCCTCCTCTGCTTATTCTGCATCAGTGTCCATCAGTGTCCAGAATGTAAACCTGGTCAGCAGCTTCAAAGGAAGGCAGACAAATCATAGAAACGATAGTCTCAACCTGAACAGGGTCAACCTTCTGAACAGTAGTAACGGCAACACCAGTATCGGTGATAGATACGTTCGCAACAGAACCGGACATAAGGTCAGATTCAGCAGGAGTAGTACCAAACCAAGTCTTACCAAGGTCACCATCAGGGAACATAACGAAAGTGTTCTTAGGCATGAACTTAGCAGTAGCATCGTTCTCATCCTTGTAACGCTTATCGTTAACAACAACGTCGAGTTCAAGCTCGTCCATAATGTACTGGCGAAGCTGCTTATCAGAGATAGCACCAGCACCATTGGTAAGAACGAAGATTGCCTTCTTAATCTTTTCGTTGTTGCGGATGTCTCTCCAAGTCTTGCCATCACACATAGCACGAGTGATAACTGCGCCGGTCTCATCCTGAATCTTTTCCTTAGCAACTCTGATGTCCTCGATAGGGTCAGAAGTAGCATGGTCAGACCAAGATACAGCAGCATCACCCTTATGAGTTACACCATAGTCAAAAGTAAAGCTCTGACCATTTGCAGTCGTCATAGAGATAATACCAGTAGTGAGTGCCATCATACGCATTCTCTCACGAGAAGCACGAGCACCACGAAGCAGACGAGTTTCATCGTCAAAAATCTTGTTCATTACAGAATCGATGTAAGCCTGGTTGCCAGTCTCAAGAACAAGATTGAGTTCCTGACGAAGCTCTTCATCGATATAGGTAGACTCCTTGAAGTACGGCATCTCTGCAGTAAGCTTTTCAAAGCCGATACGTGCACGAGGAATTGCATGTACATCAAATGCGGAAGTCTTAAGTACAACAGGCAGACCTTTACTACCCTTAATCCACTTGAGGGAAATGCCACGCTTCTTGTCATCAGGGAACAGCTCTTCGCAAGGATACGGAGCTTCGTCCTGAGTGAGCTCTTCGCAATATGCAACGAGTTCAGTACTCTGCATCAAATCGAAAATAGTCATCTCTTATTTCCTCCTTCTCTTACGCCTTCATGAACGTAATCTGCTTAGAAGCTCCGGTTGCAACAACTGCAGTAGTGATTGCATCAGCAACATCGGAATCTACACGATTCACATTCACAAAACCAAAAATCAAAGCAGTGCCATTGGCATCGCCATCAGTTACATCAACGTCATGCAGAACAACTGCATTCATTGCCGCCGTAGTACCATCAGCCTTAACAGCTGCAGCCTGAAGATTCATCAAGTCAACCTTGATAGGGGTACCTGCCTTTACGATTTTCTTGTTGCCTACGGTAACACCAAGAGTCTGAGGCACGATACAACCAACAGAACTCTGAAGCTCAACATTAGCAAGAATCTGCTTAGTTGCAGTCAGAGTAGTCTTAGAAATACCACTACGATTCAGCATTCTTATATACCTCCATATTATTTGTTGTTGCCCCAGTAGCTGGACTTTTTACCAGTACCACGGCGCTGTGCAGCAAGACGAGCACCAAGACCCTTTTCCTCGCCCTTCTTCTCCTTATCGGAGTTCTTTACAGAAGAACCAGTTCCCTTCTGGCCAGTCTTACCTTTTCCTTTGTCTTTTCCACCCTTATCATCGTCTTCGGATTCACCGAACCAAACGGGGTACTTAGTCTTGAACTCACCGATAATAGTCTTCAGGTCAGAATCTTCAGTCATCTTTGCAAGTGCAAGAGTAACCACATCTTCCACATACTGAGTTTTTACACCCAGCATCATAGCTTCAGCTTTAGCTTCTGCAACCTGAGCTCTCTGCTCGGCTTCGTTCATCTTTGTCTGATTTTCAGCATCCTTTTCGGCAGCCTTCTGCTCATCAGTCTTCTGGCTTTCGATAAGTGCCTTAACCATTGCAACCATTTTGGAGTCCTTAGGGTCAATACCCAATTCCTTAAGAGCAGCACTACGACCCTGATTCTTTTCACGGGTCATCATCTTGTTTACCTGCTCCTGAGTGAAAGTCTTACCAGACTTACCCTTATCGTCTCCACCTTTGTCCTTACCAGATTTATCATCTTTACCGGACTTTCCAGAATCATCCTTGTTGTCGTCCTGGTCTTCAACGTCCTCGTTCTCTTCAATTTCCTCATCAGTGAGGTTGTTCTTTGTTTCTTCAGCCATTTTAATTTCCTCCTGTTCCATGATTCTCATGGTAGATATTTGATAGTTTGTTCCTTGTGATTGTTTTCAGACGCCACAAAGGTAAACGTACCTGGGAACATCTTATTCACTTTATCTACGTATTCTTCAAGACGTTGTTTCTTTTTGAACACCATAGAATTTAGCATTCTTGCCATTTCCTGATTATTGCTACCATGGTTTCTTCGTATCCTCTTTTTTGTTTTCTCAAGGTCCTCCACTAATTCATAGTAACGTCTATCTTGAATGGATATACGGTAAATCTTATTACACTTTGGACACGCAAAATAAACCAGAGTAACCGGCACACCGTTCAATTCAACGATAGCCTCATGTATTCCCACAGCATCCAAGTAAAACTCATGTTTACACTCATCACACACGATTATTGCTTTTTCCTGACTCATACCGAAAACCTCAGCACAAAATCGGAATCCGTTATTCTTTCATGAGATTCATCCTGTAGTCAGACAGGTTCTGTCGAGCTTTCTTGAATTTTGCCGATTGTTTTTGTGGAATTTCTTTGTCCTTTTTCTTTAACACAGCAAGCTTTACAAACTGTCTGGAAACTTCCTTAAGTTTATTAAGTGATGTTGCGTCATCAATCTGAACGTAATGGCGTCTGCCACACTTAGGACAATCGTAATATGTGAGAAATATTGATTGCCCATTTACATTGAACTCTTTTTTATGAGTAACTGCATTTGCTGCATTACCTGCTGTGATTCTAAACTTTTCTTTGCAATCTTCGCACTCAACAAGCAATGACATTGTTTCTCTATCAATTGTACTCACTTGATTTCCTCCTTTTCTTGGAAATTGGTCCACATAACCACTTGTTTATATTATACCACACAAAATTAGATTTGTAAATAGGAAAATACAAAATTTTTGAACTTTTCCAAATAAATTTTGACCTCAGAATCCAGTTGGTCAATCCATCTTTGTGGTATGGCATCATAACCGAATCTTGCTCCTGCAATACTGCCAGTAATAGCGGCTATCGTGTCTGCATCACCACCATCATTTACGGCACCAATTATGGCTTTTTCAAATGATGGTTTACTTGCCCAATATAATGAATTATTGAATGTATCTCTGATATATCCAGAAGGCTCCAGAATTGATTTTACTTTATAGGTATATAAATTATTATA
>OHFN01001049.1_pt1 | contig 14225 bp, 10 predicted proteins | sample 1567571 | NCBI WGS metagenome assembly OHFN01 (sample SAMEA3879533, study PRJEB24766) | human gut metagenome | biome: human-associated habitat; feature: feces | place: USA | collected 1985/1987
TAACAATAAGAAAAGTACATATACAATAGTAAATTATTTAATGCGTCGGCCCTGTGTCTTGTGATATTTATTATTAAAACATCCGGATGTTCTGAATAAAAACATGCGGATGTTTTATATAAGAACATCCGGGTGTTTTGGTAGAAAACATGGGGATGTTTTTAGTCTTAAATTATGTAGCAAAGATATGCTAAAGTCAGTAGATATGCAAATAAAGAATAGCTGCTTTAGGAGGTCTAAAGTATATTGTTTTATATAGCTCTCATAATGAATGAATTTATTATAGAGAAAGATTATTTAGGGGAGGCTAAAGTGTTTCTTGTTTTTCAATCTTTTTCTAATTTAAAGAATAACCAGGCTAATATACACTGGAATGTTTATGACTGAACGGTAAGTCTTAGTACATCTTCGTAATGTGTCTTTAGGTTCGTTTTTCTGTAGAAATTGTTTTATATATGGCAAACATGGGATAGTAATTTATGTGATATGTTTTTTCGCAAATAGACATTCCTTTGGGCTTTTATAGTCCTTTTTCATAGAATAATTGTGAAACTTTTTTTTCAATTGTCCGGGTAACTTTCTGTTATTGTAATAGTTTTCTAAGATATTTTTCTGATTTATAATAGTTTACTGCATTCTTCTTTTGCTCTAATTTGTCCGGGTCAAATATTTGGTACTATTGTTCAATGCTCTTTACCTTTGTAAATAAAATAAGCTATCTATCTATGAGACTACTATTATTACCTTTTTTGCTACTATTTATTTCTGTTCAGGTGTCAGCCCAATCCTCTTTAAGAGCCTTTTCTAATTTGCCAAGATCAGGAGATTGTCTTGTTAAGCAACAAATCAAATACAAATCACCAGGGATGAAAGGTGTGGGAGTTTTGTGGGATTTTAGTGAGCAAGATATTGTCAATGACGAGTATAAGCTGAAGTATATTGCTCGTACTATGAGCTTAGATACTATTATAGGTATAGAGCATAGAACCATGTATTATTATCAATCTACAGCAGATTCTCTTTTGTTGTTAGGATATGAAAATCCAACAACTTTGATTAACTATCGCAAACCTGAAACTTTACTTTGTTTTCCTTTTTCATATGGACGCTCTTTTACTGATTACTTCGATGGAATGGGGGATTATTGTAACAAACAGGCTATTCATGTACAAGGGAAATCTACAGTGATAGCTGATGCGATAGGGATGATGATTCTTCCGGGAGGAGATACCCTGAATAATGTTTTGCGAATACATACTTTTAAAAAGATGGTTGAAACAACGATTCCCTTCCTCACTGACAAAACCGTTAATGTTGATTCGATCCCTTTTTTTCTTAATCGGGATAGTGTCGATCTATATTTATCTAAGGATTCTGATCATTTAGAAATAAATACTTGGCGTTGGTATGCTGATGGTTATCGTTATCCTGTATTCGAAACGATAGAAAGTATGGTATGTAGAGGTAGTCAATTTTATGAACGTTTTTCGACTTCATTTTATTATCCTCCACATGAACAATATTATTGTTTGGATGATGATCCGGAAAATCAGATTAGAAGAGATCTAACTGATGAAGAACGGAAAAATCGTTTATGGGGAACTGTTAAAGAAGGGAAAAAAGAAAAGAATACTTATAAGGATGACTATGTGGCTTATAGCTTTTATATGGATGAAACAGGTAATTTGCATTTGAATTATTCTCTTGTTAAAGACGCGACAGTAATGATAACCTTATATGATTTTCAAGGATGTCAACTTTTAAAATTAGACGCAGGATCATTGTGTGAGGGGAATTATCAAAAGCAAATATCATTTAATACTTACCCTATGGGAGAATATTTATTGCAGATAATAGTAGATGAAAAAATATATGGAAGTAAAATACTCAATTTTTAATAAATAATGCAATCAGAAAAATGAAACTACTATTGAATCATAAAACTACAGTCTATTCCAAATTTTATTTAATACTTTTTTTTGTTTTAAACTCCGGATATCTAAATGGTGAGAACTCTCCTGTAATACATGTTGTCCCTGTGTCGCCTACTGCAGCTTCATTAGGACAGTTTGGTTGTATCCCTGTTGGATATTATACGGGTACGGCAGATATCTCTGTTCCAATATATGAACTTGAACTTGATGGTAAAAAGTTTCCTATAAATATAGCTTATCATGCATCAGGGATAAAAGTGGCTCAAGAGTCGGGATGTGTCGGGTTAGGCTGGGCATTACAGGGTTATGGATCTATAACGAAACAGGTTCGTGGATCTGATGATTTTGAATTGAGCCCCTGGGGGTATTATCTTGATACAGAGTTTCCGATACCTACGGAAGAGAATGGTTACAATAGCCAAAGTGGTTCTGTGGAAGAATGTAAGTTGTATTCTCTTATGAATCGGAAAGATGGAGAACCGGATTTATTTCATTTTAATTTTGGGGAATATAGCGGTACCATGTTTTTTCAGCATAAAGGAGTAGGAAATAACACAAATAATAAGGCTTATCCTTTGTTAATGAAGGTAAAAGACAATTTGAACGTGGAGTATAATATTGGAAAGAAAAGTTGGATGATTGTTGATGGCGATGGATATATGTATTACTTCAATACATGTGAGACGACAGAATCTTATCAGTTTTCATCTAATAGTAATTTTCAATTATCTAATATAACACGAGGGAGGATAATGGGAGAGCCCAGAGGGTTGCAACCGGATATTGTTACTACTTGGTATCTGGATTCTATTGTATCTCCCCAAAAAAATAAGATAAAGTTTGAATACATAGAGGATTATATTTATACTCAAAAACAAAGACAAGAAACAATTTATCATTTATTAGATGCTTTCCCTCTTCAGTTTTCCAGTGTTATGCTTCATGATCTGGAAAATTATGTGTATTCATTTTCTAAAATAAATCAGAAAGTATTGAAGAAAATAAATACGGACTTGGTAACTGTAGAAGTTGTTACCGATGACAGATTGGATATTGAGTCTGTGAAAACATCAGCAAAACCTCAGAAGGTTTCAGAAATAAGGGTTAAAGATAAATTTGATGTAATTTTGAAGAAGGTTATTTTTGACTATGAATATACAGGGACTCCGTCTAATTACAGAACTTGTCGTCTCTTTTTGAAACGTATGACGGATAAAGCAGAGGTGGAACAACATGTATATGAGTTTACTTATGATAGGGCTTCTTTGCTTCCGGATAAAGATTCAAACGCTATTGATGATTGGGGATATTTTAATAAGAAAACAAACATAGGGAAAAAGTGGGGGACACAAGCGCAGCAAATGTCTTCTTCTGATGTAACCTATATACCTGCGTATCAACTGACGGCCAATAGCCCTTTGACTGGGCGCGCATATAATTTGAAATACCTGGGAAGAAGTCGTGAGGTGAGTAATGAGTATATCACATGTGGAATGCTATCTTCCATAAAGTATCCAACTGGCTTGGTCACTCATTTTGAATATGAACCACATGCCGTTGATAACGGAAGTAGTGGTACAATTGAGAAGGAACAAGTGGTATTGGGGATTGCTTATTATCAGAATTTTCTTTGGGGTGATGAGGATGAAGATGAGAATCTATTGAAAACATCTCCCGAACTTTCTTTTACGTTGACAGAGGAAACAGATGTCACTCTCAGGTGGAGAGCTTTGATTTATGAAGAGGAAAAAGGCTATACTTCCTATTATAAATGCGCTTTTCTGAAAAATTCATCAGATAAAATTTTAAAGACAATAAGTATTACTGATGATCAGATTGACAGGTTTGTGGAAGAAAAGCTTAGGCTTCCAACTGGAAAATATACAGTATATATTGTCAAAGAGAATATTATAACTCCGAGTAAATATAGTTTGAATATAAGCGCCACTAAAGAGATAACGAAAGTAGTCGATAAAAATATTTTAGCTAAAGGCGGTGGTGTCAGAATAAAAAGAGTATTCAGTCTGTTTGAGGGGAGTGATGTCTCTAATTTGGAATATACTTATGAGAAAGGAGGGAAAAGTACAGGTCTACTAATGAATAATCCTGTTTTTGCTTATCCTTTTATAACGAGGAGTCTTAGTCTTAGAGGAGAACATATACCGGGTGCAATAAATGTTACAGTTGTAAATGTTTCAGGTTTTTATGTATGTGGTTTGTCTTGTCCATATACCCCTTTTAGCTTTTCCGCCATGGGAGCTCCTGTAGGTTATAGTTCGGTTACGGTTCGTGATGGCACTTGTGCGGGGCATGTGGAATATTCTTATTATAATGTACCGGATAGGAGATTATCTGATGGAGAATCTTATATACCAGGGTTTCCGACTACAGGGAATCTTCGTAATGGGCAATTGTTGTCGAAAATACTTTATGATGATGATCGCGCAAAAGTTGAAGAGACAAATTATACTTATACTATGGATAAGTCAGATAAAATAAAAGGGTTTAAAGTCTATACTCCTTTGGTCTTCTCAACATTCTCAAACAATGACTTTGATTACGTATATGCTAAATTTTATGATATATCCTCTGAAAGATGGATGCTAACAAGAGAAACTACAACTACTTATGAAATGATTGGACATGGTGGAAACTATGGACCTGTATCAGTTGCAACTTCTAAAACTTATGAATATTCGCTTACTAATGATTTACCATTTGCGGTGACTTTTAGAAACAGTGATATGAGTATACGGCAAGTGCGATATAAATATTCAACAGATTATATAGATCCTGTATCTCAGGAAATGAAAAAGCGTAATCTTGTAAATAAAGTTCTCGAAACGACTTATTTATGTGATGGACTTGTTACGGAAGCTGAAAAAACGAACTATGTCGATACTTTGGGAATGATTTTGCCTAAATCGGTCTATAGTTTACATGTTTCTTCTCCGCTTTCGTTGGCTGTATATAATTCTTATTACAAAAAAGTATATTCGATAGACCGATATAATAAATATGGTAAGATTGTGCAACTATCGGAAAAGAATAATGTACCTATAACTTATTTATGGGGATATAAAGGGATGTATCCAATTGCTGAAATTCGTAATGCTACTTATAATGAGGTTACTACATCTCTTGGAAATGTATATGAATTGGAGAATTCTTTTATACCTGCTATGACTTCTGTAGAAAACCTACGCTCTTTATTGAAAAAGTCATTGATTACTACTTACACCTATAAAGTGCCATGGGGAATAGAAACAACTACATCTCCTTCAGGCATGAAAACGACTTATAAATATGATTTTTTTGGGCGTTTACAGTCTGTTATAGATCATGATGGAAAAGTAGTTCAGCGTTTTGTTTATAATTATAAACAATAGATATGATATATAAAATTAGATTTAAGAACATGAAATATTTATATCTCTTTATTTTGTCCTATTTCACTATAAATGCGAATTCTCAAGATCCAAGCAAAAATTATATTCAATCTTATGTAATGTTGGATCAAAATGCCAGTAAATATATAGAAACAATTCAATATTTTGATGGCTTTGGGCAACCTTCTATAACTGTTCAAAAGGGTATAACTCCCTCTCGTAAGAATCTTCTGTCTGAACAGTGGAGGGACGAGGTAGGCCGTCTAATAGAAGATCGTCTTCCTATAATAACTACATCAGATCGGATTTATTCTTTTAAAGAAGCTTATGCTACTTATGATGGTGATAATCAGTCTTATACAGAGTATTCGTATGATTATTCTCCTTTAAAGCGCATTATCTCTATAGGCGAACCAGGTGGTGAGTTTCCAAAAGGTTTGTTTACTGGTCACTATTCTAATACTGCGACAGGAATACTTTCGTGTAAACTTTATCAGATTCTTTCTACAGGAGAAGTTGCTACTGCGGGTAACTATGCTGCAAAAGAGTTATCTGTTGTGAATAAGGAAGATGAAAATGGCAATAGAACCTATATATTTACTGATAAGCGGGGGCATGAAATATTAGTTCGTAAAGTACTGGATAATAGTACTTCATGTGATACTTATTTTGTTTATGATTCTTGTGACAATTTGGTTCTTGTTCTTCCGCCAAGTTATCAAGATGAACCTGATTTGAATCTGTATGCTTATCAGTATAAGTATGATAATTGGGGACATTGTATTGAGAAGAAACTCCCAGGTTGCCAATCTATAAAGTATATATATGATCAGGCTGACAATTTAATCTTTTCACAAGATGGGGCACAGAGGGAAAAATTAGAATGGACTTTTTATCTATATGATAGTTTTCGCCGGTTGACCGTAAAAGGGATATGCAAGAATACAAATACCTCTTTGGCGAGTGAGGATATTGTGGTATGTTCGTTGGCAAAAAGTGGTGGCGAAATTGTAGCTTCTGGAATTGAAAATAGTGGATATAGTTCCAGCTTTGAACTTTCTTCTCCAGCTGTTCATCAAATAAACTATTATGATGATTACTCTTTTATATCACTTCCCGGTTTTCAAAATCGTAGCAAATTTCCTGTTCAAACTGTAGCTGCAAACGGCTTTCTGACGGGAGGGATAACTTTTGTTTTGAATAGCAATGTTAAATTATATTCTGCAACTTATTATGATATAAAGGGACGCCCTATCCGGGTTACTCAGGAAGACCATCTTGGAGGACATAAAATAACTGCTACTACTTACACTTTTACAGGTAAACCTTTGCAAGTTGTTAGTGCTAATCAATATTTAAAGAAGCCAACAAAAGCTGAAATTTATAAATATACTTATGATCATGCAGATCGATTGATAAAAGTAACCCATCAATTGGCACCTAATGCGCCTGTTGTTGTGCTGTCTGAAAATACTTATGACGAATTAGGGCGATTATCAACTAAAACTTATCATCGTAATGATTTACTTAAAAGTACATATACCTACAATATTCGTAATTGGTTAACTGGTATCACTGGGCCGAAATTTACTCAAAAGTTACTTTATAATGAAAAAGATGGAACTAATACTTCTTATTATAATGGTAATATTAGTGCTATGTTCTGGAAGTCAGGTGATGAATTATTGACTCGAAGATATAATTTTACTTACGATGGTTTGGATCGTTTGACTAAAGCTTCTTATCAACAGAGTGATGGTTTACTCGATATTTATGATGTTAGTTATCAGTATAATAAGATGGGTGGAATTACTCGTCTTGAACGTATCGGACTTTCTGCTTTGCCAAATTCGTTTGAATCAATTGATAATTTAGAGTTGGAGTATAATGGTAATCAACTAAAGAGTGTGAAAGATTTATCTTCCGGATTTGACCCACTCTACAGTGGTGCTTTTAATTTTGAAGATGGTGCATCTAAACTTCAGGAGTATTTTTATGATGCAAATGGAAATCTTATCAGAGATTTGAACAAGAATATTACTTCGATTCAATATAATAGTCTAAATTTGCCCTCACAAATTATTTTGCATAAGAGTGGATATATAGATTATCAATATAGTGCGGATGGAGTAAAGCGTCGTAAGGAATCGTATACTAAACTTGAAGAAATAGTCGATCCGTTTCCTGGTTTTCAGAGTATGGATAATTCTGCCTTAGTTCGGGCACATTATAAAGGATATACTTATACTGATTATTGCAGTAATTTTGTTTATGAAGATGGAGAGCTGAGTAAGATTTTAACAGAAGAAGGATATATCACTTTGAATGGAAATATGCCTGTTTATCATTATTATTTACGTGATCATCAGGGGAATAATAGAGTTGTCGTAGATCAATATGGAACAGTAGAAGAAGTGAACCATTATTATCCTTATGGTAGTTTGTTTGGAGAAGGGATAAGTACGAATAAACAAGCCTACAAGTATGGTAGTAAAGAACTGGATAGGATACATGGATTAAATTGGTATGATTTTGGGAAAAGGTCTTATGATCCGGTTTTAGGTGCGTGGACTACCTTTGATCCGGCTTCTGAAGACTTATATGCATGGTCTCCTTATGTATATTGTTATGCTGAACCAATAAAACATGTTGATCCGGATGGTGAATTTGGGATAATCGGAGCATTGGTTGGGGGCGGTATGGATTATATGATCCAGGTAGCAAGTAACTATGCTACAGGTAATAGTAACCCCTGGACAGATATAAATAAGACATCTATTGCAGTTTCTGCATTGTCTGGTGCTGCAGGAGCAGGAATTTTTAATGCTTTAGGCAAGATTAGTAAAATAGCTAATTATGCTATGAAGAGCCATACTGCTGCAACTATTACAAAAGTTGGTAAACAGGTGGTATCAGACGCAATAGTAAGTGCTGGAGGACAATATTTACAGGATGGTAAAGTTGATATGGGAAAAGTTGGTTTAGATGTAATTAGCGGACAAGCCGGTAGTATGACAGGAAATAAAACTAAATCAATGAAACAGTCTTCATCAGAAGCAAAAAACTTATATCGACAAGCGGATCATGATAAGAGGGTAGCGCGAGGAAACTCTCCGAGAGAATCTCGTATTCAGCGAGCTAAAGAGTCAATGGAAAAAGCACAAAGTTATGGAGATAAATCAGCGGAGGCTGCTGCTACAGCTGTTTCCACAGGGATATCAAAAGGCGTTGATAAAATAGTAGAAAAGTAATGAAGTTTGTAGAATTCTTGTTGAAATATCGGTTCACTATATGTCTAATTGGGATGTATTTATTGTGGTGGAATAGATATGGTGATGCTTATTTGGCGTTTCAATGTACGCTTTTTGTGATGGGTATGTATATCTTTAATTTTAATGTGGCCTATACCTATCGTGCTTTTAAATCAAATAGATTTAATTACCGTCTTGCAACGGCTGAATTAAACTGGCGCTATGTTTGCATTAGTACCCCTTTGGTAGTGGTAGCTTTTATTATATTTTTGTATGATTCGCCTTTTTGGATTTATACTTGGTTGGTAAGTGCTGGTATGATGGCAATTCTATTTGTTTATGATTTGATAGTTAATGGATTAAGATAAATATTTATAAGAAGATGGATATAAAACGGTTATTAATTAGCTCTTTGTTGTTTTTAGTCTCACATATGATATCTGCTCAAAATAATTATTCTCCGGGATATATTATTACCCTTGAACAAGATACTGTGCATGGTCTAATTGATTTGCGAACAGATAAAATGAATGCACGGTGTTGTGTGTTTAAACAGGATACTGATGTATCTCCTACAGCTTATTATCCTGGTGATATTTGGGGATATCGTTTTGAGGATGAAGGAAAGTTATATATTTCACATTCTATTGAGTTGAAACATGATAGTGTTGCCAACCAACTTTTTTTTGAATGTCTGTTTCAAGGAATGAAGAATTTGTATTATTATGAGAATGATGATAATGAAGAGTTTTATTTTTTGGAGAGCCAGGGGCGATTGGTAAAACTGGATGCACCTGTGATAGAAAAGACAGAAGAGGATGGGCGTAAGTTTAAAAAAGAAGTGAATCGCTATATCCCGACATTACATTATGTTTTCCGGGACTCTCCGACACTCCATGATAAAATAGATCATACCCCTTTTACACATAAGGGGTTGATTGATCTTGTGAGAACTTATCATGATACTGTATGCAATAGTGAAGACAAATGCATAACGTTGACGGCGAAGGAAGATAAGCCTAAACTCAGGTTGACTGTAACTCCATATGTTGGTTTGTTGCATTATGCCTTTTTAGATGATTTAAAAGAATATGGTAATCCCGATCTGGCATATCTGGTAGGTATAAATGCTGCTATTTCCTGTCCTCGTTGGATGAGTTCACTTAGCCTGGTTGTCGATCTGTCTTTGTCTAAGCTATCGGCAAAAGATGCAGGCAAGGAGAGTAGTTATTCGAGTATACTGCTCTCTGGAAAATTAGGAGGATGTTATACTTATCCTGTTGGAGCGGTACGTCCCTTTATTGGAGTCGGTGGAATTGTCAGTGGATTTTTGTCGGCTAAATACAAAGTAAGAGATATACGAATGGTACCTTTTGGAGGAGCTTTCCCTGGATATTATGTGAATCTGGGTTTACAGATTCCTGTATCTAAAAAGTCGAGACATGCTATAATGATTCGTGGGCAATTTGAGGGAACAAGAGATACGTTTTCACAGCATAATGTTTTCACTGCCTGGTCTGGGGCTTTGGGGTATTCATTCTAATTGATTGTGATATGGTAAATAAATTAATCAATTTTTTTTGGGTTAATCCATAGCAAGATTTGATTATAATCTGTGCTGTAATATTATTAGAAGCAATACAGGCAGATACTCTTTGAGTTCTTCTCTGAGTAATTCCATTGTTTTCTGTTTATATCGATTGATCGATTTTACACTAAGATTCATATCTTGTGCAATTTCGGCATGCGTTTTACCTTCAAAGAAGCTTTTGATAAATACAATACGGTAGTTTTCGGGAAGGCGTTGCAGTGTTTTGTATAGCATATCATAAAGTTCGTTCAAAGTATATACACTGTCTGTCTCTGTGGCATAGATGGGAGACTGCTTTTGACAGAACTCATTGTAGTTCCATTCATATTCCATATGTTTCAGGTGGTTGAGGCAACTGTTGCGCACGCATATTTTCAGATATGCGGTTGCTGTCTCTTTTTTTAATTCGATTGAATCCCGTTTATCCCAGAGAGAAACAAATACGTCGGAAACGAGGTCTTCACAGACTGTCATATCATTTATGAATCTCTTCGCATACAGACAGAAAGGAGCATAGTATTCTTCATACAGCTTTCTGAATTCTTTCTCGTTATTACTTTCGCGAAGGCGTATTCTCATTGCATCTACTGCTAGGGTATTTATTATTGTATCATAGCCAAAGTCGTCACAAAAATAGTAAATAGTGCTTTGCAAAGGTACTGATTAGGGCTGTTTTTTCAAAAATAGAAGAGGAGTGGTCCTTTGGAGGTGGTTTTAATTGTAATATAGATAAGGTGAGTATACATTGAAAAGCCGTGGGATATATATTTATGATTCTTAGAGAAAATTAGTTCTATGTTTTTATTAATTATTCGACAAGAATACAGTAAATTGGCATCCCAAATAGTAGATAGTTTAAGCAGACCAACGATTTACCCGATTATAATTTATCCGGTAATAGTTGAAAAACGAAAAAGATAACTTAAAAACAAATGGAATATAAAGATTCAGATTTATTTTTTCGCTATTGTAAAGGCTTATGCACTGAAGCCGAGCAAAAGAAGGTGGAGATCCTGTTGAATGAGTCGGAGGAGCACCGAAGACTATTTCAGGATCTTCGGATGGCATTGGCTTTGGGAGATGACATCAGAGAGATGGAAACGATTGATGTACAAACTGCTTTTGGGAAAACTCAAAATCAGATAAGAAGAAAGAAGAATAAAAGATTGCAGCACCAATTGATCCGGTATGCTGCATTTCTGGCTTTGCCCTTATTTCTCTCCTCTGTGATATTAGGGTATTTGTATTTTAATGAATCGTTGGATGAAAAAATACAATATGCGAGTATAACAGCTTCTACAGGTTCTGTGGTGCGTTATGAATTGCCTGATAATTCGGTCGTTTGGCTAAACTCGGGGAGTACCCTTCGTTATCCGGTTATCTTTAGCAAAAATATACGCGAGGTGGATTTGCAAGGTGAAGCATATTTTGAAGTACAATCTGATAAAGAGCATCCTTTTTATGTTAATACTCCTTCGGGAGTGTGTGTGTTTGTAACCGGGACCCGTTTTAATGTCAGTTCCTATGAAAATGAAGGTTATGTTGAGACAGTGCTGGAATCCGGACATGTAAATGTACTTATACCCGGATATGAGGAAGCTGAGTCTTTACAGCCGGGTGAACGTCTGCTTTATGACAAAAAGGCGTCGCAATATGTCAAATCTGAGGTTGATGTATTTGAGAAGATAGCTTGGAAAGACGGTGAATTGATATTTAGAGATACTCCTTTACCTGATATGTTGAAGAGATTGTCACGTCATTTTAATATTGATATTCAATTTAATAATATATCGGGGAAAGAGTATAAATATAGGGCTACCTTCAGGAACGAAACGCTCTATCAGATTCTCGATTATTTGGGTAAATCGGTTACTATGAAGTGGAGAATGGAAGAGCCGGTGCAACAAGCTGACGGAACGTTTACGAAGGAAAAAGTAATAGTGGATTTATATTGAGATTTTTATAGATTAAAGGGTAAGTCGGGTTGTTTTTATCTTCGAAAGTCCCAAAATGAAGGAATAACATTAGTTCCGGTACCTTATACGGGGATTAGATTTGAAGTAATTCTTCCTACAGTGACCTCTACTTTAGGATTTCGTGTAACGGATACGGATGGGAACGTTTATTTATTTTGGGGAACCACTACTACTATAGAAAAACCGATCCGGGAACTCCTGGTATAGACGTAGGTATTTATTACATTGTAGAAATATGAAAATTAATTTTTTGATTTTATTTGTAGCGTTTTTTTTCTTATCCTATTTTGATGCTGTTGCACAAAAAGGATATGTTGATGAGATTAACCAAGTTAATAATGAAGGCCAAAAAGAAGGTTTTTGGAAAGAGAATGTTAATGAGCATTTTCGTACAGAAACATATTATCATAAAGGTAAAAAGAATGGTATATACAAGATGTTTAATACGATAAGAAATGAACTTGTAAGTATGGGGGAGTATAAAAATGATATAGAAACTGGTATCTGGTATATTTTTGGTGATTACGGACACTTACTAATGATGCAGAGCGATTTTCAAAAAAATACATATCAGATTCCTTTAGAACATCACGCACAAGGGATATGTCCGTATCGTTGTTATAGTATTTCTTTCCATCCGAATGGTAGTAAAAAATCTGAAGGTGTTTTACTTTGGGATGAGAGTGCTGATTCTGATTTTGTTTTTGAATACGGTGAATGGAAATATTACGATGAAAGTGGAGAACTCATAAAAATAAAAGAATTTAAATAAATTCCTGTTTCCATATAGCTTTGATAATGTAATTTTATCTACTAAAGCAATTAGTGTCTATAGATTAAGTGGAAGTATGAATGACAGAAATGGAGTTTATGAAATAGGAGTAAACAAGAAGGGGGTAATAGATCATCGTTTCTTTAGACCTTATTAAATAATTATAAACGTTATGGAATATATAATAATTGATGGTTATTTTAGTGGGACTGGGATTAGAGACAAATACAATGGAGGATATATACTTCCTGAGTCATTAAATCTTAGCCCAGCTTTAATAGATAAGCTCAAAAAATGGTTGACAAAATATGAGTCTGAATTTTTTAATCAATATTCAGATTCGGAAAGGATTAAAACACTAGATGAAGAAGGTGAGCAAGTAGCAATTCTAGTGAAAAAAGAGTGTGCGAACACAAAAGTTGAATCTTACTCGGATGCTATGATGAATACACTTTATATAAAATAATTTAGTTTACTATATACCTGATTAGATATATATTGTGGTGAAATAGATGTCGCGATGTTTATTGGGCCGTCTCAATTATGCCTCTTTAGCTTTAATATAGGCTTTACTATCTCTGTATGTCCCAATTTTATATACAATGAAGAGTTAGTCTGTCTTTCATTAGGATTTACTCTTTATTATATGGCATTACATCTGGTAACGGTAAATTTGTAGTAGTGTAGTCCCCGATAAAGAGTGAATGGGAGTAGAACATAGTAATCTTCTGTAATGGATATAGTGTCATCAATTCTTGTTACAAATCAAATAAGGGGGGAGTACTACTATATCACATAATTACCCAAGTATGAGTGATAAATTCACAAAAATAATATTTAATAAACGAGATTTGCCAAAATCAACAGGCGATGCAGTTGGACGGTTATGGACTAAAAAATAATAATTTATGGATAAGTTACTTATTTGTTTATTTGCCTTTATTGGCATCACTTTTAATGGATTTTCTCAGACTGTAGATTCCTTGGTTAATATAAAGGGATATTATGTGACAAGATTTCTCAAAGATGAAATTGTCTATTCTTATAATCAAAAAATAAAAAGAATCAATAACCAATCATATTCAATTCCAATTGATTATACAAGTATCTCTTTTTTTATTCCTTTAGATATTGATAATGTAGCAATTAATTGTAGTGAAAATGTTGCAAAGAGCATGTCCTTTGCAAATAACCTTAATAAAGATTCTATTTACTACTTACCTGTATCAAAACAAGTTGAAAAATACATCAAGGAAGTTTTCAACTTGAATCTAAATTTATCAAAAGGAATAGCTATTTTTTCTGCAACACA
>OHFN01001058.1_pt1 | contig 14081 bp, 14 predicted proteins | sample 1567571 | NCBI WGS metagenome assembly OHFN01 (sample SAMEA3879533, study PRJEB24766) | human gut metagenome | biome: human-associated habitat; feature: feces | place: USA | collected 1985/1987
TTCGGGTTAAAAGCAGCACGCGCCGATGGATGAAGACGGATGATACAACTGGAAGAGGCATTTCCCACGCTAGCAGTCAGAACCAATGTAGGACGTCCTGTACTGATGGCACGTGTCTGAGATGAAGCAGTTGCACTACGCAATAGACCGCCGGAACCCGGAGCTTGTGTCAAAGCAGCAGTAGTAAAGCGTACGGGAAGCGTCAGTGCAGGAGCCGCCACAGTAACGAAAACTGACTGCATCGGCGCGATATACTGGAAGTTTGTTCCGTTGCTCAATAATTTCCCATCAGCTTTGATAACAGAATTATTGGTATTACCATCATACACTTTAACAGAAGTAATGGACGGATTGTCCGCCATAAACTGACTGATGCTGAGGTGCGTCATAAACGGATTACCGACAAGGAAAGTAGTTCCCGCAACCTTGTTAGTTGCATTCACTGTCACAGGGAAAGCTACTCCTCCACTGCTATTTTCGTAGATAAAACGTCCGGGAAGGGTACGCGTCAAGTTTTCGCTGTAAGCAGAACTCGAACCGGACAGATTAAAGTATTTATACTGAGTATGTACCTTTGGGAAGCGAAAAGTGAGCGTACTTGCCGATGCTGATTCTTTATCTGCAAGCATAGAGAATCCCATACCTAAGTCATAAGACTGGCTCAGGGCATTGAACGGAGGTGTCCAGTTCGTCTTGTCAGGAGTTACGGATACCTGGGTCAGTGTACCGCCACTGAATTTCTGTCCGGGAGCATCGTGACTCCAAAGACGTTGGTAAACACGCGGACTGAAACGATTCTCGGGTGAAGTCGATGCATTCAGTACTGTGAAAGTCGGATTGTTTTGAGTACCGTTCATGGCAGAAGGAATGAACATATCGCCTGTATACATGGCTTTCAGCGGAGCGGATAGCATATAGTAGCGGCCTGCCTGCAATGCCATCTCTACCCATGCCTGTGCATAAGTAAGGTAGTGCGTATTTACAATCTCGGCATTCGGAGCAAAATGAAGGTTATTGCAATAATTGGCATCACCTTGCACAAGTACAGGATACTGCGTAGCATTGGACGGAATAATGACATCCGTACATTGCCACGGACTGCCATTCGTCCAGTTTGCCCAAGTGTTCCAGTTGGTAGAGGTAGGGTTAGTCTTCCAAGTGGTACTCAATGGGTGCACAGTAGCATGGATACCATTATAATAAACATTAGTACCCGCTGCATCATAAATAGCAATATAATAATCTCCGGCTGGTATGGCGGTCAGAGTAAACTTTTGGCTAGTCAGGGTTACAGTCTTATCTGTAACGGCATTATTGTTGGCAGCATTGTACATACGGAGCAGATAATTGTTACCGTTTGTACCACCATTGACAGTAATGACAATAGGATCACCCTGGCAGACGTGAGACGTCACACTGACCACATCGATGTTTTCACCAGTGCTTGGAGGAGCATCGGCACAGTCAGGTATACCGTCACCATTACTATCCGGACGGGTATAGATTCCCGGTAACTGAAGGGTCTTTACCGCATCCGCAACTCCTGCGAGAGTGATACGAGCCTCATCAAAAGGTACGCTCGACGGGGTAGTCTCCATATACTGATTTCCATTGTTACTGATAACATTAAGTCCCAGCACACCACCGTTTCCGGTACTTCCTACCAGTACACCACCATTATAGAGGCTGATGGTAGTCCAACCTATTACATCGGCTCCCAATATGCCTGACGGAGTGGTAACGATAAAGCCGACAGGCTGTTTCTGAAGTATTTTGTTGAATTTCACAGCTACGGTGACATTCCCCAATACATTCGTTGTATTGATGGTGGTATAGGTATTTACATCCGAGTCTATAAGATTGCCTAAGTTAACGAAAGAAGTTCCTACATTGGCAACTCCTGTACTACCGGTTGCGGCATAATTGATAGCTGCCCCATAAGAACCCGAAGTCATAAGTTGCATACATGCTTCAGCAGGACTACCGCTATAGCATGAAGCATTGGCATCTTCCCAGAAAGCATAATAGATGCGGAAAGCGCTCAGGTTAAGGTTAAGCACACCACCTGTCCAAAGTTCGATCGCATCGTAGGTCTGGTTAGTATTGACTGACAAACGTACTTTACCTCCGTTATCACCAATCAGTCCGGCAGAGATAGCGTTGTTACCATCAGCAGTGCTTTCAAATACTTTCACTCCGTTGCGATAGAGGCGAATGACGAATAACTTGAGTACGCTGGCATTCAGCAAACCCGATGAAGTCTGTATTACAAATCCTGTACGGATGGTACTCTGTGTCGGATTGACCGGTTGACCAGCGTTTGTCTGTATACCAACAATAGATGTATTGGCCAGAAGACTGAGTACATTATTATAAGTAATATAGTTATCAGGATTGCTATCTACAAGGTTGTTTTTTCCTGTAAAGGAGGTCCCTTCACCGACACAAAGTAAACATCCTCCTCCGGTAGGTCCATAAACAGACGCACCGTTACTAGTAAAGCTTATTATATTATTACACACGGAGGTATCGCCTACGGTACTGGCATTACGGGTGATGATGGCGGTTTGCGTGTAAGTCGTACCACCGGTATCAATATATGTTCCGGTTACAGTGTAAGCTCCATTAACGGTCATGCCCGTTATCATATTGTTATTCACTGTAGGATTAGATCCGGCAGGACCGGCTACGGTGTAGGAAACATTGCCGGTTGCAGGGGTTGCCAATTGATAGGAATTGCCTGTGATAGTGGCATTCCCCAGTGAGAAGTAGCTGGTAGCATCAACTACTACCGCATCACGGACGAAAGCATAGTTGATGGTAGTAGCACTCAAATTGACGTTGATACCCGAGAACTGAATTTTGACTTGCGAGGCAGGCTTTTTAAGTATCATACTGATTTGCGTCCCTCCCCCTTGGACGGCAGATATACCAACCAAGCTACTGATAGTCACTTGCTCTTGTTGTACATTAGCGGCGTTATAAGTGGTAAGAGTCGTATTGCCCAGCAAACTGATATTGGCAAGACCAAGGCTTGAAAGATTAAAACCGACTTCGGCTCCAATGGGAATTGTTTGTCCGAAGTTGATGGTGGCACGGGGTTGCAGTAATGCACCTATCGCACCGAATGTAGGTCCATTTGCCAGATTAGAGTCTATCAGTTGCGCACTACTGGTTACGGTCGTCCAAGAAAAATCCAGACCTGAATTTTCGTGTACTGATACTCCATTCGTAAAGTAGGGGTTGGCAGTTGTTGCTGGTTGAATGGGGTTTTCTCCTACGAAAGCATAATATAAATTCAAGGCACTCAATACAGTAGCCGAAACCCCGTACATGCCTATTTTTATTTCATCAAAGCTTTTTGAGAAAGTAGTCGTAAATGAAAGTGCTTGCTGAGTACCATTATTAGCAGCACCGGCAAGGTCGAGTTGTAAGGCTGACACGAGTTGTGTGTCGCTGCCTTTCATTTCCTGCAGAACACCTTTGAGATAGGTTTTCAGATAAAAACCTTTCAGGACATTAAGGTCGATTAAAGAAACGTCACTCAGCGAGTAGACAAATCCTGCTGCTTGTCCTCCTGCATACGTACGATTGGCGTCACGGACGGAGGCTATTTCATTGCCTATCAGATTGGCATTAGTCACACCACCGAATGCGGCAGAGTTGGTTAGATCGGTATCAGTCATATTGGCGATACCCGAGTTGGCGGAAAGTACGGCTATCAATGCGTTCGACATATCATCTACAATACGTCCTTGTCCTACCAAAGGCACCCTTCGGCTAGCAGACCACGTAGCACCTCCGTCGGTGGTGGTAAGGGTAGAATTAGATGCAGCGAAGGTAGTGGCACCTTTCGAAGAAATATCGGCTTCGGGAATTGTAAAAACATCTTCGTCCTGACAAGCAGATAATCCGAAGAGGAAGGCGTAAATGATGAGGATATGTTTCGTTTTCATTGCAATAAAGCTTTTTAAAAAGTAGTTTCAGAAGGTGTGGCACAAGTAAAGCTACTTTCGACTTTTACCACACCCTCCTTTAATCACAAAGTTGTTATTCGATTCCCAGGTTATAAATCATATCCCATGCGTCGTTGACTGTAAGGGTTATAACGGTTTCCTGTGATAAGTCAATCGGATTGTCATCATCAGATGTCGGAGTCCCCGGAGTACCACCATCGGTAGAGCTTGCTTTATATTTCTGTCCCAGAGAGTAGAAATAGTTACGGTTTACGTCATATACCTTTGAATCAGTTGCAGAAGCGTTCACAACATCCCATTTTTTCAACACATTGCCCAGTGCGTCTTCCAACTGTACTGTGAAAGTGGTGGTAGATGCTACTTTGGGGAAAGGAATAAGGAATTTACCGGTCAATACACTGTTAGGTACAAGTGCTACGCCACCACCGGTCGGAGCCGGGATGTTGAATACGGCAGCAAGATTAGAACCTGCGGCAGTTACCTGAGCTGCATAGTTGGTAAGTAATGTTACGAGATTGAAATCCAATACTTTGGTCTTCGTGCCGTTACCAGTACCGTTCATTAAACTTGTATTCGGGAAAGTAAAAGAAGTACCATGATTGGAAGCATATACACCTACTGATGCTACTACAGTTGGCAGACCGCCCACTGGATTAGGATACAGAATAGGAATATTCTTGAAGTAACCTAACAGACCTGCTACCTGGCGTCTCAAAACAACTTGGCTGTTGGTGCCTGATTGTATATTACCACTAACCACTTCAAAAGTGTTTCTACCAGCAAAAAATTCAGATTCGTTAGTTGATGCCGGAAGCGTAGCAGTAAATGCATCGGCGGCCGGTCCACCACCTGTAAAAGTGTAATCGGGTGTAGTGTTATAACCATAAGCTACAACAGTATAAGTACCGTCACCCGACAACTTATTCAGTTTCACAGTCTGGCTTGCTTCGTGAGTGGTAGTCCCCGGAACTGAAGCATCCGATGGACCTGCTGTCCATGCAATAGGATTCTGTGTTCCGGCTGACAATGCGGTATTTGTGACGTCTACCCCACTTGGATTGTAAATGTATAATTTCACGAAGTTCACATTGTTCTGTGCTTCAGAACTATTGACCGGACGTGATACGCGAGTGCCGGGACCATCACCACCACTGTTCAGTGTCAAGACCAGTTGTTGTCCGGCTGCCACGTCAGGATTCTCCAGAGGAACAGCATCATCATTGCTACATGCTGCAAACATCATCGCTGTTACAGCTGAAAAAAACAAAAAATTTTTCATTTGAGTTAAGTTTTAGAATTAAACAATCAGTAAAAAAAGAAAATATTTAATTTATGCCTAGGTCATTAATTATTTCCCAACCATCATCAGTCCACATATAAATGTTGAAGTCTTTTGCTTTATCATCATATACATATTTTAATGTGGTCAGTTCATTGCGCTTCATGGTTACATTTACGTCTTTCGGCGAAAGGGTAAGGGCGCGGGTGCCGACCGGCGGAGTGTCATAGAATTCGAGGTGTAACAAGGACTGAAGTTCCCCCCTCGACGGCGCAAGTTTGGTATGTAACACAACTTCTTCCGAAGGTGCCCAAGTATCAGACTTGCTTACGGTAATAGGATTAGTATAAGCAAATTGATAGTTTACCTGCTGGAATATATTGCTAACGCTCTTGTTGGCATAGCGTACAGAAGCCGGGAGATTTGTTACATCCAGAATAAGTTTTCCGGTAACACGCTTCATTCCGAAAGTATAGGTATAATGGTTGAGATCGTACACCAGTGTGTCATGCGCCAAATAAATGTCGCTTCCTTCCTGTGTACCTTTATGTATTGTACTGGTCAGTGAACGATTTGCCAGCGAGAAGCTATCCGGCAGTCCGCCCCAAACGGTCAGCACGTATTTGCCAAAGGGCAAACTGTTGCCAAAGCCGATGGAAAAAGCCTGTTCACTACCTGCCACATTGAACACGCCCTTTTCTTCAACGATATTGCCGGTAGTCACATTTCGAAGGGCATAGTATAAAGTAGGGATGTATTCATTGAAAGCAAGAATTTCACTTTTAGGAGTTTCCTGTGGCACACTACTCACGTTGGAGTAGTTCTTATCCATCACGGTGAGTTGCACTTGTAAAGTGGGACACGAATCTAAATCGTCGTGGATGCAGGAAGAAAGCAACAACGGAGCTAACAGGAGATAATAACCGATCTGCTTCCGAAGAGATATACGTACGGATAAACCGTCTTTATTAATTTGATTCATAACAGTAGAGTATTCTTTTCTTGATTCTGATACATCTAATTTGTATTTTGCGGAATCAACGAAACGTATCTCTCATTTGTTTTCAGGAACCAGGCTTTTAATAAACGGCAGAGCTGTATTTTAATGTTTTTAAAGGAGTTAGCGCTTGTCTTACCCTATTTTTGTTAATTATTTGAGGAACTAACTAAAATCAAGGTAAGACATTATTCCAGAGTAGTTATGGAGGATACAAAGTTTATAGTATCGGTAATGGATATCTATAAGAAAGTAGTCGCACCCAAGATATTATACATATAAGTCACATTGCGAGCACGTATCAAATCACCATTTACAGTGAAAAGTAATTGATATTTGGTTTGTACATTAGACATACCTATCTCAATGGCAACCATAGATTGCCATTCGGGGAACTGTACAAAAGTAACGTTCTGTACTTCTCCACCGGCATATTGGCTCATCGAAAAGGTGTTGAATACGGCAGCTGGAACTTGATCCATCGTTTCCCAGTCGGTCTGCTTCATGGCCCATTTACCATCGGCACTGAACCAGACTTTCGTATCGAAACCATTCTGCATAAAATCTGCCACATAATACTCGTAATCGCGCGACCAAGCTACATCATTAGCCGCAGGGTACAACTTCTTCAGAGATGCCTGTACATTGGCAGGCGCCCAATCGGCAAATACAGAAACTGACGTAATCAACAGCAACATCAGTAAAGAGAATCTCAACTTTTTCATAATTTATTCAGATTATAATTGTACAGACAACAACAGCACCCCTCAAGTTTTGTTTGAAATGGATTTGTATAAAAGATATTTCAAACAAAATAAAAAACTATATTTGCCAATCACTTAAAAAGAAATCAGTATATAAGTTAAGAAAAAGAGGAGCATGACACGTATAGAAAAAGAAAAGCAGACCGTCGAGCAAATGATCCGCCTGTATTGCACTAAGAAAGAAGGAAATAAAGAATTATGCCCGAGCTGCCGCAAATTGCTGGAATTTGCACATACAAAGTTGACCCGTTGTCCTTTCGGAGAGGGAAAGCCTACTTGCAGGCTTTGCCCCATCCACTGTTACAAACAGGAAATGAAAGAACAAATGAGGAAAGTAATGAAGTTCTCAGGTCCGCGAATGCTGTTATATCATCCTATTGCAGCAACCCGGCATCTGTGGAGGGAGTATGGACATCAGTATTTGACCAAACTCTTCGGCGAACCTTTCCAGGAACAGCATAAACAGTAGACTATGTTTAAATTATAACCTTCCAGTGAAGCTTCCGGATTTTTTGGAACTACTTCTCCTTTATCTGAAACATATACAGGCAAGCGTTCTCCTTGTTCGTTCATCACACAAAATGCCCCCACTCTACACTGGGGGCAAACCATTTTACGCATAATCAATTGAAATAATATAAGAAAATAGCTATTCCTTCGAGGGCTTTCTTTTTCTCACCTTGAATCTCGATGGCAAACTTGATTTCTGCTTTTGCCACTCCACGAAGGTTTGTCAAAGATTGCAGGTTGGCTACCAGACGAATACTTTGTCCGGACAATACAGCCTGGCCAAACTTCATCTTATCAATACCATAATTAATCATCATCTTCAGGTTGTTCACTTCAATTATCTGATTCCATAGATAAGGCAACATGGACAATGTGAGATAACCATGTGCAATAGTGCTATTGAAAGGGCTTTCTACTTTCGCGCGCTCTGTATCGACATGAATCCATTGATGGTCCAGCGTAGCATCGGCAAAGAGGTTGATGCGCTCTTGCGGAAGATCTATATATTCAGAAACACCAATCTGCTGACCTACCAGCTTTTCAAAATCCTCATACGAGTTGATAATCACTTTTTCCATTATTCTCTATTTATTTGATATTACAAAATTGAAACAAATATACTTCTAATTCCTGCAAGTACAAAAAGTAAAGTACCTTTTTCACATTCAAAAAAATCATAACTAAGCCTTCTTTTTAAATTTAAGACCTTATATATCTCTAAAAAAATGTACCTTTGTTATCACATCGTCAAATAAACAAAGAATAAACTTGATATGATAGAACAAAAAGAATTTGTATTAACTCCGCATCGCCGGGGATTCCATCTTATCACAGAAGAAATAATACGCCACCTTCCACAATTGCCTCAAACCGGATTATTGAATCTATTTATCAAACATACCAGTGCAGGGCTCAGTATCAACGAAAATGCCGACCCGGATGTACAAATAGACTTGGAAGCTATTTTCAACCGTCTGGTAAAAGAACGAGAACCCTTCTACCAACATACCTGTGAAGGAGACGATGATATGCCAGCACACGCCAAATCAACTTTAGTGGGTACTACTCTCAATATCCCTATCACCAATGGACGTTTGAATATGGGTATCTGGCAAGGAATCTATCTCTGTGAATTCCGTAATCGGGGCGGTGGAAGAAAAATCGTAGCAACTATCACGTGCCATTATCATAGGTGCCACCTCGGGCATCGGACAAGAAGTAGCTAAGTTGTTGATACAGCAAGGTTGGCGAATCGGCATTGCGGGTAGAAGAGAAGATGCTTTGAAACAAATGCAAACTATCGCCCCCACTCAGATAGAAATGGAGAAGCTAGACGTAACGCAGGAAAATGCCACCATACATTTGCATCAACTGATAGAAAAGCTTGGAGGAATGGATTTGTTTTTCCTTAGTTCCGGAATCGGTTACCAAAATTGGGATTTAAATCCTGAAGTGGAGTTAAGCACCGCCCGCACTAATGTAGAGGGCTTTATCCGTATGGTGTCAGCAGTATTCAGCTATTTCAAAGAAAACAGAGGAGGACATATCGCTGTAATCAGTTCCATTGCAGGTACTAAAGGATTAGGGATTGCTCCTGCCTATTCTGCCACCAAACGGTTTCAGAACACATACATTGATGCTTTGGCACAATTATCAAAGATGCAACACCTGAATATCTTATTTACAGATATTCGTCCGGGATTTGTCGCCACCGATCTACTTAAAAATGGGAAATACCCTATGTTGATGCAAGCTGATCGTGTGGCACAGCAGATTATCAAAGCTTTAAACAAAAAGAAGCGGGTAGTTGTGATTGATGTCCGCTATCGAATTTTGGTATTTTTCTGGTGGATGATTCCACGATGGATATGGGAAAGGTTGCCTATAAAAAATTGAATCCGTATCTTTACGCTGACAAACATAAACATGTATCCCTTTATGAAAAGAAATTCAAGATATATCCTGGCTACAGCTGCCATTGCTTTGTGCGTAGGTTCCACCCTGCCCTTCCTTGCAGGTAACAGCACTCTGAACCCAGAACGTGACTCTGTGAAATCCGAAGTTCCGTATTGTGTCACTTCCCCCACCGTACCTGATAAAATAATCTTTGCCGGACAAGATATAGATTTGAAACGTTACGACCATCGCGAACGTATGGATCGCGAATTAATGTCTTTTACTTATATGCATTCTACAACAATGCTTACCATAAAACGGGCCAATCGTTATTTCCCGGTTATAGAACCCATACTAAAAGCCAACGGCATACCCGATGACTTCAAATATCTTGCGGTTATCGAAAGCAACCTTAACCCTCTTGCTAAATCACCTGCCGGTGCCGCCGGACTATGGCAGTTCATGCCAGTCACCGGAAGAGAATTCGGATTGGAAGTTAACAATAGTGTTGACGAACGCTACTTTATAGAAAAGGAGACCAAAGCCGCATGCAAATACCTGAAACAAGCCTACAATAAATATGGCAACTGGCTGTGTGTAGCTGCTGCATATAACGCCGGACAAGGTCGCATCTCTTCTCAATTGGAGAAGCAAATGGTAGATCAGGCAGTAGATTTGTGGTTGGTTGAAGAAACTTCCCGCTATATGTTCCGTCTGCTAGCAGCCAAAGCAGTCATCAACAATCCGCAGCAATATGGTTTCTTGTTAAAACGGGAACATCTTTATCCGCCTATCCCATACACTGAAGTAACAGTCAACACAGGCATTAGCGATCTTGCTAAATATGCAAAAGAGCAGGGCATTACTTTCGCCCAACTGAAAGATGCCAATCCGTGGCTGCGTGATACTTCTTTATTGAATAAAAGCGGACGCACTTACGTTTTAAAGATACCGACACAAGCCGGCATGCATTACGATCCTAAGAAAACAGTACCTTATAATAAAAATTGGGTGATAAACTAAAAGAAAGTGAGGATAGATTATGATGTTAAACTTCGACTTTGTACTCAGATTACTGGTGGCAGGGATATTAGGAGCTATTATCGGACTGGACCGGGAATACCGCGCTAAAGAAGCAGGCTACCGGACTCATTTTTTGGTATCCTTAGGAAGTGCACTCATCATGATCGTATCTCAATATGGCTTCCAGGAGATTATCAAAGAAAGTAGTGTTACATTAGATCCCAGCCGTGTAGCTGCCCAGGTGGTTAGCGGCATCGGCTTCATCGGTGCAGGAACCATCATTTTTCAAAAACAGATTGTCAGGGGCCTAACAACCGCCGCCGGTATTTGGGCAACTGCCGGCATTGGACTGGCCGTAGGCGCAGGCATGTATACCATCAGCATTGCGGCTACTTTGCTGACTTTAGCCGGACTTGAACTCCTCAGCATTATATTCAAAAGCATCGGAATGAAAAGTTCTTCGGTAACATTTTCCACTCATAACGAAGCGACACTCAAAGATATTTCGGAACGCTTTAATTCCCGTGACTATATGATTGTATCTTATAATATGAAGAAACAGGGACAAGGAGAAAACAGAAATTATCAGGTAACAATGGTTATCAAATCTAAGAGAAGTCACGACGAGGGACATTTACTGCAGCTTATGCAGGAATTTCCGGAAGTAAGTGTGGAAAGGATTGAATAGAATTTATTATTGCTTTTCCGTCATGTGTTTCCAATAACGCACAGGCATATCTTGCTTGTGTTTTCTGGGATTAAGCCGTTCTTTAATACAGATTGCCTTGAAATAGGTTTTCCAAAGAGACTGAAAGAGTTTTTCGTCTTTATCCATCAAACTCTCATCCAACATGCCGGTCACAAGATGGGACTCACGGCTATTCTCATCAAAGTTTACTTGGCGTACTTCCTTTAAATCGTAGTAATATCCATAAGCCCGTTTAATATCATATATCAGCCAACGCTGGTCGGCATAGCGGTCTTTAAAATGATCTATCGCTAAAGGGAGTGCATTCTTTTCCGGTTCAACCGCAGCAAAAAAAGTACCATCCGCCGCTTTCTGAAAACGGACGAACTGCAACAAACGCAGACGCTCCCAATCTACCCGCTTCCACATGCGTGAGAATTCCAGTACATCAGGATCAGCAAAGTTGGTTTCAATGGAACGGGCAGCATCTATCGCCTTACGGATATAACGGAATAACAGCATGGCCGTTTCAGGTTCCTCAGCCAGCCAGCATTGAGCAAGGCAAGTCAAGGCTGAAGAAGATAGTTTCTTTTGCAATCCATGCCAGACGCGGTCGGCTTTTTCCCTATCGGTTATCACAGTAAAGACTTCATCATAGAACAAGGGAAGTGGCTCTCCTTCGATAAGCAATATATCAGGAAAAGTACGACGGGAATAGGCTTCGAAAACAGAAGTCAACAATCCCTCAAAGGTATTATCGAATAGAAAAATATTCATTCACCAAAATCGAGCAGCAGTTGGCGCTCGTCCACTTTCTTTTTACTGGGTTTAGCAATAAGCAAACTACGTACTCCTTGCGGAGTTAATTCGTTGACTGTACGCATAGGCAATTCATTACAGGTAATGAAGTATTGCGCTTTCTTCATTACTATACCTATCTTTTTCAGCTCATAAAAGCCTAATTTAGAAAAGCGGCGGGAAGCAACGATCAATCGGGCTGACTTCACACCAATGCCCGGTATACGAAGCAACATTTCATAATCCGCACGGTTTACATCCACCGGAAAGCATTCGGGATGCCGCAATGCCCACGACAACTTAGGATCTATCTCCAAATCAAGATCAGGATAAGCATCGTCCACTATCTCCTCCACCTTAAACTGGTAAAAACGCATCAGCCAGTCTGCCTGATACAAACGATTTTCACGTACCAGAGGCGGTTGCTTTAATGCCGGAAGACGAGTATCGTAAGTATTCACCGAAATATAACCGGAATAATAGACACGCCTCATAGAAGGTCCACGGTAAAGAGCGGAAGAAAGATAGAGGATATCCTTGTCCGACTCTGAGGTTGCACCTACAATCATTTGCGTACTCTGTCCGGCTGGAGCAAAACGAGGTGCATGGCGATGTTTCTTTCGCTCTTCCGAACTTTCGAGCACACCTTGTTGAATATATCGCATGGGAGCATATACACTTTTGTGATCTTTCTCGGGAGCCAGTAATTTCAGATTTTCTTCTTTGGGAATTTCTACATTCACACTGAGACGGTCGGCATAAAGTCCGGCTTCGTTCACTAACTCACGACTGGCCCCGGGAATACTTTTCAGATGAATATAGCCATTGAAACGATGAATGGTACGCAAGTCTTTGGCTACGCGGACAAGACGTTCCATGGTATAATCCGGATTACGTATTACTCCGCTACTCAGGAATAAACCTTCTATATAATTACGGCGATAGAATTCCATGGTAAGGTCTACCAATTCGCTCACCGAAAGAGTGGCTCAATCGTAAATGCAATAGTTGGTAAGCATCACTTTGAGCAATGAGATGCAACGTCCGTCCTCGGCGAAGCTATGGCAAATGCCCCATCCGCCTACAGTATTGCCCAGCATGCCCGCCTTATTTGAGCGCACCGTACCACTAGAGGAACAAGAGACGTCATACTTTGCCGACTCTGCCAGTATCTTCAATTTATTAAGTACGTTTTCATCCATAATACTCGTGCCAAAAGTAAGAATAATCCTCGGTATAAACAAAAAAAGACCGCCAATCGTGGCAGTCTTTCACAGCATTGGATGTGCTTTTTTTCTTACTGTTTTGCAGCTTCCAAAGACGCTTTACGGAATTCCTTCATAGCTTTCTCAATTTCCAGAGAAGCCTTACGAGCGCGAGTTCCGGCTGCTTTGTTACCATTTTCTAACTGAGCATTTGCGTCTTTTGCGAATGCAGCATACAATTCTGCTACTTTTTCAACTAATTCTTTCATAATCCTTTTAATTACTTCGTTAATAATGTCCGACAAAAATACACTCTTTCTCGAAATAAATGCAGAAAAACGATATTTTTTTTGAAATATTCGGTAAAATCGCTATAAAAAAGGGTTCATACGCGTTTTTTCTCTACTTTTGCAGGCATGAAACCGCTTACTGACACCGAATATATACATGCTCTCATAGCCGAAGGGGAGCACCAGCAGCAGGATTTCAAATTCGAAATTTCTGATGCCAGAAAAATAGCGAAAACTCTCTCTGCTTTTGCCAACACAACCGGAGGAAGATTACTTATCGGCGTAAAAGATAACGGGAAAATTGCAGGTGTGCGTTTGGACGAGGAGCAATATATGATAGAAGCGGCAGCTCAACTTTATTGCCGGCCGGAAATAAACTTCAGCATGCAAACTTACAAAGTGGAAGGACGCAGCATTCTTGTTGTTCAGATCGACGAAAACGAACAGAAACCGGTCTATGCCAAAGACGAAACAGGCAGATATCTTGCCTATATCCGTATTAAGGATGAAAATATCCTAGCTACCCCGGTCCATCTGCGTGTATGGCAGCAAAGTGTAAGCCCGCAAGGAGAACTAATAGAATATACCGAACGGGAACAATTGTTGCTCGATCTTTTAGAAGAGAACGACCAATTATCGTTAAACCGGTATTGT
>OHFN01001065.1_pt1 | contig 14009 bp, 9 predicted proteins | sample 1567571 | NCBI WGS metagenome assembly OHFN01 (sample SAMEA3879533, study PRJEB24766) | human gut metagenome | biome: human-associated habitat; feature: feces | place: USA | collected 1985/1987
AATTAAAAGTTTTGCTCAAGCTTTTTCAAAAGCTTGCGGTTTCCAAAGGCAGAGCCTTTGGTGGGGCTTGGGGTGAAACCCCAACAAGGAGAGGATTTATAATGATAAGTTTAGCAAAAGAGGCATCACTTCTGATGTCTTCACTTTCAATATATAGAGGAATATTAAACCGCACTGTGCCTAAGGCTTTCTTTAAGCTACTTTGCTCACTCGATAAAGAGCCTATCGAATTTGCTGGTGCTTGGGGAGAATTCTTTCAAGTTCTCAGTGACAGAGGCTTCGCAAGCAATTTCGCTGGCTGTATAACAGAAACTGCTCTCTTTGACGAGAACCGCTTCTCTATGCTTGCCGCAGATAACCGCATAAATGAGCTTTCCGCAGAGGCTTTATCCGCAACTAAGCGTGATATTGCCGCTATCATCAAAATAAGCCGAATAACTCCTGAACAAATTCTCCTTGGCTATGAACACAGAGATGAGCTTGGCTCTTTTGAACATTCCCTGCCAAGATGGGGCGCTGGCAAGCCTTGCGAGGAATTTGCCACACTCAGAGAATGTGTAGACAGGCTCGTAAATTATTATGCTAAAAATGGCTGTGGTATGTTCGCAAGATACAGAGCCTTTATATGGAGAAACGGCAACATTGAACCTGTCGTACACCCTGATAAAATCTCTATCTCCTCACTCAAGGGCTACGAGATACAGCGTGGACTTGTTGTTGATAATACTAAGGCTTTCCTCAACGGAATACACTGCAATAACTGCCTGCTCTATGGCGATAGAGGAACAGGTAAATCCTCAACCGTAAAGGCTATCCTCAATGAATTCTATAAGGACGGCCTTAGAATGGTAGAAATGCCTAAGGACAGGCTTGGCGACTTCCCTATACTCGTAGATAAAATTGCGGCTCTGCCGCTTAAATTCATCATCTTTATAGATGACCTTTCATTCTCTACTGACGATAAAACTTATGCACAGCTCAAGGCTGTTCTTGAGGGTGGTCTTGCGGCTCGTCCTGACAATACTCTCATCTACGCAACATCTAACCGCCGTCACCTCATCAAGGAAACATATTCCGACAGAGGCAATGATGACCTGCACAGAAATGATACTATGCAAGAAACTCTCTCACTTTCAGATAGATTTGGTCTTGCAGTTAATTTCAGCGTTCCTGATAAGGAAAACTATCTTGAGATTGTCCGTTCTCTCGCAAATGAAAAGGGACTTGAGATAGACATTGAAACTCTTGAAAATGAGGCTGAACAGTGGGCTTTAGAGCGTGGCGGTCGTTCTCCGAGATGTGCAAAGCAATTTGTCGCCATAGCAGAGGCAAGACAGCTTAAAAACAACTAACCTTTTTCGGAAAGGAAATGTGAAATGTTTAAGAAAATTGTTGCATTGGCACTTGTGGCAGGTATGGTACTTTCAGCGACGGCCTGTAACTCAAGCCGTTCTGAGGAATATCCTGTGAAATTAGCCAATATCACAATAAGCAAAGCTCCAGACAGAGTTATCGTACTTTCTGATTCTATCGCAGATATTCTCGTTTCCTGCGGATTTATCAAGAAGATAGAGGGCAGGTCTGACGAGTGTACTCAGGAGGAAATCTCTGGTGTTAAGACGGTTGGCTCTAAATTAAAGCCTGACCTCGAAAAGATTTCCGCTCTTAGCCCTGATGTTATCTTTGCCGACAGCGATATGCCAAAAGAACAGCTCACCAAGCTAAATGAATCGGGCTTTACAGTAATCACCTTCGTTCCTGCTACAAGTATGAGCGGTATCAGCGACCTTTTCGGCAATGTTGGTGCTGTTATGGCTGGCGAAACAACAGGCAGAGAAATCGGCGAGGAAAGAGCCGAAACTCTCTCTGTAACTATGGACGACCTGCAAAGGCTTATTCCAGAGAGCAAGGTTCTTGTAACTGCCTGCTATCTATATGATGAGAAAGGTACTTCTCTCAAGGACGATACACCCTCGGGCAAGCTCTTTGAATATCTCAATGCTGTTAATGTCTGCAAGGCTGGTGTTGCTGATGACGAGGCTTTCAATGCACTAAAGCTTGCCAATCCGCAATATATCTTCTGCGATATAGGCGTTAAAGATAAGATTATGAAAAGTGAGCTTTTCAAGGATTTTTCCGCTGTTAAAAACAAACAGGTCTATGAGCTTTCATCAGAGCTTTTCTCTCGTCAGGGAAATTCTCTTGTAGAGGCTCTTACTGATATGATTGAAATTATGTATCCTTCGGTTTCCATCAATCCAGAAGACCCTACAAAGAGAACTGAATCGAGCAAGACTGAAACAAGCAAGGCTGAAACAAGCAAAGCCGAAACAAGCAAAGCTGAAACAAGCAAAGCCGAAACAAGTAAAACCGAAACAAGTAAAGCCGAAACAAGTAAAGCTACTACCTCAAAGGTTAAAGCTGATACCTCCCTGAAAATAACCAAAGATATGTTCTTTGAATTCGGCGACATTAAGGACGATATTAAAAAGGTTCAGAACCGTCTTGAGGCTCTTGGATACTTCAATGAGGAAAAGTCTGGCTACTATGGAGAAGTCACTCAAAAGGCTGTAAAGGCTTTCCAAAAGGCTAATAAGCTGACTCAATCTGGTAATTGCGATTACAAAACCTTAACACTTATGTTCTCTGCTAAAGCTAAAGCTGCCGGATAATTCCTACTCTATTTTTATAAAATATCTCAAAAAATTCTTGACAAACCACGCCGAATATGATAATATTATATTCGGCTCACATAGGGGTATAGCTCAGTTGGTAGAGCAGCGGTCTCCAAAACCGCGTGCCGAGGGTTCAAGTCCTTCTGCCCCTGCCATTTGGCCCGGTAGTTCAGTTGGTTAGAACGCTAGCCTGTCACGCTAGAGGTCGTCGGTTCGAACCCGATCCGGGTCGCCAATTTTGCTGGTATAGCTCAGGCGGCAGAGCGCATCCTTGGTAAGGATGAGGTCGGCAGTTCGAGCCTGCCTATCAGCTCCAGTCGAGTGCCTCGACACGCATTACGCGTGCGGGGCATTTTCTGTTTTAAGTTATTTTCACGCGTTTGAATATGCGTATATTCGCAGTAAACCTAACCGCTTAATCAAGCCCTTCTTCGGAAGTGGGCTTGATTTTTTTATGCGTGAAAAAGTCGATTTGTCTACTATTACAATAACAATAGCTTAAAGTCTGTAACCATACAAACATTCACACGATTAACCACACGCTATTTACACGCAATATGTAATATTTAAGACAGCTATACAAAAAAGTTTGTCGCTTTAATGTAATAAAATATGAGCAACTGAAGATTTTAAAAATAAAAGGAATTTTTTTCATAGAACAGAGCCACCCTATGTGGCTATACCTTTGCGGAAACTTTTTAGCCTGCCCCCTTACCTCCAGTAAAGCCGAGAGCGGTATAATTTTGCTCCCGATAAACAAAGAAAAAGCGACAGACCGAAGTCTACCGCTCTAAAAAATACTGCTTTTTACAGCATTTTTTTAAACTATCTTGTCAAGATTATCCCAGTCAATCTCAATTAGCGGAAATATATCCGCTTTGCTCTGCTTCCTCAATTTCTTTATCTGGAAGCATATCAATCATTTCAGCTATTTGTGCAGTCTTAGCAGTCATAAATAAAACCTCCTATTTATAAATATCACTGGTGTTTCTGCTAATAAAACTAAAATCCTTTCATAGAAGGTTCAGAAACCATAGTACGATTATATTCTGTAATCTGCATAAAAATCAATATAAAAAAACTATATTATAGCTTTTCACATTTCATCTCCGATGTCACCGATTGAATCAAAAAGTTTCTCGTATCCCTGTTGGCTTGAAGCACCATAAAACATCTGAAAATAGTCATCATCATTTCCGTATAAAACAGCAAGCAAATTGTCGCTGTCATTATAATATAGCTTAATATTTACATCAATCCAGTTTTTCAGTTCAAATGGATATTTTTCAAGTCGAGATTCAATCAAAGAAAATTCCTCTCCAGTTAATTCATAAATATCATCTGAACAAAATTCAAATACAAACACTGCTTCATATGCAAGAGCCGCAGATAAAAACTCACTTACTGTATCTGCACACAAAACCCAGCTTTTATCATCATCTGTTACATATACAGGAGGATTATCCAAAGTCAAGTCCTCACGCTTAATTCCGGCACGACAAACACCCTGATTTTCATTTAATAAAATCATATGGTCTGATTTTTGCGTCCACTTCCATTTTTTGAAATGTTCTGGCAAAAGCCAAGTATCCTGAACACGCTGAAAAGCCTCAGTCCTGCCAGCCTTTCTATAATACTCCTCCAAAGCTTTCGGAATATTTCCAAACAAGCCCTTTATATAATCAATATCTTCATCAGTATAACCACAAAATTCTTCAACCGAATAAATTTGTTTCAATCTATCAAAAAAAGATTTTTCTATAATCATACTTTCTATACTCCTTTTAATTCTTGTAATATTAAGATATATAGATAAGGACTGTCATAGCCAGATTGCTATAACAGTCCCGTTTTATATATTCAGATTATATGCGTATAAATTTAACTCTGAAAGCTAATTTACTGATTATTTACCAGCAAGCTTTTCGAGATGCTCATACTTCTCAGCGGCAACCTTTTCAGCCTTTTCAAAAAGCTCCTCGGCACGCTCTGGGAAAGAACGAGTAAGAGAGTTATAACGAACCTCACCCATGATGAAGTCACGATAGCTTTCGCTTGGAGCCTTGCCATCGAGCATAAATGGATTCTTGCCCTCATCTGCAAGTCTTGGGTCGAAACGGAAGATATTCCAGTAGCCAGCAGCAACAGCCTTCTTTTCCTCGATTTGAGAAATGCCCATACCGCCCTTAATACCGTGGTTGATACAAGGAGCATAAGCGATAATGATTGAAGGTCCGTTATAGCTTTCAGCCTCTGCGAATGCCTTTACGCACTGATTGTAGTCAGCACCCATAGCTACCTGTGCAACATATACATAGCCATAGCTCATTGCAATAGCTGCGAGGTCCTTCTTCTTTGTTGATTTACCTGTTGCGGCAAACTGTGCAACAGAACCAACAGGTGTAGCCTTAGAAGCCTGACCACCAGTATTTGAATAAACCTCTGTATCGAATACGAGGATATTTACATTCTTACCACTTGCGATAACATGGTCAAGACCACCGAAGCCGATGTCATATGCCCAGCCATCGCCACCGAATATCCACATAGACTTCTTAGCGAGGGAATCCTTATCAATAAGTGTCTTCTTAGCAAGCTCAGCAGCCTCACCGTCACCGCCAGCAATTACTTCAAGCTTTTCGATAAGAGCGTCAGTAGCCTCTCTGCTTGCCTTTGAATCTGTAAGAGTATCAACATACTTAGCAACTGCTACCTTAACTTCTTCATCAGAAGAAAGCTCTGCAATCTTTTCAACATTCTCTTTGAGTCTGTCGTGAATAGCATTCTGTGCAAGTGTCATACCGAAACCAAACTCAGCGTTATCCTCAAAGAGTGAGTTATGCCAAGCAGGACCAAAGCCCTTGTGGTTTACTGTGTATGGAGTTGCCGGTGCAGAACCGCCCCAGATTGAAGAACAGCCTGTTGCATTAGCAATGAACATTCTGTCACCAAAGAGCTGTGTAGCAAGCTTTGCATAAGGTGTTTCACCACAACCTGCACAAGCACCGGAGAACTCAAGGAGTGGCTGCTTGAACTGGCTGCCCTTAACAGTAGTTTCCTTAAACTTAGCGGCAACCTCTGGCTTTGGCTCGATAGTTCTGCCGTAATCGAATACCTCCTGTTGTGGACGCTGTGAGTCGATAGACTGCATTGTGAGAGCCTTATTACCCTTCATACCTGGGCAAACCTGTGTGCAAGAGCCACAGCCTGTGCAGTCGAGGGTAGAAATTGTCATAGAGAAGTTGAAGCCAGCAAGACCTGTCGCAGGCTTAGACTTTGTGTTTGCAGGAGCAGCTGCAAGCTCTTCGTCGCTCATAATTACAGGGCGAATTACAGCGTGTGGGCAGACGAGTGAGCAGAAGTTACACTGAATGCAATTTGCAGGATTCCATTCAGGAACATCAACAGCAATGCCTCTCTTTTCATAGGCAGCAGAACCCTGTGGAGCTGTACCGTCAACATGATTTGAGAATACAGAAACAGGAAGCTTGTTGCCCTGATATGCGTTTACTGGCTTGAGGATAGAATTTACATACTCAACAACATCAGCTCTATCGCCTGTTGCAGGAGTATCAACTCTGTTATCTTCAGCAGTTTTCCAAGCTTCAGGAACATTAACCTTGTGGAAGCTTTCCATACCCTTGTCAATAGCAGCGTGGTTCATAGCAACAATCTTTTCGCCCTTCTTGCTATATGACTTTGTAGCAGCGTCCTTCATATACTGCTTTGCATCTTCCTCAGGAATGATGCCGGCAATCTTAAAGAATGCAGCCTGAAGAACTGTATTGATTCTTCCGCCAAGACCGATTTCCTTACCAATATCAATACCATCAATAGTATAGAAGTTAATATTCTTTTCAGCAATAATTCTCTTCATCTTGCCAGGGAGTCTTTCTTCAAGCTCTTCGTCACTCCATGGGCAGTTGAGGAGGAAGCTTCCGCCCTCTTTAAGGTCTTCAACCATTTCATACTTATCAACATAAGATGGGTTATGGCAAGCTACGAAGTCTGCCTTACTGATATAATAAGTTGATTTAATTGGCTGATGTCCGAAACGAAGGTGAGAAACTGTAAGACCGCCAGACTTCTTAGAGTCGTATGCGAAGTAACCTTGTGCATACATATCTGTGTGGTCGCCGATAATCTTAATGGAGTTCTTGTTTGCACCAACTGTACCGTCAGCACCAAGACCCCAGAACTTACAAGAGCTTGTACCAGCAGGAGTTGTGTCAGGATTTTCCTTAACATCAAGAGAGAGATGTGTAACATCATCAACAATGCCGATTGTAAAGCGTCTCTTTGGCTCGTCTGTTTCCATATTTCTATAAACAGCAACAATATCGCCAGGAGTTGTATCCTTAGAACCTAAGCCGTAACGACCTGTATAAACAGGAACCATACCAAACTTAGAGCCCTGAAGTGCTGCAAGAACATCAAGATAAAGTGGTTCGCCGATAGAACCAGGCTCTTTTGTTCTGTCAAGAACAGAGATAGACTTAACAGTATCAGGAATAACATCGAGAAGATACTTAGCAACGAAAGGTCTGTAAAGTCTTACCTTGATAAGACCAACCTTATCGCCTGCTGCGTTAAGATAATCAACAACTTCTTCTGTTGCGTCACAGACAGAACCCATTGCAATGATAACTCTCTCTGCGTCAGGAGCACCATAATAGTTGAATGGCTTATAGTCTGTACCGATTTTTGCGTTGACCTGATTCATATAGTCAACAACAACATCAGAAATCTTATCATAATATACATTACAAGCTTCACGAGCCTGGAAGAAAATATCATCATTCTGAGCTGTACCACGAATTACAGGGTGTTCAGGATTCAATGCACGACGGCGGAAAGCCTCAACAGCGTCCCAATCGAGCATATCGCCGAGGTCCTCATAATCCCAGACTTCAATCTTCTGAATCTCGTGAGATGTACGGAAACCGTCAAAGAAGTTAAGGAAAGGAACTCTGCCCTTAATTGCTGAGAGATGAGAAACAGCAGAAAGGTCCATAACCTCCTGTGGGTTATTTGAACATAGCATAGCGTAGCCAGTCTGACGGCAAGCATAAATATCTGAATGGTCGCCGAAGATTGAGAGAGCATGGCTTGTAAGAGCACGAGCAGAAACATGAATAACGCTCGGCATAAGCTCGCCAGCCATTTTATACATATTAGGAATCATCAACAAAAGGCCTTGAGAAGCAGTAAAGGTTGTTGTCAAAGCACCTGCTGCGAGTGAGCCATGAACAGCACCTGCCGCACCGCCCTCAGACTGCATTTCTGTAACCTGAACTTCTCTGCCGAAAAGATTCTTACGACCTGCTGCGGAGAACTTGTCTGTTTCATCAGCCATAACTGATGATGGAGTAATTGGATAGATTGCGGCAACATCTGTGAAAGCGTACGCTACATGAGCGGCAGCATTATTACCGTCCATTGTTTTCATTTTTCTTGCCATTGGAATTTCCTCCTTTGAGTTTATAAAGAAATAATCAACGCTGTACTAAAATATTTCAAGCGTTGGCAGCGGAACTAAATTATTCTATTTTCCGAAACCAGTCGCACATAGCTATGCCACTGACATACTGCGTTTAGTTAATTCTATCACTTTTTTGTAATTATGTAAAGCATTATCTGTATAATTTTTATGGAAAGTTATAAGCTGTTGAAAACGCTTTATCAAGGGATTTATAGCAGTTAATCAATCCTTGTAATAATTATGAATTTTTATCAACAACTAATTTTAATTCAGAATAAATTCTTTTTATAACCTCGTTCATATTTTCCGTATACATAACCTTGAAAAGCTCATCAAGATTTTCTTCAAAGTCCTTTGGCAAAATCTCACATTGCTTTTTTGCCATCTCTACAAGTCGCTTTTCGCCTGGGTGCGTCTTTTCATTCAAAGCAAAAATTATATCAAAATAGCTTTCAAGAAATGCTGCCAGCCTATGATTTACGCTGACAAAATCCCCTCTTGCCACAGTTTTAGCAATTTGCTTATCATACGAAGGCAGACAGCCACTCAATAAATTCATATTTCTTTTAATAATATTCTTTTTAAGCTCTTGTGGATATGGAACAGTAAAGCGTTCCTTCATAGCCTGTAATCTTCCGTTTCGGTCAAAAAGCACCTTACAAGTAACCACATTATGCCAGAAGCAGGTTGTATAACCGTTTAGAGCGGTATGCTTTTCAACAACTTCTCCGATAAAATTGCTCATTCTGTCGATAGAGCGATAAATTATATCAATCTCTATACCGTCCTTCATAATGCAATTATCCTCAAGCTCCCAATAGTGATTTGATATTTCCATAATATCACAGCATTCGCTCAAAATATCTCTTTTAGTACTTACAGATATTTCATCAGTTGTATATACATAAATATCATAATCAGATTTCTTATCATTTGCACCTGTCGCTCTTGAGCCTCCAAGAGCAATTGCTTCTACTTCATTTAAACCACTAAACTTTTCAATAATTTTTTCAAAATACAATTTTCTTCACCTCATCACCAAAATTGTTCCTCAAGCCAGCTTTTTGCCTTATCGCTATATTCAGATACCGTTCCAGAATTTTCGCTTGCCCATTTTTCAAGCTTTTTGCCATATTCTGAGATAGTATCCTTGTTTTGGTCTACCCATTCTTCAGCCTTGCTTTCATACTCAGCAAGCTTATCTTTGTTATCATCAAGCCACTGTGCCATATCATCTCCATATTCTCTAAGCTGTTTTTTGTGTTCAATAATCCATTCCTTAGCCTTATCTGATGCAGAATCAAGCGTATCCGCAAGAATCTTATTAGATTTTAATGTAACACTCCCCTCCTCCGGAATAAATTCTTCAAGCGAAACCTTCAAATCTATACCTTCAACGGTAGTTTCAAGAGAAACAGGAAGCTGGAGCATATTTTTTTTGCACTTAATCTTATCTGCAAATGTTTTTTTAAGAATATCTCCAAGCATAGAATCTGGAATAGGAAGCATACCAAGCTTGGTATTTGACAAAGTAACCTCAAGTATTTTCTGAGATTTATCAAGATTAAATTCCGCCTCGCAATATACGCCGAAATCACCGCTATAATTAAGCTGAGGTATATTCAAATTAACTCTGCCATAAATATCAGCCTTATTTTCATCGTGAAAATAAACCGCAAGGTCTTTTATCTTAGACTCACTCTTAGAGTCTACGCTCTTTCTTATGTATGAATTAACTTCTTGGTCATTGGCTGTATAAGCCTTGCCAAAAACAGCAGCTTCGGCTATATCTGCAACAAGGTCAGCATTTATTTCAACAGTATCTGTGGTAGAATATTTCTCCTTATATGGGTCCTGCATAGCAAGAAGAACGCATACCATACAAAATATAAGCCCCATAACTATAAGGCTAATGATTGTTATAATAATTGATTTCAATAATATGTGCTTATTTTTTGTTGTTTTCAATGCTCATCATCTCTCCCCAAATCCAATAAAATATTATTAAATGCGTTCGATAAAAATTAAAAGTTTTGCTCAAGCTTTTTCAAAAGCTTGCAGTTTCCAAAGGTAGTCACCTACGGCAAAGCCTTTGGTCGCTCTCCGCAGAGAGCGAAATTCTTTATCCTTCTCAAAGCGCAGGAGGGTAGAAAAACATTCCAAAGGAATGTTTTTCGTAGGGAACCCTCGCAGGGGGTTCCCTGAAAGCTATATTAAGAACTAACAGCTATTATCAAACCCACACTATTAAAACTATTTCAACTCTGCAATGGTAACGCCTGCATCGCCTTCGCCATATGTTCCAAGACGGTATGAACGGATTGAGGGGTGCTTTTTAAGGTGTGCCTGAATCTCCTTGCGAAGAACTCCCGTACCCTTTCCGTGAATAATAGTCAAAGTGTTTAAGTTCATAAGTATAGCAGAGTCTATCGCATTATCAACGGACATAATCGCCTCCATAGCGGTCTGACCTCGCACATCAACCTCTGTTGAGGCTGTACGGCTGACATCAGTCTTAACAGTTCTTGTCGATTTGCGGATAGGCTTTTTAACTGTATCTTCCTTGAGAAGTCTAAGATTAGAAAACTCAACACGCATTTTGACAATTCCCGCCTGAACCAACGCATTTTGAGCCGTTTCATCAATTTCAAGAATAGTTCCCTTTTTATCTATATCGAAGATAAGAACATTATCGCCCTTTTTCAGCTTTCTTGGCAGAACATACTCATCATTTTTTCTGCGTTCGATAGGGTCGGCATCATTTTCCATATTTCTGATACCAGCCTTTAGCTTTGCCTTATCCTCAGCAGTAACATTCTGCTTTTTCTTAACAGCCTCAAGTTCATCAAGAAGGGCATATACTTGTGCTCTTGCCTTTTGCACAATGTTTCCAGCCTGAGCCTTTGCAAGGTCAAGCTCATTTTTTGCGTCTTTTTCTATGCGTTCAGCCTTTTCATTGGCTTCTTTTAGAATTTGTTCAGACTCACGCTTAGTATTTTCGGCTTCAATAAGCTTTTCTTCAAGAACACTTCTGCTGTCCTCAAGCTTTTTGACGACCTCCTCAAAGCGAGTATTCTCTTGTGAAACAAGCTCTTCCGCACGAAGAATAATCTCATCATCAATACCCAGACTTTTAGAAATAGCAAAGGCATTCGACCTACCAGGCATACCAATCAAAAGTCTGTAAGTTGGTCTTAAAGTCTTAATATCAAATTCACAACAACCGTTTTCAACACCATTTGTTTCAAGTGCGAAACGCTTAATTTCGTCATAGTGAGTTGTTGCGGCAAGCCTTACACCCATAGAACGAAGCCTTTCCAGAATGGCTGTTGCAAGAGCCGCACCCTCGGCAGGGTCAGTTCCCGAACCAAGCTCGTCTATAAGTACAAGAGAACGGTCATTCGCTCTCTTTAAAATCTGAATTATCATAGTCATATGAGCAGAGAAAGTCGAAAGCGACTGCTCAATACTCTGCTCATCGCCAATGTCTGCAAGAACATCATCAAAAACAGAAAGTTCACTATTATCCGATGCAGGAATCATCAGACCACACATAGCCATAAGCGAAAAAAGACCGATAGTTTTAAGCGTAACCGTCTTACCACCCGTATTCGGGCCTGTAATTACAAGCGTATCAAAGCTTGTTCCAAGCTCAATATCGGTTGCAACAACTTTTTCAGGGTCAATGAGTGGGTGACGAGCCTTTTTTATTTTAATTCTTCCGTCCGCATTAAGTATTGGTGCAGTTGCTTTCATCTTATATGCAAGATTTGCCTTAGCAAAGATAAGATTAAGCTGCACAAGAATATCATAGCTCTTGCACATAGAATCCGCATAAGCACCTATTTCCGCAGAAAGATTTGCAAGTATTCTTTCGATTTCGGCCTGTTCTTTAGAGCGTAAAATCCTAATATCATTATTAGCCTCAACAACTCCCATAGGCTCGATAAAGACTGTCGCTCCACTCGCCGAGGTATCGTGTACAAGTCCGGGAACAGAGCTTCTGAATTCTGCCTTTACTGGAATAACAAATCTTCCGCCACGAATAGTAACAATCGAATCCTGCAAAAATTTCTGATAAGATGCACTGTGTATAATCTTATCAAGCCTTTCTCTTACCTTAGAAGATGCAATAGAAATTTTTCTGCGAATATCCTGCAAATTATGTGATGCCGTATCCGCAATTTCATCTTCTGAAAGAATAGATGTTGTAATCTTAGTTTCAAGATACTTATTAGGAGCAAGCATATTAAACCTCATATCGAGTTTAGTTTCGATAGAGGCACTTTTCTTACGCCATTCCTCAAGAGAGCGGATAACTCTGAGAAGCTCCGCAATTCTAAGAAGCTCAAGAGTATTCAGAACCGCACCAGCCTGTGCTCTGCGGATAGCATTAGTCATATCACGAACAGTTCCGAATGACGGTGTACCAAAACGCCCAACAAGCATATGTGCGTCATTTGTTTCGGCAAGAAGCTCATTCGCCTCAAATAAACCGCTTGATGGCTCAAGTGCTAAAGCGGCTTCTCTTGAACGCTCAATAGAGGTTTCGTCCGCAAGAAGTAAAAGTATTTTGTCAAGCTCAAGACATTTATAAAATTTATTTTCCATATATTATCAAATCCTCAAATAAAGCAGTTCAAAATTTCAAATCACGATTTCATAGTATTATAGAAATCAAGCGATGCAAAGTGTCTGCCAACTGTATATATTAAATATTGTTCAGTGGCATAGGAAAATTCCTGTAAAGCCGTACCTGTAACATTAAAAGAGAAAATCTTTTCAAAATCTGCATAAATACTATGACGCATAGAAGTCAAAGCTCCTATACTAAGCGGAATATAATTTTCCTCACCCTTATAACACGAATCGCAAAGCAATGTTCCCTCCGCCTTAGAAAAATACATAATCTTAGATTCGTATATTTTACACTTATCACAGCATACTAAATTTGGCATAAAGCCTGCAAGTGACAAAAGTCTAAGTTCAAAAACTGCCTTTATAAGTGGCATAGGACGCTTTCCATTTGCGACAAAATAAAGTGAATTCAATATCAATCTAAGGTAAGGAACAGTTTCCGCACCCTCTGGAACAATATTTATCATCAATTCGCAGAAATATTGAGCAAGTGCAAGCTTTTCTATATCGAGCCTCAATTCATAAAACACACTCAAAGGCTCAGCTTGGTCAATTATGTATTTATCCCGTCCCTTAAAGATAGAAAGACGGGAATAGCAAAGAGATTGTGTTCCGACGCAAAGATTAGATTTTATATTTTTTGCATTCTTAGCAAAACAGCGAATAATACCGTCACTTTCAGTAAGCACAGTAACGAGCTTATCGCTCTCTCCAACGCTCTGCTCTGTCAGAATAAGTCCCTTTGTCTGTATCCTCATATTGTGTATCACCTGATGAGTTAGAATATTTTTCCGTACAATAAATAAGATAATCTTCAACCTTGCCTGTTGAAGTAAAGTTCAGCCACGCCGTATTTTCATCAAGCCTATCCATATAGAACGCCTCCTTCAAACAAATAATTCTCTCACTATAATTATTTGCAAGGAGTTTCAAATATATGAATTGCAAATATTGCCACGCTCAAACTTTCCCAAGAAACTCAAAAGTTTCGCTCAAGCCTTGCGGCGAGCCGCCGCTCCCAAGACGCGGAATCGCTCGACAAGTCTCGCTCGTAATAAGCAAAAGAAGTTTATTCACGCGGAGGACTAAACTACCGATTAGCTAATAGACTTTCTAAAGACAATCAAAAGTTTCGCTCAAGCCTTTTTAAAGGCTTGCAGGGTCGAGGGACAGCGTCCCTCGTGGGTTTTAAGGGCAACGCCCTTAACATCTCT
>OHFN01001103.1_pt1 | contig 13584 bp, 11 predicted proteins | sample 1567571 | NCBI WGS metagenome assembly OHFN01 (sample SAMEA3879533, study PRJEB24766) | human gut metagenome | biome: human-associated habitat; feature: feces | place: USA | collected 1985/1987
CAAGCCACGCCGGAACGTCGTCGAGCTTTATGCAGTCTTCTATGCGTATGTCGCCCACACGCGTGCGGCATAGTGCCGTAAGATAGGCTCCGCTATTAAGTGCCTCGCCTATGTAGCGCGCCAGCGCCCTTATGTATGTGCCCTTGCCGCACACTACCCTGATGCTCATCTGCATCTTTTCTGGGTCGAACCAGAGCAGCTCTATCTCGTCGATGCGCAGAGTCTTCGGCTTAAGTTCCACGTCGCGGCCCTTGCGCATAAGCTTGTATGCGCGGTCACCGTTGACCTTGCAGGCTGAATAAGCAGGCGGCACCTGCTGTATCTCGCCCACAAACTTGGGCAGCGTGGCCTCTATCAGCTCGCGCGTGATGTGCTCTGTGGGATAAGTTGCGTCTACGGGATGCTCCATGTCATAGCTTGCCGTTGTTGCACCCAGCTGCAGCGTAGCCGTATATTCCTTTGTATGGGCCTGCAATTCGTCAATGCGCTTGGTGGCACGGCCCGTGCAGAGTATCAGGACTCCTGTGGCCAGAGGGTCGAGCGTACCGGCATGACCGGTCTTTACGCGCTTTACTCCAAGACGCTGTGATATAAGATAACGAACCCTCGCAAGCGCGCCGAAGCTCGACATGCGATAGGGCTTGTTGATGCATACTATCTCTCCTTCGGTAAAATTCATACACTTCTCAGTCTGCCATCTTCATGTCAACGCCACAAAGCATGCAGATTAATATTATGATTCCTACTACTATACGATACCAGCCGAAAGCTGCGAAACCATATTTTGTTACATAATTAATAAAGAACTTTATCGCAAGAATGGCTACGATGAACGCCACCACAGAACCTACGATAAGCATCTCAAGATTATTTCCGGTTGCAAGGAGCGAACCATCGCCATGACTTATCAGCTTGTAGGTTTCGAGACATGTTGCTCCGAACATTGTCGGAACGGCGAGGAAGAACGAAAACTCAGCCGCAGCCTTGCGAGTCAGCTTCTGCGACATACCACCTACAATGGTTGCCATAGAGCGTGATACGCCCGGTATCATAGCTATACATTGAAATAAGCCGATGTTGAAAGCCTTCTTCTCCGTCAGAACCGTATCTTCACTTCCTTTTGAAAAGATCTTATCGCAAAACAGCATGAATATACCACCAATGACAAGCATTACGGCAACTACCGTCACGCTCTCCAACATTTCATCAATCTTGTCGCTGAACAAGAAGCCCAATATGGCAGCAGGAATGAATGCTACCAGCAGCTTCCAGTAAAAGTCGAACTTATGCAGAAAACACTTCAAGGCAGAAGCTCCCTCCGGCGCCGGAGTATGGTTCAACCTGAAGAAACGTTTCCAGTACAGGCAAACCACCGAAAGGATGGCGCCAAACTGAATAATTACCGTAAATGCCTTCACAAACTCCGTGCTCTCTACACCCAGTATATTTTGTGTTATAATCATGTGTCCGGTAGAAGAAACCGGTAAAAACTCCGTCAAACCTTCGACGATGGCAATAATAATCACCTCAAGGGTACTCAAATCTCCCATAATTACTCGTTAACCTCCTTTTTTGTTTTAGGTTTACGCAACACAGCGTATATCATGAACACAAAGCCCAAGAGACAAACTACAGGAGCTACTTTAATACGTCTCACACTGAAGATATCCGGTTCGAAGTGCGTTGCCGTAGACACCGGACCTGTCATTAGAAGAAAACCAATGATTACCACCGCCATGCCGATAGCCAGCAGGATAAAGTTGGTTTTATCAAAAGCGAATTTCTGTTTATCCATTTCTATAATTACGAATTACTAATTACACAACATAAAGTAATTACAAATTACGAATTACCAATTACAACGTTACTCACTCACCGCCCCTTCACAGCGCAGCCTTGTAATTTGTAATTCGTAATTTGTAATTATCTAAATATAATATAGTGTTCCCGCTTTCATCCTCAAATACTTGTTAATGGAAAGCAAGGCGCACAACCAAGTTATAAGTACCCCAAACACCAATACCGATGCTGATACCAACAACATCACGTTAGGGGTGATAACCTTTATCAACTCCGGCTCATAGGAAACCAGCCAATAGGCAGCTCCCCACAAAATAGCATCCGCCACCACAGCAGACAATACTCCGATCCAGAAGTTTCGCCGCAGGAACGGACGACGAATGAATGCCCAGCTCGCTCCTACCAGCTTCATTGTATGAATAAGGAAGCGTTTGGAGTAGATCGTGAGACGGATTGTATTGTTTATCAATGCAAAAGAGATAAAAGTGAGTATCACTGCCAGTCCCAAAAGCATCAAACTAATGTTGCGGATATTATCATTTACAGCATCTATCAAATCTTTCTGATAGAGCACTTCTTGAATATTGGTATTCTTTTTAATTAGCTTTTCTATCTTGGCAATACTATCAGAATTGGCATAATCGGAATGTAATTTTATCTCGATAGATGCCGTGAAAGGATTATAACCCAGGAACTCCTGCGGATCTGTACCCATCGCCTCAGTCTGTTCACGGAGTGCTTGCTTCTTCGAAATATATTCAGTCTCTTTCACAAAAGCTTCTTTATCCAGCCTTTTCTGCAATTTCAAAATATCGCTCTCCTTCATATCATCACTGATAAGAACCGAGAAGCTGATGTTCTCCTTCACATAAATGGAAAGGTTATGAGCAGCCAGCACAAAGAAAACAACAAGCCCCAACAACAGTAAAACCAACGTCGTGCTAATGCTAGACGTGATGAACTGCATATCGAAATAGGATACTGAGTTATTTTTACTTTTTGCTTTCATATTCACTATCTTATCGGCTTCTTCCTGAAGACATAAATCATGGAACTGCTACGTTCTTTCTTCACTAATGAACTAAGCCATGCCAAGGTTCCGGTTATCATTCCCCGAAGGAATGTGCATGAATGCCTCATGTGCTTCTCCGTCAACATCGATACATAGAATGCATCGAACGGCATAGGGTGACGTTCCGCCATAATAAATCCATGTTTGGAACCGAATTGCTGTATCGTACCCGGAGTGAAGTGCCACAAGTGACGGGGTACATCGTAGGCAGCCCAATAAGCACCGTACTTCTTTGCATCGAAAGAAGAACAGTTGGGCACGGCTATAATCAGCACACCTTTATCTGTTAGCAGGGAATTCAAAGTCTGCCACATTTCATTGAGCGGCTCCAAATGTTCCATCACATGCCACAGGGTAATAACATCGAAACTTCCGGGAGCGAAATCTTTTAAAGCAGTATCGGGCTTTACGTCCAGGTTGAAATGTTCTTTGGCAAAAGCACGTGCACCGGCATTCTTCTCTACCGCTTCCACTTGCCAGCCACGACGCTGCATAGTATCCGCAAAATATCCTGTTCCCGTGCCGATGTCCAGCAAACGCCCCTCTTTGCGGTGTGCCTCGTGTACCACCAATCGAGCCTTACGCCCCAACATATAGTTGCGCACCCAATGGTAAACAGAGTTCATCGCCCCTTTCTTCGTATCGGAATGGGATATATAATCGGGAGTCTCGTAATAGCGTCCTATCTCCGCTTCTACAGGAAAATCTTGCGTGAAAATAAATCCGCAATCCTGACAACGGCACAAATGGAACATTTCGCCCGAGGCATAATGGTCTACGCAAGTAAGGGCACGCTCTATATGTGTCCCACCGCATAACGGACAAGCTTTTATTGTGAATTTATTCATCGAACGTTCTGCCAAAAAGGAAACGTAGCCTGAACTAACAGACTACAATACACCTAAATTTGGTGCAAAATAACAAATAAAAAGTGATTCACAGGGATTCTGTTAAGGAGATTTAATAATAAACGAAGGAAAAAGCTTGCACTTCAGATTATTTCTTTATATTTGTCGTAACCAACCTCAAGTCATAACATGAGATACGCTTTATTACTGGCTACGCTTACACTCAGTTTCTTTTTGCATGCCCAAGAAACGCCCTTCACTCCCAACTCCAAGTTCGGGAAACCTACTCAAGAAGAATTAACAATGACTACTTATGCCCCTGATTCAAGTGCAACCGCTGTCTTCTTATATAAGCAGACAAGTGCAGGCTATAATTGGGGTATTGAAGACTTCAGACTTACCTACAGATACAAAGTCAGAATAAAGATTCTTAAACCGGAAGGGACTTCCTATGCCAACATTACAATTCCCTACTATGAACCGAAGAATAACAGTAGCCGCAAAGAGACGATCCTGCAATTGAATGCGGATGCTTATAATCTGGAAAACGGAAAAGTGGTGCGTACAAAGATGAAGAAAGATCTAGTATTCAAGGAACGTATTAGTGACAACTACATGCAACTGAAATTCTCCGTGCCACAAGTAAAAGAAGGGACAGTGATTGAATATGAATATCAGTGCCAATCCGATCTTTACTATCTCATTGATGATTGGAAAGCCCAAGATGAAATTCCTACCTTATATACTGAATATGATATTACCATTCCCGAATATTTTAAATTCAATGTGGATATGCATGGTTTCGAACCGTTATCCAACAAAGAAACCCCATGCAACGCCAACTTCAATATCAATGGACATGCACTTCAATGTTCCGCTACCAACATACAATTCAAGGGTTATAAGTTGCCGGCTTTGAAGGACGACAACTACGTGTGGTGTCTCGACGACTACTGCACCCAAGTAGGTTTTGAGCTAAAAGGACTTGAGTTTCCAGGCGCACTCTACAAATCTTTCACAAAAAGCTGGGAAGACATAGATGAAATGCTACGGTCTGATTCGGACTTTGGCAGCCGCCTTAAAATGGATAATCCGCTAAAAGAAGAAATGGCTGCGTTGAAGCTCGATCAAATGAAAGATTGTGTAGAGAAAACAGCTGCCATCTATTCATTACTAAAGAATAAAGTGCGATGGAATGAGAAGTACGCTTTATATGGAAAAAGCGCCAAACATATAATGAAAGAAGGCACCGGTAGCAATGCCGACATAAACTTCATCTTGATAAGCATGCTGAAGGATGCCGGTATCGAGGCATATCCGATTCTCCTGAGCCGCCGCAGTGCAGGAAGACTGCCTATGACACATCCCAGCATCCAAAAACTGAATACTTTTGTAGTGGGTGTTGCTGAAAGCGATACTACCATTCTTTACATAGACGGTTCGGTAGAAGACGGGTATGTCAACACATTGCCTCCTACTTTATTGGTAGACCGCGCCCGCATCCTGACTCCTACCGGTAGTGCTTGGATCAACTTACAAAACACCGAGAAGAACTTCATCCGCTGTAATGTCACCGCAACTCTTGCGCCGAATGGAAGTATTACCGGAACACGCCAGGCAATATACGCAGGGCAACATGCCGCAAACATACGTAACAAATACCGGAATGCGAAAGATAGTACTGAGTTTATCAACAAATTGAGTACGGAAGAAAACATAACTGTGAAAGGCTATGAGGCAAAGAACATTAAGAATTTCTCTCCGCTAGTACAAGAGACCTTCCAGTTCGAAAAGCAATCCACTACCAACGACCAGTTTATCTACGTCAATCCGCTGATCTTCCTGCATGTATCAGAATCCCCGTTCAAGCAAGTAGAACGAAAGTTGCCAGTAGAATATCCCTATACAAGTATGCTAACTGTTGCCGTCAACCTCACCCTACCCGAAGGTTATACAATAGACGAAATGCCCAAATCACTGCAAGTCGTTATGAAAGACCAACAGATAAAATGCCGGTATAACATTACTCAAAAAGGTAATTCAATAAGCATCAATTACCAGTTTAGACAAAATACATTGTTATTTGCTCCAAACGAATATCTCGAACTGAAAACGATATGGGAAACAATCGCTGAAAAGAATACGGAAATGCTAGTTCTAAAGAAAGTCTGATACTTAGTAAAGTTATATCATGAGAAAGTTAATCTTCTGCCTTTTCCTGCAAAGTATTGCGGGTTTAGGGTTATACGCCCAAATTGATCTACACAGTAACGCTTACTCCATTGTACAAGATGCAAGTACGGAAGTCATCTGTACCTCTCCAACAAACGCCGTGCGCAAGGAGAGGAAAGTAATTCAGATTTTAGATGAGAAGGGTAAGGCAGAAGCTTCTTTCGCCTGTTTGTGCGACCAGTCCACCACCTTAAATAAATTCTCGGGAGAAGTACAAGACAGCCAGGGAAAGGTGATCCGGAAGATTAAAAAGAGCGAGCTACAAATCACCGGATACTCCTCTGAGCTGGCAACGGACAATTACTTTTACTACTTTAATTATACTCCCCCGCAATACCCTATTACCATTACTTACGAATGGGAAATGAAATGCAACGACGGGCTTATTGTTTTCCCGTTTTTCCTTCCGCAAGGCAGTTACAACCAGTCTGTTGTGCAAGCCAGTTACCGCATCCAAACGCCTGCCGAATCTCCTTGCCTCTATCATGCACTTCATATTGACGCTAAGGTAAACCAACAGAAAACTCCCGAAGGAGCTTGGTTGACAGAAGTTAATGTGAAATCACTGCCGGCTATCCGGAAAGAGCCTTACGGTCCTGATATGTACGATCTTCTGCCCCGCATCATATTCGTACCCGAGCACTTCAGTTGGGCAGGCACGCAAGGCAGTATGAAAAGTTGGCAAACGTATGGCCAATGGCAATACCAGCTATTGGAAGGCAGAAGCGAACTTCCTCCGGCACTGAAAGAAGAACTGCAGAAACTAACTGCATCTTGCAACAGTCCGTATGAAGAAGTAGCTGCTATTTATCAATACTTGGGCAAAACGACACGCTACGTCAGTATTCAACTGGGTATAGGCGGACTGCAACCAATACCCGCCACTAATGTACACCGTACCGGATTTGGCGATTGTAAAGGATTGTCCAACTACATGCGAGCCATGTTGGCGGAAGTAGGCATTCCTTCCTATTATACCGTCATTAGCACTTATCACAAGAAACTATTACCCGACTTTGCCAGCGTCAATCAAATGAACCACGTAATCTTGCAAGTACCTCTGCCCGGCGATACACTTTGGCTGGAGTGTACCAATCCCGATATACCGTTAGGCTACATTCACCATTCCATCGCAGGGCATGACGCACTTACCATCAAGGAAGATGGTGGACACCTCTGCCGTCTGCCTGCCTATCCCGATTCACTAAACAGACTACTCAATCGGGCGTCTGTAGACTTATCTGCCGGAGGCGAAGCCCAGATTAAAGTAAAGCAAAGTTCTTTTCTCCTTCAATACGAAGACAATATTTCTTTAAAGAATATGGAGTCTACCAAGCAAATAGATGCCCTACGTTCGGACATTAGTTTACAACAAGCTACTGTAAGTGATATTCAACTCACAGAACTCAAAAGCAAAGAACCTCAATTAGATGTCTCCTACACCATAAATACTACGCAATACGGTAACCGGACAGGCAAGCGTTTGTTCATCCCGGCTAATATCTTTCACAAATCATTTCCGACGGTTGATAATAAAGAGAAACGTACACAAGACCTTCAGATCATCTATGGTTACCAAGATGTCGATAGCATCTGCATACATCTGCCCGAAGGATACGAGATAGAATCACTGCCACGTACCAGCCAATTAAAAAAGGATTTTGGTGAGTTCCAGTCCTCCATCAAATGTCAAGATAGAGACATACATGTCACACAAAGATTATTACTCCGCCAAGGTGTCTACTCACCCGAAGTATATGCCGAATTCTCTGCTTTTATGAAAGAAGTAGCCTCTCAGTATTATTCCAAAATCATCCTTCGGAAAGCCGAAGAACCTTGATTGCAGGTTATATGAACTTATTGGAATCAACAAAATAACAAAAAAACTTTGTATAAAAAGAAAAGCGAAAACCACCCCTAATGTTGTAAAAACGAGTACCTTTGTAGTACCTATTCAAAATAAACATTTTACAATCATGGAAGAAGAACCTAATTTAACCGAAGCACCTCACAACTACCCTTTGTGTCTTAACCGCCAATGTCCCAAAGCATCTACCTGCCTCCGCCAACTGGTGGAACAAGAAGTAGCGGACGACGTAAGATTCTGGATGGTTATCAGTCCCAAACACCAAGCTACGCTTAGCGGCGATTGCCCTTACTACCGCTCCAGTACCAAAGTTCGTTTCGCCAAAGGATTCATGAACATACTGAACAACATGCCGCACAAACAAATGACAGAAGCCATTTACCTCCTTATCAACCACTTCAGCCAACGCACTTACTACCGCATTCGTAAAGGTGAACGTCTACTCAACCCTGCCGAACAAGAAGAAATAATGAATATACTAAGAAATTGCGGAGTTACCGGAAACCCGGAGTTTGACTCCTACGTTGAAGGTATTGAGTGGTAAGTACACCTACACACATCCATATCCGGCAGTTCTTGCCATCGCATTGGCAAAGCCTTGCCATCACCTTGGCAAAAGATTACCATCGCCTTGGCAAGACTTTGCCATAACGGTGGCAAGAAACTAGGTTAACTACTGTGATTTCTCCACCTTACATAGCAAAAGCACTGAATTGCAAACAAAGAAGAAATAAACACTTATTTTTCATATTTCCCAAGGCATTGTCCGCTATCAAGCGGACAAGTGTTCGATAATGAACAGAAGGCAAAGAGATGTTTCTTCTGTATATCAATCACTTACATCTTTGGCACGCGAATTGACTATTAGTAGGCGAAGGCGTTCGAAAAGAAAAAGTAAACGGAAACGCAACTTTTTCAATCGAAGCAAACGTCTAAAGATAAAACAAGAATAGTAACAATAAAAAAATAAAGATTATGAAAACTACAAGTTTATTCAAAGCAGTCGCATTCGTAGCAATGGTTATCGTAAGTGTTATGAATTCAGAAGTAAAGGCACAGGAAAACAGCTTCATCACCAATGAAGAAGTAAAAAATGAATTGGTAGTTGCCAAGACTATCTTCAAGAAAGATGGCAATCAGCTTTATCGCCACATCCGTTATGAGTTTACATACGATGACCAAAATCGTCTGACTGGTAAACAAGCTTCTAAGTGGGACAGTGTGCACGAAGCATGGCTGCCTTACTTCAAGATGTCTTATCAATATAGCGATAATGAAATCACTATGCTTTACGCCCGTTGGAACAATTCTCACAAAGCATTCGACTCTGATGTAAAAAAGAGCGTTTACGAATTGAACGATGAAAACATGCCGGTAGCTTATAAAAACTTCAAACAAAACACCGATAAGTCCGATTGGACAATGGTAAGCTATAACAAGGCAGACTATACATATAACTTGTTGGCAATGGCAAAATAAGCTATCACCTCAAACTCGCTTGAACTTTAAAACAGATTACCGCAAAATAAAATAACCTATCATTCTGCCAGTCAGTGCAAAATGATAGGTTAACTTATTTCAAGACAGTACTTGTCTATTTATCAAGACTGGAAGACCTCTTCCCCCTTCAACGTAGCAGAACTCGATTCGGTAATCCTTACCATTACAAAGTCACCCACACGATGAGTACCACGGTCAAAAACTACCACACGATTTTGCTCGGTACGGCCGAAAAGTTGCTCACGGCTTCGCTTGGAAACTCCCTCTACCAGCACCTCATAGGTCTTGCCGATGCACCCGGCATTGGCTTCGCCCGACAGACGGTTCTGCATAGCGATGACTTCATTCAGGCGACGAATCTTTATTTCTTCGGGCACATCATCGGGCAGATGTTTGGAGGCATGCGTGCCGGGGCGCTCGGAGTATTTGAACATAAAGGCGCCATCGTAGCCACATTCTTCCATCAACGAAAGAGTTTGTTGGTGATCTTCTTCGGTCTCACTATGAAAACCGGTAAAGATGTCGGTAGACAAACCGCAATCGGGAATCATACGGCGAATAGCTGCAACACGCTCCAGATACCATTCACGGGTATATTTACGGTTCATCAACTTCAAGATACGTGAACTTCCGCTTTGTACGGGCAAGTGGATATGCTTGCAAACATTAGGTACTTCGGCTATCACTTGTAATGTTTCGTCACTCATATCCTTGGGATGCGATGTGGTGAAGCGAATACGTACGCCCGGTGCAGCCTCAGCCACAATGCGGAGCAACATAGGGAAAGTAACAACCGATCCATCCGGTTTCTCAAAACGATAAGAGTTGACGTTTTGTCCCAGGAGGGTAACCTCTTTATAACCTTTTGCCACCAAGTCCGCTACTTCGTTCAAGATGCTTTCTACATCACGACTGCGCTCACGACCACGAGTGTAGGGAACAATGCAGTATGTGCAGAAATTATTGCACCCACGCATGATAGAGACAAAGCCTGAAATATGGTTACCACAGATACGAGACGGAATCACATCGCGATAAGTCTCCGTAGTAGAAAGCTCTACATTCATTGCTTTCTCACCGGCTTCTACAGCAGCAATCAGTTCGGGCAGTGTAAGATAGGCATCAGGGCCTACCAACAAATCCACATGATGGTTATTAATCAGGTCATCTTTGACACGCTCTGCCATACAACCCAGTACACCTACAATAAGATGGCGCTTCTTCTTTTTCATCGAATGGAAGAATTCCAAGCGATTCAGAATCTTTTGCTCGGCATTGTCACGGATAGAACAGGTGTTCATAAATACCGCATCAGCCTCATCCAGCGTCTCAGCCACTGAATATCCGGCCATTTGCATGACGGATGCAATTACTTCACTGTCGGCCACATTCATCTGACAGCCATAAGTCTCGATAAACAACTTCTTGTTGTCTTCAGTAGTTGCAGATTTAAAGTCTGCTCCCATTTCTTTCTCCATAAATTTATTTTTCTAATTGAGTTTATCAATGATAATTTACCAGCACTACACTGCGAAATCATCATTTAGCGTTTGCAAAGATACGCCTTCCGAAGCAATTCTAAGTGACGAAATAAAAGAAAAATACGGGTTTAAACTACTAATATATTGCCTCTATACTAATTAATGTTAACAATGCGAACATTTCCCGAGCATTAGTTTGGCGCACAAAGAATTAATTGCCAAATTTGTGGAATGAAAGAAACATTAGATTTTTTCATAGTTAAGGTTTAGGTTAAAAAAAATAAGGGGAGCTGTGAAGCTGCCCTTTTTTATTGCCAAAATCTTGGCTATAATTAGATTAAATGGTTACCTTTGCCCAAAAGCGAAGATAAGCTACACCTCAGCATAAAAAATAAACAGGTTCATTTTGTTCTGCTTTCGGTTTGCACTATCTTTGGGCGGAAAAACAAAAAAAATATGGATGAAGTCTTGAAGTTTCTACTAATAGCAGCTGTAATTGTTATCGGGATTGTAAGGCAGTTAAAAAAAGAAGCAAATAAAAATGCCGACAAGGCTCCTAGTATGCCCATTCCTGAAACAGAAAACCCACTACCTGAAAATTGGGGTGGAGGAACTTACGGAGGCTATATCCCCGAAGGTCCCCAACAAGAACCTCCTGTCCAGATAAAGAAAAAGAAGACAACTTCAACACCCAAACCTTTCTTATCAAACACTACTTCCTCTACTACACAAATAACTTCTCCTCCGGCATCCAGCCTACAGGAATCCGATGAATCAGAAGAATCAGAATTCGCCATCCACTCGGCAGAAGAAGCGCGCCGAGCTATTATCTGGTCAGAGATACTTCAACGGAAATACTGATACAGTTGAAAGATGAAAGTTGAGAGATGAAAGTTAGCTTATGCATCTTTACACATAAAAATATCTATATATTATGGCATTCAATTACATTTCGGCAGCAGAAGCTGCGAGCCTGATCAAACATGGCTACAACATCGGCTTGAGCGGATTTACTCCCGCAGGAACAGCCAAAGCCGTTACGGCTGAATTAGCGAAAATTGCGGAAGAAGAACATGCTAAGGGAAATCCTTTCCAAATCGGTATCTTTACCGGCGCTTCTACCGGAGATTCCTGTGACGGCGTACTTTCACGCGCAAAAGCGATTCGTTACCGTGCTCCTTACACTACTAACACTGATTTCCGTAAAGCAGTAAACAGCGGACAAATCGCTTATAACGACATTCACTTGTCACAAATGGCACAGGAAGTTCGCTACGGTTTCATGGGCAAAGTAAATGTTGCCATCATCGAGGCTTGTGAAGTAACTGAAGACGGAAAGATTTACCTGACTGCTGCCGGTGGTATCTCTCCTACTGTATGTAGACTTGCCGACCAAATTATTGTAGAGTTGAACAGTGCTCACAGCAAGCGTGCCATGGGATTGCACGACGTATACGAGCCTCTTGATCCTCCCTACCGTCGCGAAATTCCTATCTACAAACCTAGCGACCGCATCGGTATGCCTTATATTCAGGTAGACCCGAAGAAGATTGTAGGCGTAGTAGAAACCAACTGGCCCGATGAAGCCCGCAGCTTTGCAGACTCTGACCCGTTAACCGATCATATCGGCCAGAATGTAGCCGACTTCTTGGCTGCCGACATCAAACGTGGCATCATTCCTTCTACTTTCTTGCCTCTGCAATCGGGTGTAGGAAACATTGCAAACGCCGTGCTCGGTGCTTTGGGTCGTGACACTACGATTCCTGCATTCGAGATGTATACGGAAGTTATTCAGAACTCCGTTATCGGACTGATTCGTGAAGGTCGTGTAAAATTCGGTAGTGCATGTTCGCTGACTGTAACTAACGATTGCTTACAAGGTATTTATGACGATATGGATTTCTTCCGTGACAAGCTGGTTCTCCGTCCGTCTGAAATTTCTAACAGCCCTGAGATTGTACGCCGCCTCGGTGTCATCTCCATCAATACGGCTATCGAAGTAGACCTTTACGGAAACGTGAACTCTACTCACATCGGCGGTACAAAGATGATGAACGGTATCGGTGGTTCGGGAGACTTTACGCGTAATGCTTATATCTCTATCTTCACTTGTCCGTCTGTTGCCAAAGAAGGAAAGATCAGTTCTATCGTTCCGATGGTATCTCACCAGGATCACAGTGAACACTCCGTGAACATCGTCATCACCGAACAAGGTGTTGCCGACCTCCGTGGTAAGAGCCCGAAAGAACGTGCACAAGCTATCATTGAAAACTGCGCACATCCTGATTACAAGAACTTGTTGTGGGATTACCTGAAATTGACTGACGGTAAATCTCAAACTCCTCACGCTATCCGCGCTGCTTTGGGTATGCACGCTGAATTAGCGAAGAGCGGAGACATGAAGAATACAAATTGGGCTGAATATAAGTAACCCATTATTCTGACTAAGTATATAAATACAATATGCCGGATATCAATAGCCGATATCCGGCATATTTTTTACCTGCTTTTCAAGAAGATGATATTCATCAATTATGGATAATCTCTTCGCAGACCGCATCCTGGAATGCTCGTGCCTCCCTACCCGAAAGAGCGTTCTGGTTCATGATGGCAAAAGCTATCTCATGCCCATTGTCTGCACGAAGATAGCCAGCCAGACAGTTGATAGCAGTGAAAGAGCCTGTTTTGGCATGAACATTCTTAAAGGAACGTGTACCACGCTGCATCCGGTTCTTCAATGTGCCATCTATTCCACCAATGGGAAGTGCCTTATACAGTTTCCTA
>OHFN01001113.1_pt1 | contig 13539 bp, 7 predicted proteins | sample 1567571 | NCBI WGS metagenome assembly OHFN01 (sample SAMEA3879533, study PRJEB24766) | human gut metagenome | biome: human-associated habitat; feature: feces | place: USA | collected 1985/1987
ACGGAAACTCCGTATGCCAATAATAATGAGAGTTTTCCTAATGACGTGATGTATGGTTTGAATCCGCTTATGATTACCGATGCCGATCAATCCGGTTATAAGCGTAGGATAAACCGAACCTTGAATACTACATTTACATTGACTTATAAAGCTCCTTTTTTGAAAGGATTAAGTGCTAAGTTTTTGTATGCTTATGATTATAAGAACTATCAACAGAAAGAATTTCAAAAACAATATACATTATATAAATACGATAGGGAGAAAGATGTTTATAATTCTCAGATATATTCATCGCCTTCTTCTATTTACAGAAAATCATGGGAGGGAGCACAGAATCAATTACAGGCCTCTTTGAACTATGAGCGTCTTTTTGCAGAGAAACATAACTTGAAAGTCTTGTTTTTGTACGAACAAAGTGCAAAGGAAGAGGATAACTTGTGGGCAAAAAGAAACTTCGAGATGGATGCCGTAGATGAGATTTTTGCAGGCTCCGAAGAAGAGCAAATCGGTAATGCCGATGCTGGCCAGATTTATCGTGTAACGAATATGGGTATAGTCGGACGTGTCAATTACGATTATCAATCCAAATATTTGGCAGAAGTTAGCTTCCGTTATGACGGTTCTTCCAAGTTTGCCAAAGGACATCGTTGGGGATTTTTCCCATCGGCCTCTGTCGGATATAGAATTTCGGAAGAGAGCTTTATCAAAGAATTTGCTCCGCTGTCCTTTATTACGAATTGGAAGTTAAGAGCATCTTATGGAGCTATGGGTGACGATGGTTCCTCGTCCTATCAATATTTGTCGGGATATGATTATCCGGGCGCCAGTTATGTATTCGGCGATGTTGTCTATAAAGGATTGGGTTTCAGAGGTCTACCGAATGAACTGATAACTTGGTATAAGTCGAAGACCTTGAACGTGGGAACCGATCTTGATCTTTGGAATGGTATGCTGTCTGCACAGGTAGATTTCTTTTGGAGATACAGAGATGGTCTGTTAGGAAAGAGAAGTGGTGAAGTTCCCGGTACTATAGGTGCTGAATTGCCGGAAGAAAATTTGAATCAAGATTTGTATAAAGGTTTTGAAATCGTATTGGGACATCGCAATAAGATTAATGATTTCAACTATTCGGTAAGTTTGAATTTTGCATTGACTCGTCGTCAGAACAGACATTTGGAGGAAGGGGATGCAGTGAATTCCTATGATAGATGGAGAAATAAATATTCAAACCGATATTCCGATATGGGGTGGGCTTATGGCTCAAACGGACAATTTACTTCGATGGAGGATATTTGGCGGTCGCCTATTCAAGACGGTCAGGGTGGTGCTACCCAGTTGCCGGGTGACTGGAAATATGAAGACTGGAATGGCGACGGAATCATCGATGACAATGATGTTTATCCGAACGTGTACGAGCACACCAATGATAACGGAAATCCCAAAATGACATTCGGTGCTACTATCGCTGCCGAGTGGAAAGGGTTTGATGTGAACCTGTTGTTCCAAGGCGGTGGTGGATTCAATGTGATCTATTTCGAGCAATTGCAATACCCGTTGTGTTTCGGTGGAAACGGTTTGGCTCATTTTTATGACAGATATCGTCAGGACGAAAATGGGAACTGGATTCCCGGAAAATGGCCTACGACCCGTGATGCCGGATCTTATAGCGTGAATTATGCAAGATGTAAACAGACGACATACGATGCTTCTTATTTACGGTTGAAAAGCGTGGAAATTGGCTATACAATACCCCAGCATATCACTCGTAAATTCAAAGTGGATCGTTTGAGGATATTTGCAAATGGCTATAATTTATTTACGCTATCTAATTTGGATTTCGTCGATCCCGAGCATCCGGAAGGGAATTATGGATACCTGTATCCGATTATGAGAAACTTTAACTTTGGATTGAATTTATCATTCTAATTTGAAATACGATGAGAATAAATAAGATATTAGTATCGGCATTGGTGATGGCCCTATCGTTTTATTCGTGTGATTACTTAGATGTGCCGCCCATTAATATTATACAAGATGATGCGATTTTTAATTCAGAATCGGGTATAACGTCTTATATGACGACTCTTTACTATGACTTACCCATAGAGGACTTTCGCTATACACAACAAGGATTCAATGTATCGGGTAAAGGGCAAGGTCGTTTACCGAATGTATCGGGTGAGGCTATGTGTAGTTCCAGCGATGATATTTCGACCATCGGTGATGGAACTTGGTGGGGCTGTTGGGATTATGGAAAAATTCGTCGGGTGAATTACTTTTTGAAAAATTTCCCGGCCTATAAATCCAATTTCCAGAATACGGTTCTTGCTGATGCATGGATGGGAGAGGCTCATTTTATCCGGGCTTACTGCTATTTTGCAATGGTGAAAAGATATGGTGGTGTACCTATATTGAGAGAACCGCAAGAGTATGTAGGCGATATTGAATCGCTGAAAGTACCGAGAGATACGGAAAAGGCCTGCTATGATTTTATTGCGGAAGATTTAGACGAGGCTTTCCGTCTGTTGCCCGATAATGAGGAGATTTTGGGAAAAGGACGTGCCACCAAATATGCTGCTTTGGCATTGAAATCTCGCGCTATGCTGTATGCCGGTAGTATCGCGCGTTATGGAACCGTTGATTTGAATGGTTTGGTCGGTATCGATAAGGCTTTGGCAAACGATTATTTCGAATTAGCTTATAAAGCTGTAAAGGAACTTGAAAAATCGAAGAGATTTTCGTTGTATAGGAAGAACTCGGATAAAGAGAAAAATTTTGCCGAGCTGTTCCTTGCCGAGGACAGCCCAGAGAATATTTTCTGTAAATATTTCCAACGCAATGTAAACGCACATGGCTGGGATGTTTATTTCGTTCCTTACCAATACCGTGGAAACGGTTTTTCTTCCAATATGAACCCTACATTGGAATTTGTTGAAATGTTTGAACACAAAGACGGTACTCCTGCAAATTTCGCAGAAAGAGCGAAGGACACTTATTTCGATGATCCTTCGGAGCTGTTTCAAAATATGGATGCCCGTTTTGGCGGTTCGATCATTTATCCGAATGCTATTTTCAAGGGAGAGCCTTGTTCTATACAAAAGGGGTTGATCATAGAAGATGGCAGCAAGAAGGAAAATGCCACGAATTATGAGGAGGCTGTTTATACGGCCAATGACGGACAGGTTTATCATATTGTAGGGAAAAGCGGAAGTGGAAATTATTCGGGTAATATGACTGGTTTCTTTATGCGCAAGTACTTGAACGAGAATATGCCGCAATCAGAAGTCATCGAAAATTATTCGGAACAACATTGGATTGAGTTCAGATATGCAGAAGCTCTCTTGAATGGAGCCGAAGCGGCGGTAGAAATGGGGCAGCATTTGGACGATGCCTTGCTTTGGATAAATGATATCCGCAGTCGTGCCAATATTAAGCAACTTTCTTTAAGCGACTTGACTGTAGATAAGGTTAGACACGAACGCAGAATCGAGCTGGCTTTTGAAAATCACACGTATTGGGATTTGAGACGTTGGAGAATTGCCGATAAAGAAATCGAGACCAAGCAGTATACGGGTTTGTGTCCATATTTCGATATTAACAAACAGAAGTATATATTCGAGGAAGTCGCTGCCAATAAATACTATTATACATTCGATGTAAAAATGTATTATGAGAGAATTCCTGATGGGGAAATTGCCAAGAATGAGAAACTGAAACAAAATCCGTATTATAATTAAAAGCGTAATAAAATATGAAAAGGTTATATTATATATTTGGTTTGTCGGCATTGCTTCTCTCGTCCTGCAATTATTTTGAATATGACAATTATGAAGCTCCGAATTCCGGTTTGGAAGGGACTGTTGTCGACCGTAAGACCAACGAGCCTTTGCAGGCAGAAGCGGCAAATAGCTATAAAGTCGAATATTATGAGTTAAGTTGGGAAGAGGCGGGACACGCCAATACCCAGTCCCGATTCTTTTGGGGGAAAGCCGATGGCACTTTTTTGAATACGAAGATTTTTGCCGGAAAATATCGGATTACTTTGAAAGAAGGCGCATTTTACGCTCCCGAGCCGGAAGTCGTGTATTTGAAAGAGAATCGTTTGACCCGATTGGATTATTCCGTTATACCTTATGCTCGTGTGAATATAGATGAAATCACATTGACCGGTAGCAAACAGAATAATTTGGAGATCAAATATACGATTGAAGATACAGAGAAGGAAGTCAATACGGAAGGTTTGGACGAGGGGTTGTATACTTTGAGCGAAGCCCAAGTTTTTATTTCCAGCAAATCTCCTAATGTGGGAGTGAATAATTCGGAAACCAAGTATACGATAAGAGCTAAAAAGGAATTTGAACGTGGCGATTATGAACCCGGAGTACCTTTCCAAGTGGTAGAAAAGAATGTAAGAAATTTGGATCCGGGGAAATATTGGGTGCGTATTGGAGTCCGTACCGCTAATCCTCAAAAACGATATAATTTTAGTACGATAAAAGAAATTGTTGTTCCGGCACAAACTGCTGAAAAATAAAATTATAAAATATGAATGTAAAGTATGCTATAATATTGGCATCTGGTTTGAGCAGCACTGTGGCAGTCATGTCACAGGCTGCTCCTTTAACGAATGGGGATATCGATTCTCCTTCACAGGATGCTATGATTCTGCCTATGGAAGAATCGAAGGTGTCGGTCGTTTATGACCCCAAGACCTCGGTGGTTTTTACAGATGAGGGAATAAAAGGGACAAGCGATGGTTTGACATTGGATTTGGGAGAGATCGATTTCGGTTCGGGGGACTATGATCGTGTTTGGGTTGAGATGGCAAATGTTATGAAACCGACAGAGCAGACCGGATTCGATTTTTATTTAGATGACATGCTTTTGGAACCTAAGACCGATTTTACAATTGCACAGGAACTTCCCCATCTCGATTCTTATGAATCCGATAAACAACCTCAGGAAGGTCTTTTTTTCAAAAATCAGAATGTGCCTTTAAGCCAGATTTCGGTAATTGATGTTAGGGGTGATGACAGTTATGGTAAAATAACGGCGGCCGTTGCTCAGGGCGTGTTGAACCAGAGCAATGCGGAGGTTTACTTGGTGTATGAAGATCATCACCAGACACAGTTCGAAGACGTTTATGGGAAACAGGGGGAAACGTGGAACCTCTTACGGGGAAATTATTCGGAAGAAAAATATGCGGGATTAGCTACGTTGGTCGATAAGTATAAAGATCGTTTTAAAAAGATGGTCCTTTGGGATCCTGATAAGGAATGGACTTGGTGCTTGGCACAAATGATTTGTGCCAAGCAAAAAGGGATTCCGGTTACTAAGGAGATAAAGGAATTTTTTAACAATGAACTGGATTGGAATATAGAATGTGAAGACATTTCGAATAATTGGGCCACTAAATTGGAGGCCTATCAGTGGGCTATCGATAACTTGGCCGACGGATGTCATAAGTCTCTGAGCTTTTCTGCCGGTTTGCGTAGTGACTATGTTTCCAACCCGTGGAAGATATATGATTATGCAGCAGCCTCCAAAGGGTTTGTATTTTTTTTAAGCGACTCGGATCCCGATGAATTTGCCATGATTCAGAAGATTTGTGATAAAATGGACTATCAACCGGGTTCTTCCACAATGGGTTATGGGGCAGGAAAAGACGGGGATGCTCTGAATAATGCAACCAATCCGTATAATGTAGGTTTTATGGTTAGTGATTATTACGCAAACGGAAGTTTTTGGTGCTCGTTCCCGAGGAAAGCTTTCCAACAGCGTAAGGGTCAAGCCATAGAGGCATTGCCCGGCAAAATCTATGTGAGTCTTATATGGAGCGATGGAGATAACGTACAATTCGACTCCAATCAAATGTACAATATGTTTAAGAATGCTCCGGGTAGGGGAAAGGTTCCGGTAGGTATGACAATGGCTGCATCTTTGCAAGAGTTAAATCCCGTTTTGTTGGAGTATTTTTATAAAAATCTGACTCCCAATGATGAATTAGTCGCCGGTCCCTCTGGATTCCAGTTTATCTATGGCGATAAATACAATGAAAATAATTATGAAAAATGGCTGGAAACCAATCAAAAATGGTTGGAAACGGCCGGCTTCCATACTGCTTGCCTGTGGAATACAACTAATAAAGAACGTTTTGGAAGATATATGCAGACTTGTGGTTTGCAGGGCGTTTTTGATGGTTTTGAAAATAATAAGGAACGTTATGAGGTTGGTAAAGACGGCGAAGGTGTTGTCTGTATTCTACAAGGAGCTCATTGTTGGGAAGAGGGCGATGTGTATAAAGATTTGATAAGTGTAAAACCCAACGGGCAAAAGCCTGTTTTTCGGAATGTTTATCTGATTGCGGCCAGTTACGGCGGAGTAGGAGGATATGAACGGTTGATTCGTGAATTACAGCGTGTCGAAAGTTATTTGCCGAATACGTATGAGTTTTTATTGCCCATGGATCTTTGTGCTACGTTAAAAGAGTATATTGAAAAGAATGGAGGAAATGGGCATGAATAAATTCTTTCTGTTTTTACTTCTGTCGTTCCTTGTTGCCGCAAAGCCTGCATATGCCGGGGATATTCGTATTCCGGCCAAAGGAGGAGGCCTTTATCAAGTTGTTATCGTCGATAAGGGTACAGAAGGCGCTAAGTATGATGGAAAGACCGAGTCTATAATTAATACGAGTTCGGGAACGAGGATACGTATCAGAGATATTGATTTCGGGGATGCAAGGTATGGTTTGTATAACCGGTTTATGGTGGAATACACGCACCCCGGAGATTGCGAGGACGGCTTCTTTGATATTTATATAGAAGATACGGCGGTCCCTGTGGCATCGATTCCTGTGGAACAGACGAAAGAGGGAGAGTATAAAGAAGCGTCGGCTCCGTTAAGTGTAAACATTACTGGTTCTCATGCCGTATATGTCCGGTGGAGAAACCATTCGGCCTGTCTGAAAACGTTCGGGGCAAATGAATTGGTCCCTTTTGCCAGCGTAGAACTGATTCGTACAGGGTCTTTAACGAAGTATGAATTTGGCAAAGGAACTTTGGGAGAACTATCCGGTAAGCATCGTTTGAAAATGGTCTGGCGCGGGAATAGTGCGAACGTGGCTAATGTTTATCTGGATAAGAGTGATGTAGTTTCCGTGATGGATATAGAGGAGGAAAAACTGATTGTCGTTGGGGGTAAATTGGGTTTTAGAATTAATTCTGCGACACCTATAAGAAATGTCGAGGTTTATTCTCCCGAAGGATTGAAAGTGAAAGAATTGAGGCTTTCCGATTGTTCGGCATTCGTATCGGTCGCTCCCGGATTTTACATTGTCAGGATAACAAGAGGGAATGGTGGTGCGGTCGTGAAGAAAATATTAGTAACAGAATGACCAAACAAAAAACAGGATTATGAAACGAGGTATTTTATTTTTGCTATTAACTACTTTTTGGGGTGTCTTTGTGGAAGCCGGGAATAACAAGGAAGTCCCCGTTTCTAATTTGAGAGTTCCGGCCTATCCTTTGGTTACCATCGATCCTTACATTTCGGCGTGGTCACATACCGATAAGCTGTATGAAGATGAGGTTCGGCATTGGACAGGAACAGAACATTCTTTGACGGGCGTTTTAAGGGTCGATGGTAAATGCTATCGGTTTATGGGAAAAGGCGAACAGGCTTTGACGTCAATTTTGAAAGATGCCCGAGACGAGGAATGGACAGCCAAATATACGAATACAATGCCTTATGCCGATTGGTATACAAAAGAGTATAATGATACGGAATGGCAGGAAGGTGCGGGGGCATTCGGGAGCGCCGATATGCCTCATGTTAAAACCGAGTGGAATCAGGGGGATATTTGGATACGTAGGAAGTTTTCGATCGAAGATAAGAATATCTCGAAGAAACGGTTATATCTCGTTTATTCGCACGATGATGTTTTTGAACTGTATCTGAATGGGCAGATGTTAGTGAGCACGGGATACAAGTGGAGGAATTATGTCGTGCAACCGTTGGATGCAGAACAAGTGAAATCGCTAACCGCAGAAGATAATCTCATTGCAGCCCATTGTCACAATACGAAGGGAGGAGCTTATGTCGATTTCGGCCTATTTACCGATGATGAAATGGAGTCTTTTTTCGGTACGGAAGCCGAACAGATAAAGGTAAGCGTATTACCTACCCAGACCTATTATTCTTTTTATTGTGGTCCTGTCCAATTGGACTTGAAATTTACGAGTCCATTGGTCTTGAATGATTTGGATTTATTGAGTAGCCCGGTTAATTATATTAGTTATGAAGTCCGGTCATTGGATAAACACGCTCACGATGTGCAGATTTATTTTTCTGCGACTCCCCGATGGGCAGTTAACAGTTTGGATCAAGAAGTAAGTGTAGAAAACTATCGATCTTCCGACATTCATATTCTGAAAACGGGGACATTAGAGCAGAATGTTTTAGGTAAAAGCGGTGATATTATTTGTATCGATTGGGGATACTTTTATCTGGCCGGTAACCTATCTGAATCTTCTGATATGTCTGTGGGAACTCCCTGCTCTATTCAAGAGAGTTTTGCAGGAAAAGGAATACTTCCGGATACAAAAATATCTCGGACATCGGTACGTTTGGATAAGGAAGAAATTCTTTTGGCGTATAGCGAAAATCTGGGTAATGTGAGAGAACGGAAATCCGAAGGATATTTGATGATCGGTTATGACGATATTGCCTCTGTACAATATTTCGGGAAAAATCTGAAAGCGTATTGGAAGAAAAAATATCCGACGATGGAAGCCGCATTGGCCGATGCCCGAAAGAATTATATAAAAACCATGCAGCGATGTGACGAGTGGGATTATAAGGTTATGAAAGACGCTGTTGAAGCCGGAGGACAGCAGTATGCCGAACTTTGTGCAGCCTCTTATCGCCAAGCTATATCGGCTCATAAACTGGTTTGTGGCCCCGCCGGTGAGTTGTTCTTTTTTTCTAAGGAAAATAACAGCAACGGGTCTATCGGTACGGTTGATGTGACATATCCTTCTTGTCCTATTTTTATTCGGTATAATACAGAAATAATGAAAGCTATGCTGGATTTCATTTTCGATTATAGCGAGTCGGGCCGTTGGAAAAAGCCTTTTGCTGCGCACGATGTCGGTACATATCCTTTGGCAAATGGGCAAACTTATCAGGGAGATATGCCTGTGGAAGAAACGGGGAATATGTTGATTATGACGACTGCGATCGCTATTGCCGATGGGAATGCAGACTATGCGGCAAAACATTGGGAAATCTTGACGGCTTGGAGCAATTATTTGGCCGAGGTAGGTATGGATCCTGAAAATCAGTTGTGCACCGAAGATTTTGCGGGACATTTGGCGCACAATGCCAATCTTTCGGCCAAAGCCATTATGGCGATTGCCGGTTATGGTCGCTTGGCCGAAATGTTGAATAAGCCGGAGAAGGCCAAGAAATTTACTGAAATGGCTAAAAGAATGGCCATTGAGTGGGAACGGAGAGCCGATGACGGAGACCACTATCGGTTAGCTTTCGATATGCCGGGTACTTGGAGCCAGAAGTATAATTTTGTATGGGATAAAGTTTTGGGCCTTAATATATTGCCAGACCGTATAATGAAAAAGGAAGTCGCTTTCTATCTGAAAAACCAGAACAAATACGGGTTGCCTTTGGACAATCGCTTTACATGGGGTAAAACTGACGATACCGTATGGAGCGCCACAATGGCCGACTCGGAAGGTGATTTTCAAGAGTTGATACGACCGATTTGGAAATATGTGAATGAGACTTCTTCGAGAGTCCCTTTGGGCGATTGGTATGAAACATTGAATGCCGACTATATAAACTTTCGGGCGCGTTCGGTGGTCGGAGGTGTCTTTATGAAATCATTGGATCATTATCTTAGAAATAAAAGGAAATAGATTGTGGAAAAGTGGATCAAAAAAATAATGCAATTTGGAGGTTTATTCCTCTTTATGTCCTGCAATCAGCCCGTCGATGTAGTAACGATCGACTTGTCAAGGGAAGAGGCCGAGATACCTCCCTCCTTGTATGGTATCTTTTTTGAAGAGATTACTCATTCTGGCGATGGCGGTTTATATGCAGAAATGATAAGAAATCGTGGCTTTGAAGATGGTACTTTACCTTCCGGCACGGTGTTGAAAGATGGAAAGGCAGTTGCCAAACCTTTGCATTGCTATTCCAATGATTCCATTAACCATTTTAGTATCGCTTGGAACGATTCGCTTTTTATGGAAAGCTGGGAAGTGAAGTGTGTTTCCGATACGAGGCCTCCTTTTTATGAGATAACCGAGGTTAAGCCACTGAATAACGCTACTCCCCATGCCTTATTTATCGATTTGGGCGCATCCGCATCCGATGTATGGGTTATGAATGACGGTTACTGGGGAATAGCCGTTACAGAGGGACAAAGGTATAATTTCCAATTTTATCTGTTTACGGAAGAATTGAAGAATACGGTAGTGACGGCGGCCTTGCTGGATCGCGAAGAACAGATCGTTGTTTCTAAGAATTTCCAGATAGAACGTGATGGTTCGTGGAATCATTATGAGGGAACTTTTACTGTCGACACGACAGCGAATGATCTTCGTTTTGCTTTGCTGTTACCTCATAAAGGGAAGGTATATATCGATTTTGTATCCATGTTTCCCGAGAACACTTTTTGCGGACATAAAAATGGTTTGAGAGAAGATGTTGCCGGGATGCTTCGAGACTTGCGACCCGATTTTGTTCGTTTCTTTCCATTTGATTTTGTTCGTTGGCCGGGCGGATGCATAGTCGAGGGGTTAACTATGGATAACCGTATCAAATGGAAAGAAACGATAGGTGATATTGTGAAACGCCCCGGAGAATATAATTTGTGGGGATATCGCAGTACCTATGGATTCGGTTATCATGAATTCTTACAATTTTGTGAAGATATTGATGCCGATGGTATGTTCGTTTGTAATGCTGGTATGTCTTGCCTGTTTCGGAATGGTGATTATTGGGAAGAAGAGAATCGGATTGATAATTTAATTCAAGATGCTTTGGATGCTATCGAGTATGCGTTGGGCGATACGACCACCGTTTACGGAAAGAGAAGAGCGGAGAATGGTCATGCAGCCCCTTTCCCTCTCAAATATGTAGAGGTGGGAAACGAAAATGTAGGGCTTCGTTACGTGAAAAACTATAATCGCTTTTATAAAGCCATCAAAGAAAAATATCCTCAGATAGAAGTCGTATGTGCTCTCATGTTCAGTCCTTATATTCAGGAGGCGGAGAAAATAGATATCTTGGATCCCCATTATTATGAGACGGCTGGTTGGTTCTATAATAATGCAGATGTTTATGATAAGTTGCCCGATGATATTCCGTATAAAATCTATGTGGGGGAATATGCGGCCATCGGCAGACCCTCTCTCTATTCGTCTTTGGCAGAGGCTGCTTATCTGACAGGAGTTGAAAGGAATGCGGATAAAGTTCAAATGGTATCTTATGCCCCGTTGATAGAGAATGCGGCTCACGGAAAAGATCATTTGTTAGTGCTGAAAAATGATTCAGTCTATGGCCGTACGAATTACTATGTGTTGAAAATGTTCTCGGAGAATCGCCCTGATGTGAATTTACACACAGATTTAAAACCTGCTTCTCCTGAGCCGGTATTCCGCACAAATGGATTTATCGGATTGGGTACGAATAATACGGAAGCTCAATTTAAAGACTTGAAAGTCATTGTAAATGGCGAAGAAATATATACTTCGGGGTGGAGTGATTTCGTGGATAAATGGACTATAATTCGCGGCGATTGGAAAACGGAAGGAAATCTTTTGTCTCAGAGCCAGAAAGGAATAGATGCTTTGGCTATCCTTGAAGATAGGGAGTTTGATGATTGTACGATTGAGTTAAAGGCCAAAAAAATTTCTGGAACAGAAGGATTCAGAATTGTGTTTGGCGGCACGGATTCGAATAATTATTTTATGGCGGACATAGGAAGCCACACTAATGAGTCTGTTATTTTTCGAGAGGTGAATAATGAAGGTTCTATTTCGTTATTTGATTATCGAAATACGGCATCTATTAAGACAGATCAATGGTATACGGTGAGAATCGAAATCAAGGGTGCTCATTGGAAATGTTTTCTTAACGATGAGCTACAATATGAATATACTTATGCTCCTAAGAAAAAACATTATGTCGTATCGGGTTATGACAGAGAGCGAAAAGAAGTTATTGTTAAATTGGTAAATGCCGAGGCTGGGAATTGGAAAGTCAGGTTACAATTGGATAAGGCGAAAAATCTGGCATCGAAAGGAACTAAAATTGTATTAGGTGGAGACGACAGATTTGATGAAAATAGTTTTAGCGATCCTTTGAAAATTGTTCCGAAAGTCACCGAGTTATCGGGAATTAGCAATGAATTTACTATTGATTGTCAGGCCAATTCGCTGACTGTATTGAGAATACCGTGTGAAAAATAATAGATAACAAAAATAAAACATAGAAAAATGATAAATAGATATTTAAAAATCGTAGCTGTATTATTGTTGATGACATATACGGCTTTTGCCAATGCGGAAATCGGTATTTATGATCTACGTTATACACTCAATACCGACTTGAATACCAAAGAAGGACTCGATGTAGCTTGGGACGATGTTCATGCGGTCTCTACTTTGCAAGGAGTGGTAAACAGGGATGCTCCCCGGTTGTATGTTTACTTTGTAATGGAGGGTAATCACGATATCGATGGTTATTGGTGGAATAAATATCGTCAGAAAGGTGAATGGTTGTATGGACGTGAGACACGGACATACCAGACAATGGAGGATTTATTCACGGCATATGCTCCTTATATAGAGGGGGTAGTCGTTTATGATGGAAACATCGCCTCTACCAGTAATGTGGCATCCTCGGTAGCAGGAATTGAAAATTTGGTGGCTATTCGTTATGATGAAACTCCGGGAAGTTTGTATGATCGTCTTGTATTGCACGGGCCCAAACTGCCGGTAAAAAGATGGTTGTTGAACCCCGATGGCACTTCTATGTTTACCGGTAAGAAAGGGACAAAGATTCCGGGAACGGAACGCTACTCTACCGGATCCTTAAAGAACGATCCTTATGTTTGGTTTATAGAGAAGTATATGAAAACCGGAAAGTGCAACACGGAGTTTGCCGCTTATTACATTGATCAGTATTGGAAGCAGAAACCTTTTGCCACCGTAAGGAATCACCACACTTTGTGCAACCACGATTTTTTTGTAAGTAAAGGAGCTTTTTTCTTCGATTTATCTCCGTGGGGAGATGAACCGGCCACTGATGATCCTACCCAAGCTGTTGGCACTGATTTGAATACACTGAAAGAAATGTTGCTATTGGCTTATCGGCAAAACAACAATGAAAAGATGTGCTACATAGGAGGTTTTCCTGCGTGGGCTTATAAATACACAATGCATGCTTCTGGTAGCCACGATGATGTGCCTACGGAATGGGAGTTCAGCCGTATACCTTAGAGATCGGAAGAGCGGT
>OHFN01001124.1_pt1 | contig 13421 bp, 6 predicted proteins | sample 1567571 | NCBI WGS metagenome assembly OHFN01 (sample SAMEA3879533, study PRJEB24766) | human gut metagenome | biome: human-associated habitat; feature: feces | place: USA | collected 1985/1987
TAATGCCGTAGCGCAGACCGTTCTTGAGTTGGTCGTTCCAGCTGAGAGAGAGTTCGATACCCTTATTGTCTACATTACCACCGTTGATGTAGGGAGCGCCGATACCATATACGCCCAAAATCGGAGCGCGAACCAGCCAGTCTTTTGTGCTTTTCTTATACCAGTCGAAAGCTAGTCCCAAACGGCTGTCCAGGAAGCGGGCGTCGATACCGATGTTCAGCTGCTCGGAAGTCTCCCAAGTCAGTTTGGGATTGCCCAGTACGTTGAACGAACCGCCGGTGGTGGCTTCTTCGTGATTACCCACGCCGAAGTAGTAGGCGTCGGAATCGTTGAATCCCACTTGTGTCAGGTATTGGAAGTTGGGAATGTTGCAGTTACCGTTCTGTCCCCAAGATACACGGATTTTGAGGAAGTCCATGTAGCCTCTGACGGATTCCATGAATTCTTCGTTGGTCACTACCCAACCTGCTGATGCGGAGGGGAAGATACCCCAGCGCTGGCCTCTGGCAAAGTTTGAAGAACCGTCGGCGCGAACTGTGGCTTGCAGCATGTATTTTTCGTTGAAGTTGTAGTTGACACGTCCGAAGAAGGAAGCCAGAGAGCTGTCGTATGCAGGATGACCGCCTACGCTAACGTCAGCCAGTTTCTTGATTTGCGCATTGTCCAAGTAGGCATGGTCCCAACTGTCACCGAAAAGCAGGTTGTTGCCACTGGCTTCAAGGTGTTCGCCGAACTTGTTTTGTTCGATGGTCTGACCCACTACGACGTCCATGTTGTGCCTGTTGATGTTAAATTTGTAACTCAAGGTGTTTTCAAATGAAATGTTCTACCAGGAATCCGTCGATTGGGAGGCGTTGTCCTGAGTGGCCACGTTTGTACCTGAGCTGTGGACTCTGGTCATGGTACGATAAGAACTGTTGCCAAAGCGGTAACTGAACTGTGACTTGTAAATCAAGTTTCGTATGGGCTGTATTTCCAGGTAGGCGCTGGCGTTCACGTTCCAGTTGTTACTTTCGTTCAATCCCTGGCTAGTGGTGTTGGCAATGGCCAGCGGGTTGATGGCGGCACCCAGTGTCCACCCGTCGGCCGACATTTCGGCGTTGGTGTAGTAGTTTCCGTTGGCATCGCGAACGGGGAGTAACGGATTGGCGTTCAATAAATCGTGTACATTGTTCCAATACATGCTCCCCTGGGAGATACCTGTCTTGCTGCCATGTCCGATGTTCACGTTCTCGCCTATGGTAATTACATCGTAAGAGTTGTTCTTGGAACGGAGCAGGGTGTGCGAGGAATTCAAGCGGATGTTATAGCGGTCGAATTGCGACTGGTTTTCACCGCCCAAGATACCGTCTTGCCCGGTGTAGGAGAAGCCGAAGGAGAACTTCGATGCGTCGGAACCGCCCATCAGGTTGATGGAGTGGTTCTGGGTTACGGCGCCTTTGTGATAGGACTCGTCAATCCAGTTCGTTCCCTTCCAACCGTTCTTCTTCACGTTTCCATCCGCATCGAAGAGGCTTTCATAGATAGCTGCGGGGAGCTTTGCCTGCCACTCGGGCACGGCAGCACCGCCGTTGAACTCGCGAAGTTGACGGCTGTAGATGTATTCCTGGGCATTCAGAACGTCGGGAGCCTTATATAAGTATTGTTGGCCGTAGTATCCGTCGTAGGATATTTGCAGCTTGCCGGACTTGCCCTGCTTGGTGGTAATAAGGATTACACCGTTGGCGGCACGGGCACCGTAGATGGCTGCGGAAGCGGCATCTTTCAACACATCGATGGATTCGATGTCGGCGGGGTTCAAGTCGTTCAGGTTACCGCCGGCAACGCCGTCGATTACGTACAACGGGTCCGAATTACCCGTAGTACCCAAACCGCGGATGTTCACCTTGAAGCCTTCGCCTGCCTGACCATTCTTTTGCATAATAGTGACACCGGGAGACTGGCTCTGCATGGCTGTCAATGCCGAGGTGGTGGAGAGTTTCTGAATGTCATCGCCTTTCACCTGCACCGTGGCACCGGTGACAAGTTTCTTTTTCTGTACGCCATAACCCACAACCACTACGTCGTCCAGTGACTGTGTGTCTTCCTTTAGAAGGATTTTCATACCCGAAGCAGCAGCCACCGTCTGGGTGGAAAAGCCCACGAAGCTGACTTCAAGGGTTTGACCTGGAGCTACATCCAAGGAGAATTTACCGTCGATGTCGGTAATCGTTCCCTTGGTAGTACCTTTTACGCGGATATTGGCGCCGATAATTGGTTCGCCAAAATCATCAACAACCGTACCTGTGATGTACTGTGTTTGCGCAATGGCAATGTTGCCACCTCCACATACAAACCCCGGGGCACCACTGGCAAACAATACGAACAATGCGCTTGCGAGCCATGATTTAATAGTTTTAATACACATGTTGTTTGAATCTTGATCCGATGTTTTACCATATTTGCATTGCAGGGATCTTTTGCAATGTTGGTATTTGATTTAAGGAGGGCTCTGTTATCTTAATATTTAAATGTCCGAAATAGGCGTACAGAACCCTTTAAACCGCCTAATCTGAACATTTATTTTTGCAAAACTCACTTTTTTAAATGGGCTATAGTTCGTTAATAACCTATATCCCAGCAAATTCTTACCGAAGTATTGTTGTTATTGCTTTGGTACAAATCTACTTTATTCTGTTGAAAGACTATTGCTGTAATGTATCCCGTATTACATATCTATGTTACATAACTTTCCTTAATGTTACATATCGTTTTCTTGGTGTAACATATATGTTGTTTGGCAGTTTTATATGCGCTTTTTGCGTAAGAAATGAACTAAACTGAACATTATATTTCTTAGTTATCTTTTCTTTTTTCCCTGCCTATAACTTCTCAGCTCTATGCCAACGAAAGGAAAAGGTAGTAAGCCTGAAAGAAAAAGACTGCAAGGGGAAAAAAGAGGCTTCACTGATTTTACAGAATTACCTTGTTACAGGGCTATAAGGTGGGGAGGGGGTTACTTTCAGACCGATTATTAGGGGCATAGAGGCGAATGTAACATAGATGAAAGCCTTGGTAACACTGACAATATAACGTGTTACACAATCATACCCATTACAAGAATTGCATTTCTTACATTTGCAGCGGAGGGATTCTTTAATCCAAAGTAATATCTTCTATCTTTGAGAAATCTTTAAATTGAAATAGTATGAAAAAAGTAGTTCTATCCATTGTTTGTGTTTTATGCGCTTTGGCGATCAAAGCAGAAAATTATCCATATCAGAATCCGAATCTTAGTTCGAGTGAAAGAGCACAAGATTTGCTCTCGCGCCTGACGCTGGAAGAAAAAGCTGGGCTGATGTGTGATGTATCCGAAGCTATTCCCCGGCTCGGTATCAAGAAATTCAACTGGTGGAGTGAGGCATTGCACGGAGTAGCCAATCAAGGAAACGTCACGGTTTTTCCCGAACCCATAGGCATGGCAGCTTCTTTTAACGAAGATCTGCTCTTCCAAATCTTCACGGCAACCTCTGACGAAATGCGTGCCAAGTATAACGAACGCATACGCAATGGGCAGGAAGACGAACGGTTTCACAGTCTTTCTGTGTGGACACCCAACGTGAATATCTTTCGTGATCCACGTTGGGGAAGGGGTCAAGAAACTTACGGAGAAGATCCTTACCTGACTTCTCAAATGGGAGTGGCCGTAGTGAAAGGGCTGCAAGGACCCGAGAATGAGAAATACCGCAAACTATTGGCATGTGCCAAACATTATGCCGTGCATAGCGGACCGGAATGGAGCCGGCATTCGGCTAATCTGAATAATGTGAACCCACGTGATTTGTGGGAAACCTATCTACCGGCTTTCAAGGCATTGGTGCAGAAAGCGGATGTACGCGAAGTGATGTGTGCCTACCAACGCCTGGACGATGACCCTTGTTGCGGCAACAGTCGTCTGCTTCAACAAATATTGCGGGATGAATGGGGATTCAAGTATATGGTGGTTTCCGACTGTGGAGCCATCGCCGATTTCTGGACTTCGCATAAATCATCTTCGGACGCCATGCATGCCGCAGCCAAAGGAACACTGGCGGGCACAGATGTGGAATGTGGATATGGTTATGCTTATAAGGAACTTCCCAAAGCCGTGGCCCAAGGACTGATTTCGGAAAAGGAAATAGACAAGCACGTACTTCGTTTACTTGAAGGTCGTTTCGAGCTCGGCGAAATGGATGATCCTTCAATCGTGTCTTGGTCAAAGGTTCCGGCATCGGTCATTAACTGCAAGGCACATAAGGCTCTTTCACTAGAGATGTCAAGGCAGAGTATGACGTTGTTGCAAAACAGAAATAACCTGTTACCGCTAAGTAAATCAATACGTAAAGTTGCTGTTATCGGCCCTAATGCTGACGAAAAAAGCACGTTATGGGGTAACTATAATGGTACACCTAACCAGACAGTCACCATACTGGAAGGAATACAGAATAAAATAGGCAAAAACAAGGTGATGTACATGAAAGGCTGTGATCTGGTGAATAACCAAATTCTAAAATCCTACCTCAATCAATGTAGCATAGACGGTAAGCCGGGTATAAAGGCTACTTTTTGGAATAATCCCGACCGAACAGGAGAACCGGTGTCCTCACTTCGCATAGTACAACCTATCAATGTGACTACTTATGGGCAACATTCTTTTGGCCCCGGTGTAAATCTAGAGAAATTCTCCGCTAAATATGAGACAGTATTCAAGCCTAAAGAATCGGGTGAAGTACTTCTAAGCATGGAGGGATGCAGTTATTTTGAATTGTTTGTCAATGGCAAATCCATGCACAAGGAACGTACATGGCGTACTACCGACACGCGTACCTTGCTGCAAGTAGAGAAAGATAAAGAGTATAAAATAGAAATTTTGTATGCGCAGGTGGAGAATTGGGCAGCCAATCTAAAATTCAATCTCGGTAAGGAATTTGCAATAGATTACGCAGAAAGCATTGCCAAACTGAAAGATGTGGATATGGTAATCTTTGTTGGAGGCATTTCGCCACAACTGGAAGGTGAGGAGATGCCCGTGCAGCTTCCCGGATTCAAAGGAGGAGACCGTACTGACATAGAATTGCCTGCTGTGCAACGGAATTTCCTGAAAGCACTGAAAGAAGCAGGAAAGCAAGTCGTATTGGTCAATTGTTCCGGGTCGGCCATTGCTCTGTTACCCGAAACGGAGAATTGTGATGCTATACTTCAGGCTTGGTATGGAGGTGAAGTGGGTGGAACGGCTGTTGCCGATGTTTTGTTCGGTGACTATAATCCTTCAGGGAAACTGCCGGTGACATTCTATAAGTCGACAGAGCAGCTTCCTGATTATGAAGATTATTCGATGAAAGGACGCACCTATAGATATATGTCCGATGCATTATTCCCATTCGGATACGGACTGAGCTATACTACATTCAGCATCGGTGAGGCTCAGATGGATAAAGAAGCAATGAAGCTGACTGTTCCGGTAAGTAATACGGGCAAGCGTGAGGGTACTGAAGTGATTCAGGTTTATGTACGTAAGGTAGGTGATACTAACGGCCCGTTGAAAACGCTGAAAGCTTATCAGAGAGTAACCTTAAAAGCAGGTGAGAGCAAAGATGTAGTATTGCAACTACCGGCTGAGACTTTCGAGTTTTTTGATTATACTACCAATACGATGCGCGTGACTCCCGGCAGCAGTTATGAAGTATATTATGGCAGCAGTTCCGATAATGAAGATTTGAAGGTAATCGCCGTCAAGTAGCAATAAACATCTGATGAAATTATGAATTAATTACAATATCATACTTATGAAAAACAATTTATTATTGTCCGCAATTGCTTCCCTATGTCTCATGGCAGGCATGGTACAAGCACAGAATCCTATTATCCGCGACCAGTTCTCGGCCGATCCTACGGCTAAAGTCTTCGAAGGAAAACTGTATCTATATCCTTCTCACGACATACCAAGTCCTATAGAGCGGCTGAAAAAATGGTTCTGCATGGCCGATTATCATGTATTCTCTTCTGATAATCTGACTGATTGGAAAGACCATGGTGTCATTGTCAGCCAAACGCAAGTCCCCTGGGTACAACCTGATTCCTACACCATGTGGGCGCCCGACTGCGTCTGTAAAGATGGCAAATATTACTTCTACTTTCCTGCTGCTCCTCGTGGCACAGAAAAAGGTTTTGCAGTAGGAGTAGCTATCTCAGACAAACCTTACGGTCCCTTTATCCCGCAAATGCAAGCCATTGAGGGAGTAAACGGCATCGATCCGTGTGTATTGATAGATACAGACGGACAAAGCTATATCTACTGGGCCGGGCAGGGAATGTATATGGCTAAACTGAAGGATAATATGACTGAATTGGCTTCAGATCCTATTCCTGTTTCGGAATTACCTGACGGATTCAAAGAAGGCCCTTTCGTTTTTGAGCGGAAAGGAAAATACTATTTCACCTTCCCTTGGGTAAAGGATAAGACGGAAAAATTAGCCTATTGCATGGGAGACAGTCCGATGGGACCTTTTGAGTTCAAAGGAATCATTATGGATGAATCACCTACGGACTGCTGGACGAACCATCACTCTATCGTGGAATATCAGGGACAATGGTATCTCTTCTATCATCACAATGATTATTCGCCAGATTTCGACAAGAATCGTTCGGTACGCGTGGACTCTCTCTCTTTCAATGCCGATGGCACAATCTGTAAGGTAACCCCTACGCTACGTGGAGTAGGTATTACTGATGCACGCACGCGTATTCAGATAGACCGCTACAGCAGTATCAGTTCTACAGGTGCTTCTATCGACTTTATAGATGAGGCCGATAAGTTTCAAGGCTGGAAAGTAGTCTTTAACCAAAAGAACGCCTGGCTGCAATATAACCGAGTGGATTTTGGCAACGAGAAAGTACAGGAAATGACTGTGCGCACCCGTTCTGCATCGGGCGGAGTACTGCAAGTGCGCACCGGAAAGAGCGGCAAACTGATAGCGACCATCCGTATACCTCGCAGCAAAGAGTGGGTGGAGAACCGTGTACCGGTTGCATCGTCTCCCACCGGAATACAAGATTTGTATGTATCACTTCAAAGTGGCTCGCAGGTTGAGGTCGATTGGATAGGCTTTGATGCACTGCCGTGGGAAGAAGGTGCTTTTAAAACCCGCAAGTATCGCAATTTATTCGCTGAAGTGGGTTATAAACAGAAAGATATTGATACCAAACTGAAGGAAGCATTCGATGGTGTGTTCTATGGCCCCGACAAGGTCTATTTTGAAGTGGGCGACTCCATGGCCTACATTAGTGACATCAAGAATCACGACGTGCGTACCGAGGGTATGTCCTACGGATTGATGATTGCCGTACAGTTTGACCGTAAAGAGATTTTCGACCGCTTGTGGCGCTGGGGAAAGAAAAATATGCAACATCAGGACGGACCTCTGAAAGGTTACTTTGCCTGGAGTTGTAAGACCGACGGCTCAAACAATGCGCAAGGTCCGGCTTCGGATGGGGAGCTTTATTACGTTACAGCCCTAATCTTTGCTTCGAATCGTTGGGGCAATGATACAGGCATCGATTACTTGGCTGAAGCTCAGAATATCCTGAACTGTTCCATGCAGAAGGCCGGTATGGATCAAGTGGCTCCTCTCATCAATCTGGAACAGAAGCTAATTACATTCACTCCCGATTCTTGGGGAGGAAAATTTACCGATCCTTCCTATCATCTGCCTGCATTTTATGAAGTATGGGCCAGATGGGCAAATGATGGCAGAACAAATTTCTGGAGAGAGTGTGCCCGCCAAAGCAGAGAGTATCTGCATCGCAGCATCCATCCTGTGACAGGTCTTAATCCGGATTATAATAATTATGACGGCACTCTGCTTGGCTGGAATCGGATTATCGGCGATGCCTTCCGTTTTGATTCTTGGCGTGTACCCATGAATATTGCTTTGGACTATTCCTGGGCATGTGAAGATATCAAATGGCAGCAGGAGTATGGGAACAAGATACAGAACTTTCTTTATAGCCAAGGCATAGATACGTTTGTCGACCAGTATAATGTAGACGGCACTCAAGTGAAAGAGATTCTGGGAGCCGGAGAGCATAAACAACTCCGCCATTCCTTGGGATTAGTAGCTACTGCGGCGGCTGTATCCCTAACCAGTACGCACTGTAAGAGCCGTGAATTCATTGACCGGCTTTGGAATGCGAAACATGTTCCTTACGAAGACGGTTATTTTGATGCCTATTACGACGGACTGCTTCGGTTGTTCGCCTTTATGCACCTGAGTGGAAAATACCAAATTATTTTCCCAAAATGAAAATGAATTGTTTGTCAAGGGCTCACTGCAGTGAATATGCTTTCGCAGCCTCCAACTTGCCTAGACTTAGCGTCTTTCCTATTAGGACTTAGACCCTTAGAGTCGTATACTGAAAGGTGAAAAGATGGGGATGTTTTACCCCAAAAGATCCCCATCTTTTATCCCAAAAGACCCGGATGTTTTAGGGTAAAACATCCGGGTCTTTTTTTTAAGTACATCCGGATGTTTTGACCTTTCAGTATACGACTCTAATGCCTTCGGTATACGACTTTAATTCCCTAGGTATAGGACTTTGACTCCCTAGGTAGCTGTGCGTATCTAAAGTTTTCAGTTCGGTTGCCCTGGAAAGGCATACTTGTTTTGTGAGAATTAAGAAGTTTTGTTACCTTTGCTTAATCTTACAAATACCAAATTATACTATGAAAACACTTTCCCAGTATATATGTATCTGGATCATGGCAATAACATTGTTCATGCTATGTCCTTTTTTAAAAGCCCAAACAAGGTCTTTTTATTCTACCGAGAATGGATTGTCCAGCAGCTTAATAAATCAGCTCTTACAAGATAGTAAAGGATTTATCTGGGTGGCTACCGAATATGGATTGAATCGTTTTGATGGACTTAGTTTTTCCAATTATACACATGATCCTAATGACTCTCTTTCCCTAACGAGTAACTATGTTCGTACGCTCTTTGAGGATAGCCGCCATCATTTGTTGATAGGATGTATCAATGGGCTAATGGAGTATAACCGGGAAACGGATAATTTTCGGGAGATTCCTTTGATACGTGCAGGCAAGCGGGTTACTCCACATGTTACACATTTCCAAGAACTACCCAGCGGTGAAATTTGGCTGAGTACAAGTGGACAGGGGTTATTTCGTTTGGATAGTTTGTTGAATCAGGCCGTATCTGTTGACAGTTTGTTTCAGCAGCAGGATTGCACTTATCAATCTAAATTTTGTATTGATTCCCGTTCGGAGATCTGGATAGGAACGGAAGGGAATGGTTTGGCTCATTATATACCGAAATCAAAGGAACTACAATTTTTCAAGTATCCTACATTTAGTGATAACAATGTGACTTCCATCATAGAAGATCATTTGGGAAATATCTTTGTCGGTACACAGAAACAAGGGTTATCACGATATGATAATAAGAAGGGACAGATGGTGCCCGTTTCTTATAACGGTGAAGATGGAAAACTACCTATATATTGTATGTCCATAGTGAATGGGCAGCTTTGGGTAGGAACTGATGGACAGGGAGTGAAAATCTATAATCCCTTAAAAGAACAATTGGAAGACTATAAAATAAATTCTGCACCGGTAGATTTCTCGGAAGGGAAGATACATTCTATTATGGAAGACCGAGACGGTAATTTATGGCTAGGGCTATTTCAAAAGGGGATTGTCTTGGTGCCCAAACAAGAAAATTTATTTGAATATTATGGCAATAAATCAATTTACTATAATCCCATTGGACAAGGATGCGTTATGTCTGTTTTTCAAGATCATAACCGACATTTATGGGTAGGTACAGATAATGAAGGACTTTATGAATTGGGAACAGATGGCAAACGGTTGCGTCATTATAGTCCTGATTATTCAGAAAATTCCATTCCTAAAACTATCATATGCATATTTGAAGACTCTGAACAAAATTTATGGATAGGTTCTTATGGGCAAGGATTGTCCAAACTAAATAAAGCTACGGGAAAATGTGAGTATTTCCAACCAATAAATAATCCTATTATATATTCAATTGCAGAGGATCAAGAAAAGAATTTATATTTCGGAATGTTTGGTACCGGTTTTTATCAATATAATTTGCAGTCTAAAGAATTGAAACACTTTGAATCGTCTAAAGATGAAAAAGGTGATTTAAAACGTGATGAATTAGTAAATGATTGGATAAACTCTATTTTTTGTGACAATGAAGGGCTCGTATGGTTAGGACATTATAAAGGAGTGAGCTGTTTTAATCCAAAAACAAATAGCTTCTTAAACTATAAACAGACAAATACGCTAATAACAGGATGTATTGGATATGCATTTGCGGAAGACAGTGCAGGAAATATTTGGGCAGGTACCACAAATGGGCTCTATTGCTTCTCGAAGAAAACAGGTGAACTGCAAATGTTTACGACTAGTAATGGATTGCCGAATAATGTAATTTGTGGAATTTGCGAAGATGAAAAGGGGAACATCTGGGTCAGCACCTATAAAGGTATCAGTAAATATGATGTAAAAAAGAATTCTTTTGTGAATTACTATTCCGGGGATGGTTTACAAGGAAACGAATTTACACATGGAGCCTATTATAAAGACGAAGCAGGTAAAATCTATTTTGGTGGAGTAAATGGCATAACAAGTTTCTTTCCTAAAAAGATAAATGCAGACTCTAAAGAATTAAAGGTTTGCATTACAGATTTCTTTATATATAATCAGCCTGTACATAAAAATACTCTTTCAGGTGGAAACCCTGTAATTTACTCTTCGGTGCAAGATGCCGATATCTTTCAGCTTTCACATAATGATAATACATTTAGTATTGCATTTTCCACTTTACAGTATAATAATCCGGAACAGATAGTCTACCAATACAAGATCGTTGAGCTGAGTAATCAATGGTCTGTAACAGAGCCCGGAACGAATCGTGTAACATATAATAATCTACTTCCCGGTAAATATACTTTCCATGTACGTGCCATTAATCATGGTAATTATTCGGAGATACGTACTATAAAAATATTGATTGCCTCACCCTGGTATGCAACGTGGTGGGCGTATTGCCTCTATGTTGGGCTGGCGGTATTGCTTATATGGGGAATTATAAATAATGTAATGTCACGTATACGCCATCGTCGTGAGATTATGAAACGCGAACATGATGAACAGTTAAATGAAGCCAAATTACAGTTCTTCATAAATATATCCCATGAGATCCGTACGCCCATGACTTTAATTATTAACCCACTGGAAAAGCTATTGGCAGATGAAAACAAAGGAGAGCTGCATAAAACATATTTAATGATATACCGTAATGCCCAGCGTATTCTGCGGCTAATTAATCAGTTGATGGATATACGAAAGCTGGACAAGGGGCAAATGTTCCTGAAATTTCGTGAGACCGATATCGTTGGTTTCATTGATGATGTGATGCAGCCATTTGAATACATGGCACATAACAAGAATATCAATTTTGTTTTCCTGCATGATATACCCCAGCTAAACGTATGGATCGATCTGAATAATTTCGATAAAGTTCTGATGAATGTGCTTTCCAACGCCTTCAAATACACGCCTGAAGGTGGAGAGATACAAGTTAGTCTTTCTGTAGGCAAAGATCCTTCTTGCAAAGATGCCCTACAGAACTATTTTGAAATTACAATTACAGATAGCGGTATCGGCATTGATAAGGACAAAATAGATTGTATTTTCGAACGTTTCTATCAAATAGATAATGACGTGACAAAATCAAATTTCGGAACCGGTATTGGACTACATTTATCTCGCCTGTTAGTTCAATTGCATCATGGAGTTATTCGTGCCGAAAATAGAACAGACGTTTCAGGTAGCCGTCTCATCATTCGTATGCCATTAGGCTCTAAACATTTAAGAGCAGATGAAATGGAGGAAGCTACTTTCCCAGTGGTTCATTCACATCTACCTAATCTTAAAGAAGATATGATAGAAGATATTGATAAGAGCCGGACAAGTAAACCGAAAACTCGTCAAAGGATATTGGTGGTTGAAGATGAAGAAGAAATCAGGGCTTATCTGAAAGCAGAATTGTCGGATGACTACAAAGTGGCAACCTGTTGCAACGGCAAGGAAGCATACGATTTTATTCTGAAGGAAATGCCGGATCTGGTTATCAGTGATATTATGATGCCGGAAATAGATGGCTTGACATTGTGCCATAAATTAAAGCAGAATACGAATGTAAATCATATACCTATTATATTATTGACTGCAAAGTCGAGAATGGAAGATACTTTGGAGGGCATGGAAACAGGGGCCGATGGCTATATCGTGAAACCTTTTAACACAGAACTACTAAAAAGGACGGTTGCCAACTTAATAACGAATAGGAGATTATTGCGTAATAAATTCAGCGGAGCACAACAACAAGAAGATAAAATAGAAAAGATTTCAATGAAATCGAATGACGAGGTTTTAATGGATAGAATTATGAAAGTGATAAATAAACATCTCGCCAATCCGGAACTGAATGTTGAGATGCTTGCCTCGGAAGTCGGACTTAGTAGAGTACATGTGCATCGCAAATTGAAAGAACTCACTAATCTGACAACGCATGATTTCATTAAAAATATTCGATTGCAACAAGCTGCGTCTTTGTTGGATCAGAATAAGAAAATGACGATATCGGAAGTTGCATACGCTGTAGGATATACAAACCCATCGCATTTTTCCAATTCCTTTAAAGAGAAGTATGGTATGTCTCCAAAAGAGTACATGAATAAGAATTGATAATATTTATATCAATGTATTCTACTAAATCCTAAGTTTGCTTTGTTTCATCCCTTTACAGAAATACACAGATAGAACATGGTAAAGAAGATGTGCTTCGACACCCTAAAGAGGCAGCTCATTCTGATAAATAAAAAAAGCTGTAAGAAAGCGGATTCACACTCTTCTTACAGCTTCTCTTATAATAAGTCTAGCTTGGGGGATTACTCACCGCCACCACCGCCATCGCCACCGCTCTTCACGTCATCATTACTGATGGTACGTGCAGCTTTCTTCACGCTTGCCTTCAACTCACCGATACGGTAGCTCACGCTGACGCCATAACGCATACGAGAATACTTATAATTACTCTCCTGACGGAAACCCACTCCTTCGAGCGTATTTTTATTATCCATATACTTCTTGAAGAAGTTACCCGCAAATGCAGTAAGTGTCAGTCTTTTCTCCTTCAGGAAAGAACGGTTGACACTAATGTTGTAGTCATAGAAACTACTGCCTTTACCCTGTAATGTAACGTACGGAGTAGCTCCCATCAGATTCAAGCTACCACGTATATCAAGCGGGAAAGTATGCTGAACACCTCCGTAAGCAAAACCGCTCCAGC
>OHFN01001125.1_pt1 | contig 13415 bp, 10 predicted proteins | sample 1567571 | NCBI WGS metagenome assembly OHFN01 (sample SAMEA3879533, study PRJEB24766) | human gut metagenome | biome: human-associated habitat; feature: feces | place: USA | collected 1985/1987
CTCGCACAGATTGGAAGCAAAATCATAATAATCCTGTTCACTAATCAGTTCCGTACGGAAATGGAAAGTGTTTTTCGACGAAAAGTTACCATTGAACTGCGTAACCGCTTTCTTGAATTCTTCCGTTTTTCGGATAGTAGACACGATGAGAGACTTTAACTCCTCTACAATCAGATCGCAACTTTTCCGGGTAGGCTTCTCTCCCACTTCTGTAAGAGACGGTGGACAGAAAGTTTCATCTTTCCGAAACATATCTACCTTATTCAGCCCATCTTCCAGCAGATGCAAATCTTTAGTTATCCGGTCGAGTTTGTCATTTATTTCTTTTATCTGAACCTGCAACTTTTCCTTCTTCAAGGCAAAACGCTCGTCCAATGCAACTAATTTCGCATCCAATTCCTTCTTCCGGCTTCGTGTAGCCGGTTCTTTATCAAACAATTCCGACTTATCTCTTTCATAATAAAGGACTTGCGGGCGAGATTTGCCAATGTAATCCAACTCTTCCCTTATTTCGGCAAGCTGTTCATCATACTTACGGATAGTAACCGTATCGGCTCCTTTCCCGTTTAGTTCATTCTCCTGTGCCTGTGTCAGTTCTTTCTTTCGCTCTGCCGTCTGTTGCTTCAAGCGGTCTATTTCCTGTTGTACTCCGGCAACAAACACTTCCTGTTCATTCAGAAGCCCGGCTTTGCTATCCTTATAAGTCCTCTGGCAAGCCTTCAACAGTTTTTCCCGTTCCGTCAAGCACTTCTCTTTCTCCTCCGCCACCACAAAAAGACGATGGCTGATTTCATTCAATTGTGTCTGAAATTCCTCTATACGACCTTTTTTCCATTCCTCCTCTTTCGTTCTCCAAGCGGCACAATCTGCCTGCAAATTCTTCAATTTAGAAGGAATCTGCATCCGTTCGGCTTCCTTCAAATGCTGTTCTTCCAGAATGGCACGTACCTGTTTCGAGTATTTCTTCTCTAGTGAAGAAACGGCTTCCTCTTCTTCTTTCATCAGCTGATTGAGTCGGTCGGAACAACGTTGCCAAACAGCCTGCTGACTGTCACGCTCCTGTTTTATCTCTTCAGGAGTGCGAACAGAACGTTCAATCACCGACAGGTTAAGTGAAACTCCGAACATAGTGTTGTCATTATTCACCAATTGAGGTTGCAGTTCATCGCTGTACAGCACCAGTTCCTCATCGGCCACCTTACCAATCGTCGCCTGCCAATCCGGTTTATTCCGTTCCAGCCATTCACACAACGAACCTTTCCTTTTCTCAATCAGGGCATCCAATGCTTGAAGCTCTCCTTCAATCACAATCCGCTCTTGACGGACAGTCTCCATTTGGTTCTGAAACTCCCACTTCAATTCTTTCACTTCCCATTCACATTCCTGCCTTAACCGGCCTACATCACCTTGCTGCTGACGAATGTCGAGTTCCAGTTCTTTATCCCTTTTGCACAGTTCATTGATTCCGTCTTCGCAATCGGCTATCTCTTTCTGATGAGGATGTTCATAAGTTACTTTCTGAAGTCTCAGATTACACTGTGCCTGTTCCTCCCGTAACTGCTGGATACGGTTATCCACCACCCGAACTTTCTCTTCATGTGATGTCCTCACTTTCTCTTCCTCCACACGAAGTTGTTGCATCAATTTCTCTTGCTTAGCGGTAACCTCTGATTTCCGGGCAAATATCCGCGCCTGCTGACTATTCTCAAAAGTACGGAAATCAGCCTCCAGGCTATCGAATAGCAAACGGTACTTACCCAACACGTCCTCATACGCTCTTGTCAGTTCCGATTTCATATTCCGAGCTTGCTCCAGCTGTTGAATCAACAATTCCTCACGAGATACCCGTTTGATTATTTCTTCTATTTGCAACTGTTCATAATATAAACGCTTATCACGTATCTTTTTGAGTAAATCATTGATTATCCCTATATCTGTAATCAAACTGTCATGTTCCTTAGTATACTTTTGTTGCAGCTCACCCATAAGTCGTAGCAATCGTTCACGTTCTGTCCCCGTTTTTGCCAGTTCTTCTTTTACCAACGGAATCTCTTGCAAAGTCCGTCTCTCCGCAAAGTTAAGTTCCGCACGTCCCTCGCCGATTTGCATCTGTGTATAAATCAAATCACGATAGGCATTCATCACTTTTCCCGCCATTTTCCGCACAGGCACTTCCCCGTTCTTGTTCTTCGTAAACCAAAGCATTACATCTCTATATTCCTGCTCGAACTCCTTAATCTGACTTCGATAGAAATCCAAGTCAACAGAAAAGTCTTCATCACTCATCGAACGAATAATGGTATCTTTTATAAAATCGGCATCCAACTTGGAGTTGAGGAAAACATTCTGAATCGTACGAGGGATATTCTGATATTTAGCACTCTCTACAATGGCGAATTTCCGGTAAGGTATCATCTCATGTTTACGATTATTACCGAAGATGATATCCCGATACATTTCATAGCTGGTCACTTGCGCGGTTATTTGAATCTTCGGGCCAATGTGTTCACGAATGCGTCCCCATTCGGCATATACGGCATTACGTTCGTCAATAAACCAGTCTTTCTGAAACGGTGCATCGATAAACCGGAAGAAGACTCTACCTTGAGATTTAGCGGCCACCACACAGTAAGCGGCATTCTCCCGCATCACTTCATATATAATATACGAGTTGGCATAAGGGAAATAAAAAGCGTCAAAGCTTTTCTTCTCTTTCGGAATGCCGAGTTTCAATTTATCAGCGTTATAGAAGAAGAGTAAGGCACGAAGCAAAGTGCTCTTACCTACTCCTTGCGTACCTATGAAATGCACATTCCCATCCAGCTTCACCTCTGCATACGGAATATGGGCACTATTCAGAAAAACGATTTTATTCAGGTATCTCATCTTGCACCTCCTCCGAAATTGTGATACAATCAATTAAATCCTCCATATAATGGAATGCGGCTAATACTTTATACGTCCCGTCAAGTTCGTTTTCTTTCTCAATCAGCCCCATACTCTCCAACTCTTTCAACAGTTTACCAACTACCTCATCATATTTCTTCTTATCAGAAAAGAGTTTGGCAGCCTTTTCCTTCAATTCAATATCACATCCTATCTGAATCTCAATATCAGCAGCGCGAAACAGAAAGCCTGGTCCGAATGCCGAATGAAAAGTTTTCAGAAAGCTCAAATAATCAATCCACTTCTGGACGGCCTCCAATTTACGTTCCAAATCGACTTTCGCTTCTTTACGGGCAAAATAGTAATAGCCGTCACCGCCTTCCAGATAGAAGCCAATGCCTTTATAATAATCATAATAATCGGTCAACTCCTCCTCAATAGCATCATACAGACGCTTCACTTGAGTGGAGACGCTATTGGAAGAAATGAATCCGCCTTTGCTAAGTATATTGAATATCTCTTCGGTATATTTCATAGTCATTTATTGTTTAACATTCGGTATACGTCATTTGGCATATATTAAAGGGTATTCCACTTCATCGGATACTTCATAAATATCCGTAAAGCGAAGTTCGTCGGCATACTGCGACGCCAATTGGCAGAAAAAGATTAATTTTTCTCCACGTGTCACTTCCTTCCGATAGCGGTAGTTCATCACAAAAGCGAACAGGTGAGTACTGGAAGCCATAAATGAATTGTGTACTTCCTGTAAGTTCACCGTATCTATCATTTGCGACTGACCGTCCAAGTAACCCTCCGGAATCGCATCTGCCAATTGCTGCATTCCCTTCGGAGAGTTTCTCTGTCGGGCGGCAAGTCTCTTTAATATCTGAAAAGCCTCATCGGAAGTCCGTAGATAATCAATGGAAAGTTTGATTCGATACCCCACCTGCGGTTCCATCCAAAGGGGATTCTTTTGTGCGGCAACCGAACGGATATTTGTATGTTCCTCCAACAGAAACTGATCTTTCAAGTATTTTAATTTCTTTACTTTCTCAAGAATACGGTTCTGGTAGTCTATAAGATTCAGATAATGGATAATTTGCTTTTGAATTTCAATCAGATTATGATATGAATCGTTCAGCTGAAGCTTCACGTCGCTTACTACATTTCGCATTTGCACGTCCATCGCTACCCGGAAGAAAGTCGGTTGTCCGTAGTCTATCAATTCCTCACTTTTACGAATCAGCAAAGCAATATTATTCCGTTTCTCGTCGAGCCGGACAAGTTTGGTCTTTTTTATTTTATAATTGGGCTCGTTCTTATATGTATTATCCATATTCCTCTTCAAGTCCATCACATTGCGGACCGTAGTCAGAGCGATGTTCTTCAAACAGCGTTTCACTTCACGCTGATAGTTATACTTACGTTGCTCATTATTCTCTTTCAGATAATAATCAATGTTTTCGTTCAGTCGTGTCAGATAATCCTGCACAAAAGAGACATTGATTTCTTCATTCACTTCGAGCACGTCTTCAAAGAATTTCAGATAGATATCCTCCATTTCAAGGAAATCACCGGTATCCCGAATCACTCCATAGTCAATCAGATAACGGATACGCTCCTCTTTGTACTCTGTCATTTCAAGCGCATAATCGTAACGGAACGAAAGAGACTTTCGTTTGGCAAACATCTCTTTCAGAAGTTCTTTCTCCCGATCCAGACTTTTAACCAGTTCTTCTATGGAACGAAAAGTACCCATATTAGTTTTGTCTTTTAATAATGTTTACTGCTTCAATAGACTACCTCAACCTATTCACTTACAAAAGTAAAAAAATCTATCGTGTCATTACTATTATTGAATAAGAATTTGTCTCTAAGCTTAGTATTCATATCTTTGTGCTTTCAACAAGAAATAAGAAACCTGTTTAACAAAAAATAGATTATGCGCTCATTCATTATTCTTCTCTGTCTGATACCGACTCTCCTTTTTGCCCGACAGAGCCAGCTCAAGACACTGTTAGAACAAGCTATTAAAGGGAAAAAGGCGGAAATAGGGATTGCCGTTATTATCGATGGAAAAGATACAGTCACTGTGAATAACGACATCCACTATCCGCTGATGAGTGTTTTCAAGTTCCATCAGGCAGTGGCCTTGGCCGATTATATGGATAAAAAGAAATTGCCGTTAGGGACTCTGTTGTCAATTAAGAAATCAGATTTAAAACCGAATACATACAGTCCGTTGCGAGATCAGTTCCCACAGGGAGGATTCGAAATGAGTATTGCTGATTTATTGAAATACACCCTGCAACAGAGCGACAATAATGCTTGTGATATTCTTTTCAATTATCAAGGCGGACCGGATTCTGTCAACCGGTATATACAATCACTGGGGATTCGTGATTGCGAGATCACTCATACGGAGAATGATATGCACGAAGACTTAGACCTCTGCTATAGCAACTGGAGCACACCGCTGGCTGCCGCCAAATTACTGGAAATATTCCGCCGCAAAACATTGTTCGATGAAGCCTACAAAGACTTCATCTATCAGACAATGGTAGAATGCCAGACCGGGCAGGACCGTCTGGTTGCTCCGTTACTGGACAAAGGGATAACCGTAGGACATAAAACAGGAACGGGAGATTTCAATGCGAAAGGGCAGCAGATAGGCTGCAATGACATTGGCTTCATTCTCCTGCCCAACGGACACGCATACAGTATAGCCGTTTTCGTGAAAGACTCTGCGGAAAGTAGTCTGGAAAACAGTAAGATTATCGCCGATATTTCCCGCATTGTCTATAAATATGTAATCCGGACAACAAAGTAATATGGCAACAACGATAAAGATAAAGACAAAAATTAAAATCAAAATCAGTATGAAACTACATCATATCGCTATCTGGACTTTTCGTCTGGAAGAATTAAAAGATTTCTATGTCCGCTTTCTGGGTGGAACGAGTAATGAAAAATACATCAATCCGAAGAAAGGATTCGAGTCCTATTTCATCTCTTTCGGAGAAGGTCCTTCTCTGGAATTGATGAGCCGGACAGACGTACAAAATACTCCGATAGAAGAGAATCGTCTCGGACTGACGCATCTTGCCTTCACCTTCCCCAATCGGGAAGAAGTGCTTCGCTTCACGGAACAAATGCGCTCCGAGGGATACACCATAGCAGGCGAGCCACGTACTTCGGGAGATGGTTATTTCGAAAGTGTAGTTCTTGATCTTGACGGTAACCGGATAGAATGCGTATGCCCCCCGCAGGCAGACGAACCACAGGATGATTGTTCGTTTGAAACGGAACGCTTACTCATCCGGCCTTTCCGGGAAAATGATGCAGAAACATTCTTCGCTTGTTGCCAGAATCCGAATCTGGGCAATAATGCCGGATGGGCTCCCCATAAATCGATAGAAGAATCGCGTGAAATCCTCCAGAACGTGTTTATCGGTCAGGAGGATATCTGGGCTATAACACTGAAAGACACCCGACAGCTCATCGGCTCCATCGGCATCGTTCCCGACCCGAAGCGGGAGAACCCGCAAGTACGTATGCTGGGATACTGGCTCGACGAGGCTCACTGGGGAAAAGGATATATGACGGAAGCGGTACAAGCTGTGCTTAACTATGGTTTCAACGAACTTCAGCTCAGCCTCATCACCGCCAACTGTTATCCGCACAACAAGCGGTCTCAGCAAGTATTGGAGCGCAACGGCTTTATCTGTGAAGGTGTACTGCATCAGGCGGAACTTACTTACAACGGAAATATATACGATCACCTGTGTTATTATCTGCCTAATATATGCCGACCTGCTTCGGAAGACTACGACGAGATTCTGCAAGTATGGGAAGATTCCGTGCGCCATACGCATCACTTCCTCACGGAAGAGCATATCCAATTCTACAAACCATTGGTACGCAACCACTACTTATCGGCTGTAGAACTGTATATCATCCGCAATACCAATGGGAAGATTGTCGCCTTTATGGGACTGAGCGACGAACTCATCGAAATGCTGTTCGTAAGCCCCGGCGAACAGGGAAAAGGATATGGCAGACGATTGCTGGAATACGCCATCCGGAGAAAACAGATGAACAAAGTAGATGTAAACGAGCAGAACGACAAAGCGCTCGGATTTTATCTCCGCATGGGATTCCGGATCATAGGCCGAGATGAAACAGACGGTATGGGCAAGCCTTATCCAATTCTCCATCTGCAACTGCCGGAGGCAGAGAACGGCAACAAGTAAAAACAACTCATTCCCCAAAAAACGAGAGCCATATGAACCTGCGTGCAAGACTATCTGAGCGTGTACACATCGAGAATATCAGAGAGATACTTCATTACGTACAAGACGACGAACGCCTCAGAGAAGAAATCTACCGGCTGATATATGATGAGGACAGCATCATCTCTTACCAGGCACTGTGGGTTTGTACCCATTTCTCGAAACCGGAAGTAGAATGGCTGAGCGGGAAACAAAATGAATTGATTGATGCAGCGCTTACCTGCCCGCATTCAGGAAAACGAAGAATGCTCCTGAACCTGCTATGTCAGCAACCGCTAGCCGACCCTCCACGGGTGGACTTGCTGGATTTCTGCATAGAGCGTATGGTATCCCGGCAGGAACCGCCCGGAGTGCAGTCACTTTGCATCAAACTTGCTTACCAACTGACCCGTTCCATCCCGGAGCTACAACAGGAATTGCGCACAATGCTGGAAATCATGGAACCCGAATTACTGGTTCCCGCTATCCGCTCTGTGCGCAAAAATACGTTGAAGGCAATCAAGGCAAAGAAGAACTAATAATTCTTCATCAGTTCCTTAAAATACCATTGTATCTTCCCGAAATTCTCCAGAGATATATACTCATTTTCGTTATGTATCGTACGCTGCTCGTACTGGTTCAGACAAATAGGCAAGAAACGGTAGATGTCATCGCTCACCGTCTGATATTTGTAGGAATCGGTACCCCCGATCGTAATATAAGAGGTAACGATAGCTGCGGGATATATTTTTGCCATCTCTTCCTTGATAATCTCGAAGCCTCTAACGTTTTCAGGAGAAATGTTTGAAGGCTCACGTTCCGATACCACATGGATGGCAACATCGTAACCTTCACACAACTTCTTTACATGCTCTATCACCCCGGCAACCGATTCACCGGGCAAAATGCGGAAGTTTACAGTAACCTCAGCCTCCGAAGCCAATACATTGGCCGCATCGCTGCCTTTAGCCATCGTGATGGCGGTTGTAGTGCGTACCAGCGCATTGGAGGCGGGAGATTTTTCCATAGTCTTCAGCAGTAACGGTTCGAGCAGCCATTGATTGGCTATCGCCATCCGCGAAAAGAATCCCATTTCCCCTCCTACATTATCGAAGAATGCAGCTATGGGAGAAATGATTTCTGCCGGGAACTGGTTGTCATTCAGCTTCTCTATGATTTCCGCAGCATACACCAGAGAACTCTTTGAAGGTGGCATCGAAGAATGACCTCCCATCCCTTTTATCGTAAGACGCAAGGTCAGAAAGCCTTTTTCTCCCACTCCCACCAATGCCAACGGTTCTTGTATGGATTCTATTGCCGAACCGGGAGCTGCAATGATGCCTCCTTCGTCATAAACCGCACTGAAGCGCAGCCCTTTCTGCTTAAAATAACCGGCTATATTGAAAGCTCCCTGACGTCCGCTCACTTCCTCGTCTTGCCCGAAAGCAAACCAGATGTCTCTTTCCGGTTGGAAGCCTTCGGCTATCAGGTTATCCGCTCCCTCCATCAGAGAGAAGAGCATACATTTCATATCAAGTGTTCCACGACCGTATATGCGTCCGCCTGCAACAGCTCCCGAGAAGGGAGGATAATCCCACTTCTCCGAATAAGTACCGATGGGAGGCAACGGTTTGTCGTGAAACCGGAAAACCGTATCTGCAACAGTCGCCGTAGACGGATCATATCCGACTACCGGAACCACATCGTAATGGGACAAGAATAATATCGGTTTCAGATCACTGTTCTTGCCTTTCCAATGAAACACCAGCCCATATGTATTAATGGTATCTGCATCCATCACCCTATATACCTCCGGATAAGAATCGGACAGGTACTTCATAAATTCATCAAAAGGCTTGAAATCAGTCTCTTCATACACTTCATTACTGATTGTCGGGATTCGTATTCCTCCGACAAAACGACGTACGGATTGCTCCGAAGGAGCTGTGTTCACCAGCTCTTTATCATCCACATTCTTGGGCACTTTACCAAATTTATAGGTTACGGTCCGTACTACCAAAACCAGAATAAGTATAAGCAACAGGATTAATAAAACTGCTAAAATCTTTTTCATTTTCATATATCAATGCTTTATTATAAAACATAAATGGAACGTTATTGTTTTGAGAATATGCTTTTGCGAGAGGAATCCGCATCGGTTGGATACCCCGTGAAAGCAGCTTATAATAAACCTTTAACTAGAAATTAAAATTATGTGTACAAGAGTCGTTTATTCGGGAAAAAATGGAATGGTGGCAACCGGCCGGTCTATGGACTGGAAAACAGAAATGCACAGCAATCTTTGGGTATTTCCCAAAGGTATGGAAAGAAATGGAGAAACGGGAGCCAATTCCCTGGAATGGACGTCCAAGTATGGCAGTGTGGTGACTTCGGCTTTCGAGATTGCCAGTACAGACGGGATGAATGAAAAAGGGTTGGTTGCCAATCTGTTATGGTTGCCCGAAACGGAGTATCCGGTCAGAGATCAAAGTAAACCGGGACTTGCCATTACTGCATGGGTGCAATATATGCTGGATAACTTCTCCACCGTAGACGAGGCGGTCGCTCTCATTGATGAAAACACTTTCCAAGTGGTATCAGACCTGATGCCGGATGGTTCCCGCCTGGCAACCTTGCATTTATCTATTTCCGACGCAACGGGCGATTGTGCGATATTCGAATATACGGGTGGAAAGCTGACTGTCTACCACAGCAAGGAGTACAAAGTGATGACCAACTCCCCTACCTACAACAAGCAACTGGCACTAAACGAATACTGGAAATCAATAGGAGGATTGAGCTTCCTGCCCGGAACCAACCGACCGTCCGACCGTTTTGCAAGAGCCAGTTTTTATATCAATGCCCTGCCCCCAACAGATGATGTGAGAATAGCCGTGGCAAGTGTATTCAGCGTTATCCGTAATACTTCTGTTCCTTATGGCATATCCACTCCCGAATTTCCGGAAATTTCCACCACACAATGGAGAACGGTATCGGATAGTAAGAATCTGCTCTACTTCTTCGAATCAAGTCTGACACCTAATACATTCTGGGTAAACCTGCGGGAAACAGACTTATCGGAAGGAGCTCCGGTACTCAAATTATCTATCGCCAACGGCGAAACTTATCATGGAAATGCAACGAAAGAATTTCAACCGGCACAGCCGTTCAGATTTATGGGAGTAAAAGGATAAAATTATCCCCGGAAACGATCCATCTGAAGCACCCCTAAAAGTTTTTGTATCTAACTTTTGAGACGTATTTCGATCATTTCCGGGGATAAAATCCGTTTATTTAACTGCTTGCCATTAATTGAAATAATAAAGGAATACAGCAATTCCTTCCAGCGCCTTCTTTGGTTGGTCTTTTATTTCGATAGCAAACTTAATTTCTGCTTTTGCCACACCACGCAGATTGGTCAATGAGTGCAAAGTAGTCACCAGACGCACACTCTGTCCTGACAATACAGCCTGACCGAATTTCATCTTATCCATACCGTAGTTAATCATCATCTTCAGGTTATTTACCTGGATAATCTGATTCCACAGATAAGGAAGCATAGACAATGTCAGGTAGCCATGAGCAATCGTGCTATGATAAGGGCTGTCTACTTTCGCACGTTCCGTATCTACATGAATCCATTGATGATCCAGCGTTGCATCAGCAAAAAGATTAATACGTTCCTGCGAGAGTTCCACATAATCGGAAACACCTATCTGTTGGCCTACTAGTTTTTCGAATTCTTCATACGAATTGATAATTACTTTTTCCATAAGTCTTATCGTTTTTATGAGGGTTATTTACTATTAAATTGGGGACAAAAATAGGAAAAATAAACTGATATGCCACCAAATTTATAAATAAAAGCAAGGAATGAAGTATTTAGGTATGTTTTACAAACCGGAAGCCCGTTTCAGTGCTTCTGACAAAATACTGTAACCCTTGCCATTCAAATGTAAATCGTCGAGAGTCAACTCCGGATTCAGCCTGCCATCCTGCAATAAACGATTGAATACGTCCAGATAGACAATATCTGTTCCCTGCAATTTTTCGTGTATCTTCCGGTTAAGGATCTGGATAAATTTATTCACAGCCGTACTGTAATCATCGTAATCATTACGTGGAAAAATACAGAAAAGATATGTTTTCAGTGAAGGGATGGCAAGAACCGCTTTTACATAACGTTCCACATAATCGTCCATATTTTCATCATTCAACTGATAAATATCATTGGTTCCGAATTGAATGACGACTTGGCAATCGGAAGTGTCTACGGTAAAAGACTCCACATAAGCCAGCCCTTCACCGGGAGCACCATAGTTCAGACATTCCCATGAAGGAAAGTAGACATCCAATGCCCAAAATGCCATGTGACTGTTGCCAAGAAAGGCAAATTTAGGTTTCTCTTCTATCCTATCCATACAATTTCATTCAAACGTCCACGTTATCTCACTCAAACTCTCAAACAAATATAGAATAAAATTCGCGGATTTACGTTACTTTTGCAAAGGTAATCACATTCATTCATATATATAAACCGATGATACATTTTTTCAAGAAACCCGTTTCTCACCTTGCGTTGCCGGAGAAATTCACTTATCCTTTCCATTATACACCTCATCCATTGTGTGTGTTGGCTGCGGAAGAAGTGAAAGAATATATTGCAAGCCGGAAAGAATGGCAAGAGGAATTGGCTTCCGGAAAGATGTTTGGAGTGTTGATTGTGCAAACGGACAACGGAATAACAAACAACGAAGAAAATCAGATTGGTTATCTTGCAGCTTTCTCCGGCAATCTGGCCGGAAAGAATCTGCATCCTTATTTCGTTCCTCCTGTTTATGACCTATTACAACCAGAGGGATTCTTCAAAATCGAAGAAGAACAGATTTCTGCCATTAATATCCGTATTAGTGAACTGGAAAACAGTAGTTCTTATCTCGATTCAAAAGAGAAATGGAAGATAGAAACGGAACAGGCTAAAGCTGTTTTGAATCAAGCAAAAGCGGAGCTTAAAATGGCAAAGGAGGCGAGAGAGATTCGCCGCCAGTCATCTCCGGAGCTTTCCGAAGAAGAACAAGCTTCCCTGATTCGGGAAAGCCAATACCAAAAAGCGGAATACAAACGACTGGAAAAGGAATGGAAGAAACGATTGGAAGAGCTCGAAACGGAAGTCAGGCACTTCGATATTGAAATAGAGCGATTGAAAACCGAACGAAAAGAACGTTCAGCAGCTTTACAAAGAAAGTTATTCGAGCAATTCCGGATGCTAAATGCCCAAGGAGAGGTGAAAGATTTATATACTATTTTCGAGCAGACAGTTCAGAAAGTTCCTCCTGCCGGTGCGGGTGAATGTGCTTTGCCTAAGTTGTTGCAATATGCATATCTTCATCAATTAAAGCCATTGGCTATGGCTGAATTCTGGTGGGGAGACTCTCCTAAAAACGAAATCCGGCATCATGGATATTATTATCCTTCCTGCAAGGGAAAATGTGAACCTATTTTGCAGTACATGTTGCAAGGATTGGAAGTAGACGAGAATCCGTTGCTGAACTCCATCCATGAGGATGAAGAACTGGAAATCGTATATGAAGATGAATGGTTAGTGGTAGTCAATAAGCCGGTAGGAATGTTGTCCGTTCCGGGAAAGGAGGAAGACAGAGATTCAGTCTATCACCGCCTGAAAAAGAAGTATCCCGATGCTACCGGACCTATGATTGTACATCGCCTTGATATGGCGACTTCCGGATTATTGCTCGTAGCTAAAACGAAAGAGGTACATCAACATTTGCAGGCACAATTTGCAAGCAGAAGTATCAAGAAACGCTATGTAGCCGTGTTGGATGGGGCAACAGCAACAGTAGAGAAGACAGTACCGCTGCCCGGAAGAGCAGGAAGAATCAACCTTCCTCTCTGTTTGAATCCCCTTGATCGTCCCCGGCAAATCGTCAGTAGAGAACACGGGAAAGAAGCGATTACAGAATACCGGATCATCAGTGAATCCGAAAAACACACCCGGATTACTTTCTATCCGTTGACCGGACGAACACACCAATTACGGGTACACGCCGCCCATCCGGAGGGATTGGGTTGCCCCATTCTTGGGGATGAACTTTATGGAAAGAAAGCGGACAGGTTATACCTCCACGCCGAATATATAGAATTCCGTCATCCCATCAGCGGAAAGATTCTATGCATACAGAAAGAGGCCGACTTCTAAGCTGCAACCGTGCTTGTGACCACCTGCTTCTTCAACCT
>OHFN01001132.1_pt1 | contig 13339 bp, 6 predicted proteins | sample 1567571 | NCBI WGS metagenome assembly OHFN01 (sample SAMEA3879533, study PRJEB24766) | human gut metagenome | biome: human-associated habitat; feature: feces | place: USA | collected 1985/1987
AAAAATATCGTCAAAGTTTTGCAACGAGTGAATTAGGTCGCCTCCATGCTCTGTTCCCTTTCTCTGAACTGGCCCAGCAAATGCATTTGCATGAATCTTCTCTGGGTCGTAAAAGTTATTTTTCTCCTGAAGGTAAAATAGCCTTGATGGTCCTGAAGTCCTATACCAACTTTTCCGATTCACAGTTGATCGAACATTTGAACGGTAATATTCATTACCAGTTATTTTGTGGTGTTCAGATTGATCCGCTTCATCCTCTGACCAATTCTAAAATCGTCAGCGCCATTCGCCAGGAACTTTCCGGGCATCTCGATATTGATTCTCTCCAGCTGATTCTGGCAGCTCACAGGAAACCTTATCTTGAAAATATTCATGTCTGTATGACCGATGCCACCTGTTATGAAAGCCATCTTCGCTTTCCTACTGATGTCAAACTCTTATGGGAAGGTATCGTATGGCTTCACCGTCATCTGTGCAAACATTGCCGGACATTACACATACAACGTCCCCGTAACAAGTATCTTGATGTAAGCCGTGCCTACCTTGCTTATAGCAAACTGCGTAAACGCAGGAAATCACAGACTCGTATGATTAAACGCAGACTACTTCAGTTATTGGAAAAGTTACTTGACCAGATGAGGCAGCTTCATTCATCCTACAGGAACAGGCTTACACTATCTTCTGATTACCAAAGACGTTTCTCGGTCATACAGACAGTCCTTGAGCAAGGGACGAATTTATTTGCAGGCAAGAAAGTGTCCAACCGTATCGTGGGTATCGACCGGCATTACCTTCGGCCTATTGTCCGGGGCAAGGAAACCAAATCTGTTGAATTCGGAGCCAAAGTCAATAATATACAGATAGATGGAATCTCCTTTATAGAACATATCTCCTTTAAGGCTTTTAACGAAGGAGTACGTTTGAAAGACTGTATTCATCTGCAACAACAACTGACCAAGGTTAGGGTTAAGGCGCTTGCAGCGGATTCAATCTATGCTAATAATGTCAACCGGAAATTTTGTACAAAATATCATATAAGTACTTCCTTTAAGCGCAAGGGCAGAGCTGCTAAAGATGAGCCACTTCGGAGGATCTTACGGTCGGAACTCAGCCGTGAAAGAGCTACCCGCCTGGAAGGAAGTTTTGGAACGCAGAAACAACATTACTCACTAGCCAGGATAAAAGCCAGAAACAGGAAAACGGAAATGCTTTGGATTTTCTTCGGAATACATACAGCCAATGCGGTATGTATGATAGAAAAGGTAGAGAAGAAAAAAAGGACGGCAGCATAATCAGACTAAAATAAGAGGAAAAGAGGAGAGGTTTTTAACTTCCCCTAAAAAAGACATGTATAGAATGCATCGTTGCGAGGAAAAAATAAGAATATGTAAATAATATTTTATGAAAAAGAGAGAAGACTTGAGACTTTACCGAAAAAAATTAAGAGAAAAGCTCACGTAAAGTAAAACTTTTCTCTTAATTTATAAGAAAGAGCGACATTTACTGAATATCCCTATATTATTTTTTCAACACACCCTCATTTTACAAATATAAAATTACAAATATTTCTTTTTTTTATCGCATTTCTAAAACTTAGATTCCAAACAAAACTAAAAGATAAATCCAATCTATAAATTAAATATTATTATACACTTCCCATTGATCAGGTTTCAGAGGTTCAAGCCGGCTACAGATGTACGGATCCCATTCCATTTTAGGTATAAATGTACGGGTAGAAATAGTTGTATCACGTTTATCCTCAAAATCAGTCACTAAATTCAATGTAACTTTCATAAAAATATTTGCAACATTATATTTTTGCTCTTCATGAGTCTTTACTTTTGGTACATATATCATAGGAACCCAATCCATAGCATAAGCCCATACTGTAGCTCTCAAATCGTCTCTATAAACTGAACCAGCCGTTAATTTGTCTCCATATAAAAGTTGTTCTTCATTAAAAATAGCAGAAATCCCCATATAATCAGTATTACCAATAGAACCGAAATCCGTATAATAAGCTGGCAATTTAGGTGCGTTAGGTTCCCACTTCCAATATCGGATCAGATCAACATCTACCCATTGTTTTATAACATGCGGCTTCAACTTCGGATTGATTACAACTTCATAATCATATCCTCTTACACCACGCATTCTATAACAAAATTCACCAAACAATTCAGAATCAGGTACATAATCTGCTCTAGGATCGACATAAATAGTCGGCCTGTCTTTCAGATTCCAAGCTCCGAGCTCTCCCACTAAATCTTTCGTAAAAGGTGCCCGCAAATTTAAAACGGGACTGGAAGATTCAAAAGTAATTGTCCCGGATAAATGCGTTGTTCCATGAGTTGTAAATTCCAAATCACTTCTTTGAGTTGAAAATTTACTGAAAGATGCCGTTAATTTACTAAAAATCAAATTTACACCAGATTTCACAAGTCCACCTATTATGGCTCCACCTACAACACTACGTGTTGAACTACTTTCAGGATGTGCCATCCCCTCTTCAATTTTGTCGTTTATCCATTGTTCTGCCTGTTTCCCTATCACCGTCGATATTTTCTGACTCAAACCAGACATTGGATTAGTAGAACTCTGGGTCAGGATAGTCCCTGCCGAATAGGCAGCCATATCGCCAAATAAATTTACATCTGCAACATTTGTGAGACTTGTTCTTATATCGAGACTCCGTCCCGTAGTAATAGAGGTTGGATCGTATGCTAAAGGTATTTGAAAGCCATTCCAACCCGCTTGAAAGGGTTTCACCGGATTCACTACAAAATTATTGCCTTTCCAATATTTAATCTGCTCAATATTCAAAGGATCTGTTATTTCCCCACTCATATTCAACATGCGCTGATTACCATTAAACGAAACTTCCCATGCTGCCCCGTTATTACTTGAAGGGGCGTCTCTCAAATAGTAAAAAACTTTTAATATCCCAGTACGTTGATTATAAAATGCCATATAGTTTCTATCTTTAGCACTGTAATCTGTTCCAGAAAATGTATGAAATAACAATTGCCATCCATCTTCTTTTTTTATATCAAAGTTAAAATTTTCCGGTAAATTTGAATCTCCCTGACCGTCAGTCCAAGGCGTAAGAAAGAAATAGCCAGATGCTGTAGTTATATTTTGCTGATTCTCCCAGTCGTTCTCAAAGTCTGCAACCGCACCTCGAGTTCGCACAATACTCGCTTTATAACCTTTTGATAATGGATAAACAATTTCCAGACTCTCATTTTCCGTTTCAAAAGGTTGCTCCCATCGTTGTTCTGCCACTTGATCACGGCAAGCCATTAAAAACATAGATGATAAAATCATCATTAATCCAAAGCGTTTCATACTGATAGATTTTTAAGTTAATACCAAACCAACATTAATTCCACAGATCAGGTGCATTCTCGAATTTGCATCCATTTAGCTGATGACAAGCCATTACATGAAGTTTCGTCACTGCTTCTGTATCATTAAGGATAGAATCAGGAATAACGCCCGTTATAAAATTATCTGTCATATAAACATAAGTAGCTCCTTTCTTACAGTACTCAAACGGGAATTCCGTATATTGATTACCATCCAACCGAAGTGTTTTAAATTGAATTCCAGAAGGAACTTTTCCCGATAAATTATTAAAAAACAATTGACATTTCTGTAGAGTTGGTGATATCTGAGCAATTTCTTTAGGAAGCTCTCCACCAATATATCTGTTATTGTCAATTTCAAGCGTCTGCAGTTCTGGTAGTAGGAAAAGTTCCTTAGGAATTGTCCCAACCATTGACGTATAACAAATCCGTAACTCCCATAGATGCTTTAGTTTCCCTAAACTTTTAGGAATCCCTCCAGTTATCCCAAGTCCGCTTATATAAAAAAAACGTAATTCTTCCAATTCTCCGATTTTATCGGACAATGTTCCTGCGGTGGAATTATCATTAGTGATATTCAAATAAAGTTTTAAAATACGATACTCGTTTTTATCGGTATCTAAGGCTACACCGATACCTGCCCAAGTATAGAAGTTCGTTAGATCCCACTTAATTGGCCAATGCTCTCCTCCGGCCTGTCTCCAAATTTCTACTGTGAGTAAACTATCCTGCACATTCAGGTGAGGAACCGGAGGAGTATCCGGAAGTCCCACACCATCGGTATCTGAAGAGCAGCTACCCAAAATAAAAAAAAATGTAATCAAGAGACCACACAATAAATACATCTGTTTCATAGGCTCTATTTTAATAGTTTAACATTAAGACTTTATCACTCAATACAAAATGCTTATCACAAAAAGCATATATCTACTCTATAATTTGTACATAATTAAAACAGAAACTCCTTATTTCCAATAAAAAAAACACTATAAATCATTTATTAAATATGGATTTTACACACACAACAAATCTACAATAAAAAAGACATACAATATAATATATATCATTTTTTTTCTCAAGAAAAAGACTTATAGAGTACAAATTGTGACCAATGGAACAGTACCTTTACATATATTCAACATAAACAAATAGTCCCCCCAATAATGTATCCGGAAAAACAGTATAAATTCACAAAAAGCATGCTGTTCACGTTGATTATACATTATTTTTTGTATCTTTCGTGCAAATACAAGACAAAAAGAAACAGCTATGAAAAAATTCCTCAAGACAGACGAGTGGAACATTATAGAAGAAGGTTTTCATGCAGATAACCTGCGGGCATCAGAAAGTATATTCAGCCTGGGTAACGGACGGTTAGGGCAACGAGGCAATTTTGAAGAAACTTATAGCAGTGACAGTCTGCAAGGCTCCTATGTGGCAGGTATCAGTTTTCTGGACCGTACACGCGTCGGTTGGTGGAAAAACGGATATCCCCACTTCTTTTCACGTATACCGAATGCTCCCAACTGGAGTGGTATCCATCTGCGCCTCATTGATGAAGAAGTAGATCTGGCCCAATGGGATGTGGATAGCTTTGAACGACGGCTGGACATGAAAAAGGGCATATCTTATCGCGACTTTGAAGTCACTTCCCCCAAAGGGAATACGCTGAAAATACATGTGGAACATATCAACAGCATGGCCCATCAGAACTTGTGTCTCATTAAATACAGCGTAACCTCTGGCAATTACGAAGGCAAAATCTCCGTTGTCCCTTACATTAACGGAGATGTGAAACACGAAAACTCCAACTTCAACGAAAAGATGTGGAATATACTGCGTGCCGAAACCACCAATGAATATGCTTATCTATGGACACAAACCAAACGAGAGGACTCACAAGTGTGCTGCGCTATGACTTATCAGTTTTTCAAAAACAGTAAAGAGCTAAGCATCAGTCCTATCAAAATAGAGAAAGAGAAACTCACCGGATTCAGTGCCGGTGCCGACGTCAAACCGGGTGAACGAATTACACTTATCAAATATACCACTATCCTCTCTTCACTCTACTATGACCGGCAGGAACTCGTAGAACATGCTGTGGCAGAGAGTAAAGAAGCCAAGGCACAGGGATGGGAAAAACTCCTGCAAGACCACCAAAATGTATGGCAGCATATCTGGGATGAGACAGATGTCACCATTGAAGGCGATCCGGAAGCACAGCAAGGCATCCGTTTCAATATTTTCCAGCTCAGTCAAAGCTACCGTGGAGACGATCCGCGTCTCAACATCGGTCCGAAAGGATTTACAGGCGAGAAATACGGAGGCAACACCCAATGGAACACAGAGCTTTGCTGCGTACCGTTCTTCTTACTGTCCAGCCCGAAAGAGACTGCCAAGAATCTGCTGCTCTATCGCTATAATCAACTGCCGAAAGCTATTGACAATGCCCGGAAATTAGGCTTTAAAGACGGAGCAGCCCTCTACCCTATGGTGACATTCAATGGAGATGAGTGCCATAACGAATGGGAGATCACCTTTGAAGAGATACATCGCAATAATATCATCGTGCACGAAATAGTGCAATATGTAACGATGACGGGACATACTGATTTCATAGCCCGATATGGGTTGGAGATGATGATAGCCATCTCGCGCTTCTGGGCCCAGCGTGTCTCTTTCTCACAACCTAAACAGAAATATGTGATACTGGGAGTAACAGGGCCCAACGAATATGAAAATAATGTAGACAATAACTGGTATACCAATTACTCTTGTGTACAGACACTAAAAGCCACTATTGAAACCATAGAATTAGTAGCCCATCAATATCCTGACGAATATGCACGCATCCGCAGAGTTACCGGCTTCCAATATACGGAAACGACTCTCTGGCAAACAATTATAGATAACATGTACCTCCCCGAAGACCGGGAACTGGGTATATTTGTACAAAACGACGGGTATCTGGACAAGGAACTGAAAACAATAGACGATATTCCTGCGGAAGAAATGCCTATTAATCAACATTGGTCGTGGGACCGTATTCTGCGTTCGTGCTACATCAAACAAAGCGACGTACTATTGGGGCTTTACCTTTATTATTCCAACTTCGATGATGAAACCGTGCGACGTAATTTTCGGTTCTATGAACCACGAACGGTGCACGAATCTTCACTCTCTCCTTATGTACATTCCATCCTCGCCTCCCGGATAGGCGATATAACAAAAGCATATAACCTTTTTCTCCATGCCACCCGGTTAGATCTGGACGATTATAACAATGAACTGGATCAGGGTTTACATATCACAAGCATGGCAGGTAGCTGGCTTGCCATCGTCCACGGATTCGCAGGAATGCAAATAAAAGACGACATGCTCTGCTTCAATCCCATCATCCCTGAAAAATGGAACAGATACACCTTCAAAATCCACTTCCGCCAATGTACTCTACAGATAGAGATAGGAAAAGAGGAAATAAAAATCTCGATGATAGAAGGGGATGAACTGAACATCCTTATCCATAAAGTTGTTTATCATGTCACCAGAGGAGATGTGAAAGTGATTAGTGAGTAGTGGTTAACGATTAGTGATCAGTGATTAATAACTGCGCTACATACCGCATGGTACTAATCACTCATCACTTACTCACCAATCACTACTCACGTTCCCCTGCTTAAACGACTTTAACCAACCAAGGGAGTATGAAAAAAAACTATGTAATCGCTTTGACTGCGGCCCTTCTTCTGGCTGCATGCGGACAGAAACAAGAAGACAACGGCACTACAATCCGGCCTGTAAAGACAGCAATAGTAGAATCACGATCGGAAATCAACAAAGATTTTTCGGGAATTGTAGAAGCAGTAGACTATGTAAAGCTTGCTTTCCGCGTGAGCGGACAGATTATCAACCTACCGGTCATCGAAGGAGAGAAAGTAAAAAAAGGACAGCTGATAGCTGCCATTGATCCCAGAGACATCGCCCTGCAGTATGCTGCAGACAAATCTTCTTATGAAACAGCTGCTGCCCAGGTAGAACGCAACAAACGTTTGCTGGCACGGCAGGCTATCTCTGTACAAGAGTACGAAATCAGCCTGTCAAACTACCAACGAGCCAAATCGGCTTTCGAATTATCCTCCAACAATATGCGCGATACCAAGTTGACCGCTCCTTTCGATGGATCTATCGAAACACGACTGGTAGAAAACTACCAGCGCGTCAATGCCGGTGAGGGTATCGTACAATTGGTAAATACCAAAAAGCTACGTATCAAATTCACCATTCCGGATGCTTACCTCTATCTGTTGCGTTCCAGCGATCAGAAATTCCGCGTAGAATTCGATACATATAAAGGACAGAAATTCAATGCTAAATTAGAGGAATATCTGGATATATCAACTGACGGAACAGGTATTCCTGTGACAATCACGATTGACGATCCGGCATTTAACCGTGCACTGTACGACGTAAAACCGGGATTCACGTGTAGCATCCGCTTCTCTGCCAATGTAGGTCCGTTCCTGGAAGAAAGTATGACTGTAATCCCTCTGAGCGCCCTGTTTAGTGAAGGCAATGGAAAACAGATGTATGTATGGGTAGTAAACGACAACAAAGTAAACCGTCGCGAAGTAAGCGTCATGTCTCCTACCGGAGATGCACAGGCATTCATCACCAAAGGGCTGAAAGCCGGAGAAAAGATAATCACCGCAGGAGTTAACCAGCTCGTAGAGGGAGAGAGGATTAGAGTAGTGAGTAGTGATTAGTGATTAGTGCCATGCGGCATTATAGTGTTACTAACCATCCAGCACTTATCACTCACTAATCGTTAATCACTAATCACTACTCACTAATCACTAATCGTTAATCACTACTCACTAATCACTAATTTACTAAACACTACTTTCATGAATTTAGCCAAATATTCATTAGACAACACCAAAGTCATCTATTTTTTCCTTGCCGTATTGCTACTTGGAGGTATTTTCTCCTTTAGCAATTTGGGAAAGAAAGAAGATGCACCGTTTGTCATCAAATCAGCCGTCATCATGACGCGCTATCCAGGAGCTGAACCTGCAGAAGTGGAACGGCTCATCACAGAACCTATCTCACGCGAAATACAAAGTATGAGCGGAGTATATAAGATAAAGTCCGAATCTATGTATGGTCTTTCAAAGATCACTTTTGAACTGCAACCCTCCCTGTCCGCCTCTTCCATCCCACAAAAATGGGACGAACTGCGACGCAAAGTACTCAATATACAGCCTCAACTCCCCAGCGGATCATCCGTACCTACTGTATCGGATGACTTTGGAGACGTATTCGGCATTTACTACGGGCTGACCGCCGATGACGGGTTCAGCTATGAAGAGATGCGCGACTGGGCCGAACGAATCAAAACGCAGGTAGTCACTGCTGATGGAGTAATGAAAGTTGCTCTGTTCGGTGTACAAACGGAAGTTGTCAATATCTTCATTTCCGTAAACAAACTGGTGGGAATGGGTATCGATCCCAAACAACTTGCATCCTTACTGCAATCACAGAACCAGATTATCAATACCGGCGAAATCAGTGCCGGTGAACAGCAACTACGGGTCGTGGCAAACGGGATGTATACCACCGTCGACGATATACGCAATCAGGTGATCACCACTAAAGCCGGACAAGTAAAACTGGGTGATATTGCCGTCATCGAAAGTGGATATATGGATCCGGCCTCTACCATTATGCGTGTCAATGGAAAACGTGCCATCGGTATCGGTGTATCTACCGACCCGCAACGTGATGTGGTACAAACAGGCGAAATGGTAGATGCCAAGCTTGCCGAACTCCTGCCACTCATACCTGTAGGAATGCAACTGGAGCCACTCTATCTGGAAAATGTGATCGCCAAAGAGGCCAACAACGGATTTATTATCAACCTGGTAGAATCTATCCTTATCGTTATCGTCATCATCATGCTGGTAATGGGGCTTCGTGCCGGAGTGCTTATCGGTTCATCACTGATCTTTTCTATCGGCGGTACAATGCTTATCATGTCTTTCCTGGGAGTAGGACTAAACCGTACCTCACTGGCTGGATTTATCATAGCCATGGGTATGCTGGTAGACAATGCCATTGTGGTAACCGACAATGCCCAAATAGCTATTGCGCGAGGCGTGGACCGACGCAAAGCACTGATTAACGGAGCTACCGGACCACAATGGGGACTATTGGGCGCCACATTCATCGCCATCTGCTCTTTCTTACCTTTGTATCTGGCACCTTCCGCCGTTGCAGAAATCGTGAAACCGTTGTTTGTGGTTCTTGCCATATCACTCGGACTCAGTTGGGTATTGGCACTGACACAAACCACTACATTCGGTAATTTCATTCTGAAAGCAAAGCCTGCCAACGGAGCAAAAGATCCATACGATAAGCCGTTCTATCACAAATTTGCTTCTATCCTGCATGTGCTGATACGAAAAAAAGCATTGACACTAAGTGCCGTTATTGCTCTTTTTGTAGCCTCCTTAGTGATAATGGGAATGATGCCTCAAAACTTCTTTCCTTCTCTCGATAAACCTTATTATCGGGCAGACGTCTTCTACCCCGACGGTTACAGTATCAATGAAGTAGCCAAAGAGATGGAAGCGGTTGAAGCACATCTGTTGGCACAACCGGAAGTGGATAAAGTATCCATCACTTTCGGAAGTACCCCGCTGCGTTACTACTTAGCATCTACTTCCGTAGGACCCAAACCTAACTTCTGCAATATACTGGTAGAACTTAAAGACAGCAAATACACCAAAGAGCAGGAAGAGAATTTCGATGCATACATGAAGGCAAACTATCCGAATGCCATCACCCGCACCAGCCTCTTCAAACTATCACCGGCTGTGGATGCCGCCATTGAAATTGGTTTTATCGGCAATAACGTCGATACGTTGGTGATGCTCACCAATAAAGCACTGGAAATAATGCACCGTAATCCCGATCTGATCAATATACGTAACTCCTGGGGAAATAAGATCCCGGTATGGAAACCGATATATAGCCAGGAACGTGCCCAACCACTCGGTGTATCCCGCCAGGGAATGGCACAAAGTATCCAAATCGGTACAAACGGCATGCCCTTAGGCGAATATCGCAAAGGCGATCAGGTACTTCCCATATTACTGAAAGGAAATACCGTGGATTCATTCAAAATCAATGATCTCCGCACGTTACCCGTATTCGGTACAGGCACAGAAACCACCAGTCTCGAACAGGTAGTATCGGAGTTTGATTTCCAATATCGCTTCTCGAATGTAAAAGACTACAATCGCCAGATGGTGATGATGGCACAGTGTGATCCACGTCGCGGAGTGAATGCCATTACTGCCTTCAACCAGGTATGGTCTCAAGTGCAAAAGGAAATACAAGTACCGGAAGGATATACCATGAAGTATTTTGGTGAACAAGAGAGCCAGGTAGAATCCAACGAAGCACTGGCAGCAAACATGCCGTTGACATTCTTCCTGATGTTTACCGTATTACTGCTGCTGTTCAAAACCTATCGCAAACCGATTGTTATTCTGCTGATGTTGCCGCTCATCTTTATTGGTATCGTATTGGGCTTACTCGTATTGGGCAAATCGTTCGACTTCTTTGCAGTTCTCGGTCTGTTAGGATTGATTGGTATGAATATCAAAAATGCAATTGTATTAGTAGATCAGATAGACATTGAAGCAAAATCGGGTAAAACCCCTCTTGACGCTGTAGTCAGTGCTACAGTAAGCCGTATTGTTCCGGTAGCAATGGCTTCGGGAACCACAATTTTAGGTATGCTCCCGCTGTTGTTTGACGCTATGTTTGGCGGTATGGCAGCAACCATTATGGGAGGCTTACTGGTAGCATCGGCACTGACACTGTTTGTACTACCGGTAGCTTATTGCACGATACTGAAAATAAAAGGATAAGATTGGTGAAATAGGATTAACTTTGTACCCGCAAAGTTGCCGGACGCACATAGTGCATCATCATCACTAAAACGATTAAAATAATGACAATGAAAACTCAGATAATACTATTCGCATGGTTGTGCTCCGGATTAAACCTCCTGGCACAACCGGCACAACTCACCCGTGAAGCCTATCGTGACCGGGTGGAGAACTACAGTCAGGTACTAAAACAACAGAAGCTGAAAAGTATGGCAAGTACCGAAGGACGCAAAATCGCCTTCACCGGATTTCTGCCACAGATAGATATCACCGGAGAAGGTACATTGAATCTCAAAGAAATGGATGCCTGGAACGGCCCTGCCGGACAATATCGTAACCATACCTATCAGGGGGCGTTTGTTGTGGCTCAGCCTCTCTATACCGGTGGTTCCCTGCAAGCCCGGAACAAGGTAGCCCAGGCAGATGAGAAGTTAGACCGGCTCAGTACGGAACTCACCCTCGATCAGATTCATTATCAAAGTGATGCAGTATACTGGAATGCTTCTGCCGCCCATGCCATGCTCCTGTCCGCCAAACAATATGAGGACATTGTGCAGCAACAATTCAATATTATCCAAGACCGTTTTGACGACGGAATGATAAGCCGTACGGATCTGCTGATGATTTCTACCCGCAAAAAAGAAGCGGAACTGCAATACATCAAAGCACGCCAGAACTATACGTTGGCTTTACAAAAGCTAAATATACTGATGGGAGAAAGTCCCAATACTCCTGTAGACAGTCTGTATGAAATTGGAATACCGTGCGAAGCGGTTACACTCCTTAGCCTGGACGATGTACTGCAACGCCGTTCCGATTACGCCAGTACGGAAATCAACATAGAAAAAAGCGAAGCACAACGAAAGGCCGCCCTTAGCCAGTACAACCCGCAAGTGAACATGTTCCTATCCGGAGGATGGGCTACTGCATCTCCCAACATGGGCTATGACGTTGCTTTCACTCCGATTTTGGGATTAAACGTGAACATTCCTGTTTTCCGCTGGGGCGCACGCTTCAAAACCAACCGCCAGCAGAAAGCATATATTGGTATTCAGAAGTTACAGCAAAGTTATGTGACAGATAATATCAGCGAAGAACTCTCAGCCGCTCTTACCAAACTAACGGAAACGGAACATCAAGTGACTACTGCACAAGAAACAATGGATTTGGCAGAAGAAAATCTCAGTCTGGCCACTTTCTCTTATAATGAAGGGAAAGCGAGTATGGTAGATGTTCTTTCGGCCCAGCTTTCATGGACGCAGGCACACTCAAATCTTATTAATGCACACCTTGCCGCTAAAATGGCAGTAGCCGAATACCAGAAGGTGATAAGCTATTAAGGTGCTTCCCGCACGGGAAGTACGCCGGGTGATGGCTAATTGAAATGCAGAACGCAGATTTTCACAAAGGACAATAAGTATAAGATGAGGAACAACAGTCTTTTAATCTGCGATCATCCACGTTTCACCAAATAAAAAACTCTGTGCAAGTTCGATTCATTTCGAATTTATTTACGATTAGACGATTTACGATGTACGATTGGGATTACTCTTTTAAAAGCCTGTTTCAGCGCTGTCAGAGACAAAGTACTCCCAATCGTACATCGTAAATCGTCTAATCGTAAATAAATCCAGTTTTGAGCCTAATGGTGTTTGTCATTGCCATCCGTCTCTTTCTCCGGTATTGATAAAGCCCCCTCCCGTAGAGTAACGTATGAAGCCTCGGTATGTAACGTTGTTTTAGATGTACATGTAAAGCAGTAAAACATGTACATGTAAAGCTGTGAAACATGTACATCTAAAGCAGTGAAACATGTACATGTAAAACAATGCTGCTCACCGGGGAAAGGAACGTTCCTTTCTGAGAAAGACAAAGTACAACACCGGGCAAGGCTAACAATACCGTCTATGGGCACCTCCGCCATCGAAAAGATAGGGCCATCATCTTCGTTATTGTATGGTATTTCACCACAGAGTAACACGGAGTTCCACAGAGTTTAAATCTTTATTGAAA
>OHFN01001142.1_pt1 | contig 13288 bp, 8 predicted proteins | sample 1567571 | NCBI WGS metagenome assembly OHFN01 (sample SAMEA3879533, study PRJEB24766) | human gut metagenome | biome: human-associated habitat; feature: feces | place: USA | collected 1985/1987
GTGTAGCCATCAAAATTGGAAGTATTGATAACTCTGTGGTCTTGCGGTAAAAATTTATTCAGTTTGCCATACAATACCGGATCTGCTTTTATTGGTCTTTCCAGCAGGTCCCATTTTTCTCCATTGATGTAAATGATATCAGGTGCCATTGCTGTTGCTTGTGCTATGAATGGATGTATCAAAAAGAAAAATAGAATGATTAGGTGATAGCTGTTTTTCATTATAAATGTTTTTTTGAGTTTTGACAATCTGGAATTAATGTTCTGTATCGTTGGACTAATAGTCCGACTGAATAATCTATCTGGATTTATTTAAAATCTATAGTTAGTTTTTTAATTTCCACTTGTCTTACCGAGTCGATATATGTATTCAGTTCTTTACTGTTGTAAAAATCTAAGCATCTCATAAGAAAAAGTTCATCATCTTTACAATATGATGTATATTTTTTATTAACCCATTTCTCTATAAGTTTATTTAGTATTGGATCAAAAGTATATTCGACAACCAAATTAGATAATTGTAGATAATTACTTCCGTCAGAGGGCGCCATTTTTGTACCTGCTTTTTTGATAGTTCTATTAAAGCAGCTACAAAATGCTTGATTTTTAAGCATAATCAACTCTAATTCCAAAGAGTCATTTACGATAAGATTCTTATCTGTAATATTATCTCGTGTGGGGAGTGAACACCCAGACAGTATAAAAATTAAAAAGTAATACTTGAGACTATTCATATTCATGATATTTTAGCTATTGATAATTATCAGATTAGCTTTTTAGTGCCAATATAATTAACAGTTGCACATTGGTCGTAAAATTGAGAATCTGGTTGTCCTCTATAAATATTCACATGCCCAGTAGCCCCGTCCAACAGGATGTCCCAATTCGGCTGTTTCGAGTATGAGGATTTCCTAATCAGATTTAAAATCTTTCAGTAGGTGCACAAGCGGATTAAAATCCTGATACTCCGTCCCGGCAAATGATACATCCGTCGGGACGGAGTACTTTCTGCCAAATTTATTTTATTTATATCTATATATATCAAGACTTTCTATGAAATCCTCCAATTTACTGCTTTTAAAGTATTCCATACTTTGTAGAAAGAGACTCTTAGTCTTTTTATTTTCATAGTATGTGTCTTCATATCCAATATTGCTTACAAAATATTTAGCTAAACTATCAATTTTTAAATATGCTTCTGGAGCATAGTGACTTAATTCAAGATATACTGCTGCGGAATTATCATATTGGGATAATTTCATATCAGGATATCCATAGGAAATACATTTATAAAGAAATAGTTCTTTAATCATATCTCTATTATTATCGTACTTAATATTATCTCTAAACGAAGTACATGATAAAGTAATACATAAAAGTATCAGTAATAAAGTTTCCTTTCTCATGTTATTCATTTTTTTAATTTCTATAAACTTATTATGTATATGTATTTATTTGATCTATAGTTACTTCCATAAGCGTTTGTTCCGGTTGTTTCGAGTGTGAAGGTTTCCTAATCTGCTTTAAGAATCCTTCAGTAGGTTTACAAGCGGATTAAAATCCTGATACTCGGAAACCGGCGGATGTTTCATCCGCCGGGACGGACGGGGCTTATTGTTCTTGTGATAAAGTTTCTAATATAGTTCGTTGGTTTTTATACAAATCTTTTGTTCCGTACCCTTTTTTCTCCCCTTCCCAATGTGTGCCATTCTTTAAATTAAGTACAGCTTTTTCGAAAAGTTTATTTTGTATTTTTGCCTTGGTTAATAGATTTTTATCTTCTAATAATTGCTTTAAAAATATTTGCAACTTATTGTTTCTGTAATTCTTGCATACGGAAATTGATACAAAATCATCTTGAAAGATAAAACGCTCAAAAATATTTTGATTTATGTTTCCATTTTTAAATAAAACCAATACTGAATTTAATAAATCTACATAATCTTCAATCGGTAAATTGTATAGAATATAGGCAATGTCTTCATCTATGAATTTATATTTTTGGAAGGTTGTATCTGTTAAAAGCTTTAATATCTCATTTTTATACAATTTAGTTTCTGTGATAAACTGCGGAGCTACATTTTTAACAACTTTAAAAAGATATTTCACACGCCCTACTGGATCTTCAAATAATCTTTCTTTTTCTACATATTCGTAATGTGCATTCATTTGAGTCTCTATTTCTTGAAAGAGTACAGAGACATTTTTAGAATCGGAAGAGATTATTTCTTTCTTTGCTGAGTTGAAAGAATTAATATGATAATAATTAATAATTGAGTATTCATATTCTTATATATTTTATTTGTTAATTCCTACATATCTTCGAACAACTATATTATCATAGTTTTTTTTCCACCATGTCATTGGGGTAGCAGCAATGTATATTTTCTTATCAGATGTACCTGCGTAAACCAATTGAAAACGGTCATTGTGATATACCACAATACCCATGTGCCCAGTTGCATTAGTGTATTTAGCTTTGTAAGCGGCAACATCACCAGCCTCAAGTGTTCCATCTGTTACAATATCCCAACCAGGTATAATAGATTTTGGATCTCCCCATGCTTCAGCGAGTAAATTATACTCATAAGGAGCCATACCATTTTCTCTCATCATGTCTTGAGCAAACTTGCTACATAACGGTTGATTATTCTTTGTAGCCCACTTGACATTGTTCGCTCTCATCTCTCTTTGAGCGCTTTCTGCCAAATTATTTCTCTTCGCCTGAATGTCATGCATCAAATCATTAAACATCATCGAAAAGGCTCCCGTAATAGCACCATTTGCAAATTTTCCACCACCCAGCTCAGTCGCTGTTCCTGATATAACTGCATTGGCTGCTACTTTCCCGGCCCTATTCAGTCCTGACCCATATTTCATGACAGCCTCACCTCCTACAACAGATGCTGCTCCAGCTATCAGTCCATGTTCTATGTTCCCGCCACGGATACCTTCCAACCAGCCTTGAGAGAAAGTATGTTTAAAAAGCCTTTCTACTAGTTCTCCTTCACCAGCACCATATGCAAGAAAGCCACCTATAGCCCCCCAGAATCCTCCTGTAAATGTTGATTTGACGGTCTGCCATAAATTGGCACCATTTAGCAGAGCTCCCGTCAAACCTGCTGCAGCTCCTCCTGCTGCACCTGCTATCACAGCGACGTAAGGACCTGTTGCTGAACCGGCAGTTACAGCTGTTACAACAATACCTACAATGGCCGCAGTCAATGCCTTCCAATTCTTACTAAACCAGCTGTATCCTGAAGGATCAAACAAGGATAGCGGGTTATTCATGCAATAGATGTACCTATTTAATCCTTGTGTAAAGTCAGGAGCTTGTACAAAGGGGTCGGGAGAAAGGAATCTTCCCAATATGGGGTCATACATTCTGCCATCCATGTTGACCATATCGAACATGTCTAAATGCTCATGTCCGGTAAATCCCCAAGGAGTCAATGAATTGGCACCCGAAATACTGGCATAGTCTTGCCAGTTCACCGGATTACGTCTCTTTCCCCAAGCGTCATAACTCAACTCCTGCACCAGTACACCCGATTCGTTTGTTATGGCCTGCACCGATCCCAAATGGTCTTTGTGCAGGTAAAGAAGCTTGTTTCCTGTAGCTGTAGATTGTTCATAGATCGCTATGGACTCGCCATCTGCAAATATATAATTAATTCGTTTAGTTTCACTACCTTTTATCACTTCTTCGTACAGTCCGCCACAATAATATTTTGTTTCGGTGACACCATTGACAATGGTCACTGTTTTCTTTCTTTGTTGTGATGGTCCATAAACAAGGGTTTGTGAATCATTTCCCGATTTGAGGTATGAAATTTTGTTGTATGCATTGTACCTAATCTCACTCCATGGTTTCGGATTATAACCTGCACCTGCCACGCTAACTAGACGGTTTGTTCCATTTTGATATACAAACAACGTTCCAACACCTGTTTTGTAGGTCAGGTTACCGGCGGCGTCATATCTCATTTCCTGCTTCAGTACTCCGTTGTGACTTACTTTGGTCAACCTATGCAATTCGTCATACTCGAAGTGTTCGGTCAGGTTGCGAAGATTGTCCATCCTGTATGTCAGATTGCCGACTGTGTTAAAAATGTACGTCCAATTTAGTAAACGGCCTGTCCCGATGTTGCAGATATAGCCTTTTTGGGGATTATAAGCGATAGTTGTGGTTAGCTTGTTTCCGTAAGTGATTGACTCCAACTGACTTCTGGCATTTCTTTTACCGGCTGTCCAGTATGTGTAGCCTGTAGCGACGTTCTTGACCGTAAGCAAACGCCCTGAACCGTCATATTCATTCTTCACTTTTAGTGATGGATAGGCAGTGGCTCCGGGATAGATTGTTGTTTCCGGAAGGTTGTTGGAGGTGTTGTAAGTAGTCTCTGTTGTAAAGGTTTTATCGCCTATTACTTCGGTTTTCTTTATTAAACGTCCGTTCGTATCGTAAAAATACTCTTCCGATGTTCCATTGCTCGATGTTACTTTGCTGAGTGCTCCCTTCCATTTCGTGTCATACAGGTAGGTTATTGTTTCGTCAGCATTGGTTTCCTTCTTGATACGCCCCCTCAAATCATATTGATAGGAAAAGGTTTTTCCGTTGGAAGTTTTAGACAGAAGTTCTTTATAACAGTTGTAGCTATAGGTTGTTGTGCCCAAATCGGGATCTACTTGGGTCTTTTTATTACCTGCCTTGTCATACGTGCTGGTAATAGTTGTTCTTGGCGAAACCACTTTGATGCAATTGTTCGAGATGTCATACGTATAAGTGACTTTACCCGATTTGGCATCTGTGCTTTCAATCAGATTGCCGTTAACGTCAACCTTCTTTATCGTTTTATTACCCAGAGGGTCGGTAGAAGTGGTTTCAAAGCCGTTATAAAGGAATGTGTAGGCTGAATTGTCCGCATACACTTGTTTGCTAATGCGGCCTACATTGTCGTATTCATTCCGGTTCCAGTAAGCAGTCTGTCCTGCAAAGTAAGGTTCGGAGGTCTTTTCTACTTGTCCTTTGGAGTTGTAAACAACGTCAGCATAAATTTTTTGAGAGTTGAATCCAACAGTTACGGTCCGTATCACCCGACCTAAAATGTCATAAAATGCAAGCGTAGGAGAAATGCCTTTGACTTCCGTGTATTTAAAATAGACAGCGTTGGACGGTGCATCTGCATGTCCGTTTACCCATCGGTAAGCACTTTGCTCATAACCTAGGTTGTTTTTTTGAACCAATAAATCCCCGAACTTGTTGTATTCAAATAGAGTTTCGTAATTATTAGGATCTTTAGTCGATATCACTACTCCAAGGTCATAATTGATTGTATTCACGGTGCTCATACCCATGTTATCGGTCGATTTAACAATGAATCGTCCCGATGCGTCATACTCCGTTTTGAGGGTACTCACAGGTTGATTCGTGTCCTGAGGAGTTGTCTTGCTCTCCGTGATATTCCCAAACTTGTCATGGGTATATGTTTTTGTATATCCCAAGGCTATGTCTCCCGGATTATATACTTCTTTTACGAGCATACCACTGGTTGCGTCATATTCAAAGTTAGTAGTCAGGGTGATATTCTCAGTACTATTCTTTTTATTGACAACAGCTTGGGTCAGACGTCCTAAATGCCATTTAGCCTCATCATTGGTATAAGTATTCGTATTGGTTATTACATTCGCCCCTACGGTAGTGACTTGTTTAGTCATATTGCCATAGCTGTCATATTCAAGAGTGTTCTCTGTAGTAGACAATAGAGTGCCGGAAGTATACTCATAGCTTTGCTCCTTGCTGTAGGTAGGCATAAATGTAAATATCTGGCTATTATTGTAGGTTTTCAAAGTATTGGTATATTCTACCTTACTGAGCGTTTTTCCGTAAACCTTTGTCTCAACCGATTTGATGGCTCCTACAAATTGAGTGGTATTTACCTCAAATTGGGTAGTAGTCTCCATATTGTTGGTTTCATCCTTCTGGATAATGTACTCGAATCCTATAACTCCCCTTCCTCGTCTGTGAATCAAAGCATTCCTGTATTTATAGGATGTAGTGTTTTTTCCTCCAATACCATTGGGGGTATATATCTTATCGACCAAATACCATGTATTGGAGAAGGAAGATAGCGGATAACTAAATGTCGTTCCTCTAGTATAAATATCGCTGTTGCTCATGGGCTTGTAGGTGATTTCGGTAACTGCACCCATCCCGTCGGTGATACTCGCCAACAGGTTATAGGTTGCTTCCGGTACTAAGAATAATTGGCAACCGGTCCAATTTACGTTAGAGAAGTTCGCCGTGCATAAAAAGTCGGTTTTACCATCGCCATTATAATCTCCCAGATAGAAGTTCCATTTGTCAAGACCATAAGTAGATGCTCCATTTACTTGTGTAAAATATTTCCCCGTTCCATCATTTATGTAGCCATAAACTTGAGATAGGGTATTGTTTCCGGCATTCTTGTCAACTGCATAGAAATCATCTTTGCCGTCTCCGGTAATATCGGCCACATAAATAACTTTGTCTTTCGAATTAAACTTTTTGGTGAAATCTGTTCGTTCAAAAGTACCGTCACCTTTAGAGAAATTCATTGCCCATGATGACCAGCCGCCAGAGTTGGGGTCTTTATTCCATCCGGTAAGCAGCATATCCGTTTTACCGTCGCCATTAAAGTCTCCCAAATATAAATGGTGTTCTTTTGTCGGCCAAGTCCCTGTTCTGGTTTGAGACATTGTGCCATATCCATCAGATTCCATCAGAGTATATCCGTTGGCATGCAAATTCATTATGTCGGTTAACCCATCTCCATTAAAATCAACGAGTTCAACTCTTTCCCAGTTGAGAGTACAATAGCGAGTGGCTGTGTAGTTTAGTGGTGCTATTGAGTTTCCGCTTCTTTCAGAACGTATCAGTTTGCATTCCTTGGTATTATAAAAGTAAGCGATAATGTCAGTGGCACCATCACCATTTAATTCTGCACCTCTAATGCTATAGTTCCTTTTATCCGTGAGAAAACAGCCGGAGAAAGTAAAAGTGACACTACTGCCGCTAACCTGAGCCAAGTATAAGTCCGAATTGTAATACGTATTATTATATTTACGTTTTATGACAAAATCAGAATAGCCGTCTCCATTGAAATCTCCGACAACAACTTCTTGAACTTCACCAGCTAATGAAAAGCTCCCGCTAGAACGATAGCCGAAAGAGTTACCATACGATGTGAATAGCCTCCATCCGCTCCAATTGGCTCCGGGTTTGGGGGTAATCAAAAAATCAGCTTTCCCATCACCGTTGAAGTCACCTGGATGAACGTTCGCCTTAGTGATGTAGGAGCTTGTGTTGTAGTCAACCTTTGATGTTACATGGCTGGATGAGTTATGCCACGAAAATTTGGTTGGATTTTTCTTTGTTCCGTCTGATGCATATTCTGTAACTTGGGTTAACTGCCTTTTATTGTTTACTGTTTGGTAAGACATTTGGTAATATTTCACACGTGTGGCACCTGAGTAGATGTTTACTCCAGTGATGATTTTACTTCTCCTGACTTTTATTCCATAGACGTATGCATCCTGTTGGATATAATTTGTAGTATAATCAAACCGAATGGAATTATATGGTGTTAGATTGGCAGCGGTATTTCCTGTATAGGATATCTGGGTAGGCCAATACTCACCATTTGTATCATCCTTCCCATACGAAATTGTGTAGTAATTGCTCTTTGTATCAGACACTTTGGTCAGTAACCAAAACACAGATATGCTACCGGCCGTAACGGCTCTGGTTAAAGGAGCGGTATTAGAAGAATACTCATAAATCAATCCGCTCTTGGTTTTAACCGTAAAAGTAGTAGGGGTTCCTTGTGTACCACCGGAGGCTATAATTTGTGAAAAAGAGTTGTTCTCTGTTCTATATTCCCAGCTGGAACTGCTTATAGTTCTGATTAGAATGAGCCGTTGTCCGTCCAGCATAAATTTGTCACTGTTGGTGTAATTTACAAAACCGGGTCTTCCGTCGATATGTAAATTAGAAGGGGCTCGGTTAATCACAGATAAACCTCCAAGTTCAAATCCACTGCCCAATAGTCCGTCACTTTGGGTACTGGTATAGCTAAGTGACACTTGTGGAGTCATACCACCGGTTCCGGGTGGTACGCTGATAGGTATTTCATAGTTGAGGAGCCCGGTAGGGTTGACATCCAGGTTATCGTTGATTTTACCGATTATTCCACCAGATGCTCCACCGGTTATGCTATTGGGGTAGAGTGCTGTTTGGGCAGCAGAATGGATAGAGCAGGATATAAGAAAGGCTAGTATTGATATTCGCGTTTTCATAGTATTATTGCTTTTAAAGAGGGTTTACGTTTTTTTCTTCTTCGTCACTGTCCGGTGATGGTCAGAGTGTCACTTGGCTATTTGGAAGTGACCAGAGGCTTCTCTTTGGAGGATTTAGCATTCATGTCGTCTGATATTTTATACGGCACTTGCACTTGTGCAGATGAAGTGTGTGTGGACTTCTCTTTTATCTTGATCGGGGTATAAGCAAGAAAATTATTCAATAACGGAATGGAATCATTCTCAATATTGAAACTTACTACTTTGGGAGGTAGAACTACCACTTTTGAAATAACATTGCCCGATGCATCGTATTTGTAATTAACGGTTTGCCCTTTCATGAAGGTGCATGTAGTGCTGAATAGGACTAGCGCAGAGAATGCCAAGTATCTACGGTTGTTTTTATCAAAACAGTGAGGCTTGTTTACGTTCGTACAAGACGAACAAATGTTTTGTTCGATAAGTTTTGTCATAGCAATGAGTTTTAGTAAAAAAATAAGAGTTGTCTGGTCTATTCAATATAGAATGTTCCATATAGATTTGTTCCATTTGGGGTGGTTATAGTAATAGAATACATTCCTTGAGAATATTCATCTATTTCAAATCTTTCAGTTTGAAAGTTGGCTGAGGATAGGGTGCGTTTTTCTATTTTGCCATCTGGACTAATAATTGTAATAGTGGCGTTGGTTATAGAATTATAGAATTCTACGGAAATCGAATTCTCATCAAACGATGCTTTTGGGGGAATGCTAGGCATTCTGGTTTTTGCTCGTTCGTATTCACCTTGTAGTTCAATTTTTTTCCTTGAAATGCTGTATGCAGGGAGGGAAAGTAAAAGAATAATGGTAATAATTGTTGTTCTCATACTGACTTAGTTTTAATGATTTTGCTGCAAAGTTAAATAGCAAAAATATAATATCAATTAAAACTGTAGAAAAGAATGAGATGAAGTAACTGCTTGTTTATTATTGATTTATGGTTTGTAAAGTACGTATTTTGAGATGAATTTGAGATGCTAAATTGCACCTTTGCAAAGAACTTGTTTACTTGTCCTATTTATTTGCTGGTAACAGAAGTTTCTAATGAATGCAACAAAAGCCTCTTTGCTACCTTTTTCAAAACCAAACTTTTCGCAAATATTACTGATATAACGCTCTGTACTTCTTGGTTGAATCTTAAGTAGGCTGGCTATGTCTTCAAGTGTAAAACCTAAAACGCAAAGATAACAGATGTCTTTTTCACGTCCAGTCAATGAAGGATACTGTTCATCAAGTCTGGTCGCGAAATTTTGGCAAGCCATGTCTATCCAATGACATAGCCTATCTCTATCTGTGGCAGGTGCATATTCTTTTACTTGTTTTAGTTTGAAGAACGCTTGCATAGCTTCTGCATCTACAGTAGAAACAGTAATGTTTTTGGCACGAAACATCGTTTCTAATTGCTTGATACGTATTTCTTTATTTCTTTTTTCATCTTGTAATGCGATAATTTCATTTATAGCTTTATCCTTTTCTTTTTTGAGAATATTTTCGTTTTCTTCTACCATTATTTGAAGCTCCTCAATTCGGGTTTGTAACCGAATAACTTCTTGCTTACGAGCAGATAGCTCTTTTTCCTTCCGCTTTCGATACATTTTTATGGTACGATAATAAAGAAAACTTAAGATAGCCATAAGCCCTATTGCTACTAAAATGGCTAAATACAAGTTTTTACGTAGCTCTGCATTCTTGCGGAGCGAAACAGACTGATCGTATTTTAATTGTAACTTTCTGATCTCGGCACTTTCCTGACTATATTCAGCAGAATCTGTTGCATTGATGTATTCTTTTAGATATTCAACTTCTTTTTGATAGTCCTCTTTTTCTTCTGCTTTTTTATATAGCGTAGAGTATATGCTGGCTTTTACCGTAAAGTCGGAAGTCTGTAAAGCAACTTGTAACAAACTATCTGCTTTTTCTTTTCGTCCTGTTTTAAAATATAATTTTCCCCAGGCAGACAGTGCTTTGGAACTAATCTTGCCAAGTGTAATTTCATTCAACTTCATCAGATATTTTTCTGCCTCAGAATACTTCTCTTGCTGCATCTTCTCAACAGCAATGTTGTGATATATTTTAGCTTGAAGATTCGAATCAACTTCGGAAACAATTTTTAATAGTTGATTACTGCACCAGGAGATACTATCATATTGATTGTGAAAATGATAAAGGCTTCCCAAATTTATTAAATCTGTAGCTACAGAAGAGGTGTAGCCAGCCAAACTATTTACTGATAATGACTTTATGTGATATTCTTTTGCTAAATCATAATTATAACATTCATGATTCAGATATCCTAAACCACAGTAAATACGTGCAATCAGACGTTTATCTTTCATCTTTGGTATTTGTTCCTCTGCCTGCTTGTAGGCTTGCATAGCTTCTACGGGGTTATTCAAATCGCTCAGTACTCCACCTTTGTATAAGTAGCATGCCCCAGTTTTATCCGCATTGTTTTTGTCTTTATAGTAATCAATCGCAACGTTAATCAGTGAGTCCGAAGGAGCGATAATCTCACTACGATATTGCGCCTGGGTCAACAGTAAAGCAAAGTCTGCTTGCCTGCTTCCCTTCAGCTTTTCAGGTGAGGTAATTTGTTCCAATATCAGTAAAGTGGAATCCGGATTCTCCCATACTTGGTCTTCGGCCAGGCTTAATAGCTTGTCGGTTTGGCTGTCTTGACAAGAAAGGCAGCCTATGCAAACGGCTAAAATAGAGAAACAACGGCTTTTCATAATATTTAGTTCAGTAAGGTTGTGAAACAGTAGGTAAACGTACAAATAAATTGTGAGGAAAGCAAGATTTAGTCCATTTTTACTACCTTATATTCCGTTCCTCTGTTTCTGCGCCGGTTCTCAATGCCCAGTTTGTGCAAAGCTCTTCCGAAGAGAGCCACTTTGTTGATGGTCAGGCGGTCTTTTGTCTTCGTCTGCAAGTGGCTGAGTATCTCCATAGGCGTCATCCATTCGCCTTCTTCGTCGTTGCCGGCGGGACGGAAGTGGCAGAGAAAGAGTTGTTCCAATGGGGTGGGTTGTTCAAACTCCTGATTGGTTTGTTTCAGGATGGCTTCGTCGGCATCGTCCAGCCAGTAGCGTTCGCCCTTGCTGATGGCGTGCATGGCTTGGGCGTAGAGCTGGCGGTAGTTGATGGTGACGTTGGTTTTAATGGGGCCGGTTACTTCGATGCAGATGAAACGGCGGCTTCCGCTGGGGTCGGTCAACAGATCCTTCTGATTGCTGGTACCGATAAAAGAAGCATAGCGGCGAACTTCCTGAATGGCGGTTCCGTGAGGTTTACGCAGATTTACCACAGGCTTTTGCAACAGATGCTTCAGGAAGCCTTGCTGGTTGACGCTGATTTGGTCGAATTCGTCGATGTTGATAAGGAAGAAACGACCTAAACTACGTTCAGCATCTTGTTTGCTTTTAAAGTCGATGCTGTCGGTATAGCCGAAGCGTAGTTCGGGGGGCAATAAAATCCGGCAAAAAGTGGATTTGCGATAGCCTTGAGCTCCTACTAGTAGAGGTGATGTGCTATTGCTATGCTGCTTGTCGAGGCTGCGCCAGTGTGCCACCATACTGAGAAACCAGCGGTAGAATAGTTCTCGCCAATGTGGATTTTGGCAGGGAACAAGGTCGGCTAGGGCACGGATACGGTCCTTGCCATCCCATCGTCCGGTGTCGTTGAGGTACTCTTCCACAGGGTTGTAGAGGGGGATGTAGTCCGAACTAAGGTAACGTGCCACGTCACGGTCCCACGCACGGATGCCTTCTTTCAAGGCATTCATGGCAATACTGCTTCGCACTCGTTGGTCGGCGGGACGGAAGTGAAAGTGTATGGAGTCGCGCTGACGGAATTCTAGTTCGCCCAGCACGGTGTTGAAGCGGAATTCGTAGCGGCGGTTCATGAATTCTTCCAGGCGGAAGGCGGTGTCTTGTTCGGGAGTCAGGACGAGGCGGGTGCCGAAGCCTTTGCATTCGCGGTAGAGGTTGTGCAGGGTGAGGCGCACCAGTGGTTCGTCGGCTTCGCGGTAGTAGTGCATCAGGGTTTGGCGCACTACCTCTTCTTCGGGGATGCCGGCTTTGAAGCAGTGCTCGGCTAGATGTGTCAGCAGGGGGCGCAGGTCGTCGCCTCGCTTCCAGTTTTCCAGTTCGCTGTAAGCACGATCCAGAGCCGCTTCGAATAGGAGGGAGAAGGTGACGGAAGAGTGATAGTCCGGTTGCATGCGCAGCAATGGATTGGCTTCTGCTTGTTTCCGCTGGTTGAAAGTTTCTTCTTCGGAGATGGAGACGGGCTGCTCAATGGTGAAAGATCCTGCCGAGGGATTGTAATAAGGGTTTTCGTCCAAAGTCATCCGGCAACTTTGGTGAGGTGACGGCTCTTTCAGCGTGATGGGGTAGGGCAGCAGAGGCTGGTAGCAGGTTACGGCAAGGCGATAGGCGCAGGTATGGAACAGGGCGATGGATTCTTCGCTCTTGGGCAACAGACCGTCCGGCAGGGTGAACCGTACCCATATTTTGACGCTACATCCGCTGCTTCCGCAGAAAGCGGCAAAGGTTTGGGGCAGCAGAGCGGCTTGTTGTTTTACGAGTTCGGTTTCGACACTGCCCGCCAAGTGATTTACTTCTATCTGTACCAATCCGTTATAGGTTTTGAGAAGGCGCTCTCCTTCGCGGGTACGGGTGTACTCCAGAGCCGGACAGATGCGTGGCAGTTTGTCGATGTATTCGTAATTGTTACGGGTACCTTTCAGACGGGGGATGAGGGCGCGCAAGGCTGATATATGTGCGGCTTTGTTTTCGGTTTTCAGTTTCTCTATCAGGGCATCTGTTGTAAGGGTGCTGAGGGTTTCTTTGCCGGTTTCACGATCGGTGCGTAAAAGGGATAATTTCATTGGTTGGTTGTTGTGTCCTTTTGAAT
>OHFN01001145.1_pt1 | contig 13246 bp, 6 predicted proteins | sample 1567571 | NCBI WGS metagenome assembly OHFN01 (sample SAMEA3879533, study PRJEB24766) | human gut metagenome | biome: human-associated habitat; feature: feces | place: USA | collected 1985/1987
TTAAGCTGAGGCTATACCCAAACACAGACCATTGTGTCATTTTGTTATATTAAGTACCGAAGAAACAAATTTTATATCTATATTAGCAGATAAATTAACTGTTTGGTTCTGTACTGAAAAACAAAGTGTTAGCAATGTCTGGTTTAGGTATAGTCTCTTTTTCTTTCCTGTTAATGATAAAAAATGTATTTTTGGACTAAGTGTATTTTCAGATAGCGTTGTTTTATATACGAAAGCAAGAGAGGGATTCTCTTGAAGTAATTATTGTATAACCTATAATTTTTGTTTATGAAAAACAATTATGCTTTTCAGAGTTCGATGTTCATGCGAGCTTTATTAGTCTTGTTGTTCATGACGGTTTCTGCTCAATGGGGCTTTGCCCAGTTGAACTTGAATGTGTCTCGTGCTACATTAGGCACAGTCATCGAACAGATTAAATCTCAATCAAAGTATCAATTTTTCTATGACGACAAACTGGCGGCGTTGTCCGTGGAAAATGTCAAGGTGAAAGATGCGTCGATAACAGATGCGTTGACCACAATTCTTAAAGGGAAAAACATTTCGTTTAAGGTGGAAGATAATATCGTCTATCTTTCAGAGAAAAGCAATTCTCCGCAACAAGGAAATCAGCAAGGTAAAGAACGTACGGTTACCGGAGTAGTGTCGGATGATATGGGGCCGCTGATTGGTGTTAATGTCTTAGTTAAAGGTACAAGCAATGGTTGTATAACCGACCTCGACGGTAACTTTACACTGACTACTACCGAAGCAAACCCTGTTATTCAATTTTCTTACATCGGCTACACATCACAAGAGATTGCCGTTAAAGGTTCTGCACCAATCAATGTGCTGATGCAAAGCGACTCGCAACTGATTGAAGAAGTTGTGGTAACCGCCCTCGGTATCAAGCGTGCCACGAAGGCGTTGAGCTACAATGTACAGGAGATTAAGAGTGATGAGTTGACCCGTGTGAAGGATGCTAACCTTGTAAACTCGCTTTCGGGTAAGGTAGCCGGTGTTACTATCAACTCCAGTTCATCCGGTGTGGGTGGTGCCAGTAAGGTGGTAATGCGTGGTACGAAAGGTATAGACCAGTCCAGCAACGCATTGTACGTTATCGACGGTGTGCCTATGTTTAACCTTTCAGGTGATGGTGATACAGAATTCGGTTCTAAAGGTTCTTCGGAAGCTATTGCCGATATCAACCCGGAAGATATCGAGTCGATGTCTGTGTTGACAGGTGCTGCCGCAGCCGCTTTGTATGGTAGCCATGCTGCAAACGGCGCCATCGTTATTACCACCAAGAAAGGTAAAGAAGGACGTGTGAATGTAACGGTGTCTCAAAATACTGAATTCCTTCGTCCGCTCGTTACTCCGAGATTCCAAAACTCTTACGGTACTGGTGATTTGTTATCCAGCTCCGGTTCGGTAGAAAGAAGTTGGGGTAATAAACTGAACTCTTCCAACTATATGGGGTACGATCCGATAAACGATTTCTTGAAGACTGGTGTAGTGACTACTGAAACCGTAGCTTTATCTACCGGTACTGAAAAGAACCAGACTTACTTCTCAGCAAGTGCCGTGAACTCTTCCGGTATGGTTCCTAACAACGATTACGATCGTTATAACTTTACTTTCCGCAATACTACTTCTTTCTTGAACGATAAGATGACTTTGGACGTAAGTGCATCTTACATCAAACAGAAAGACCAGAATATGGTGAACCAGGGTACGTACTCCAACCCGTTGGTGACTGCTTATCTGTTTCCGCGTGGTGACGACTGGAACGATGTGAAGATGTACGAACGTTGGGATACTTCACGTAAGATCTATACACAATACTGGCCGCAAGGTATCGACACCTTTACCGGTCAGAACCCTTACTGGATTGCATACCGCAACCTGCGTGAAAACAACAAAGACCGTTATATGTTGAGCGGTAGCTTGAGTTATAAGATTCTGGATTGGTTGAGCGTATCGGGGCGTGTACGTGTAGATAACTCTGCAAGTACTTATACTGAAAAATTGTATGCAACCAGTAATACTACTTTGACCGAAGGTTCTAATAACGGTTATTACGGCATAGCGAATACGAACGACAAGCAAACATACGCCGACTTCATGTTGAATATCAATAAGAACTTCGGTGAAGACTTTACTTTCCAGGCAAATATCGGTGCTTCTCTTTCTGATATGAGACAGGATGTTTTAGAAAATCGTGGCCCTATCAGGGAAGACGGTATTCCTAACGTATTCAATGTATTCCAGTTGGATGACAGCAAAACGAAACGCACTCAATCCGGTTTCCACGATCAGACTAAGTCTATATTCGCCAGTCTTGAATTGGGGTATAAGAGTACTTATTACCTGACTTTAACCGGACGTTCTGACTGGCCTTCACAGTTGGCGGGACCTAACTCTACACAAAGTGCCTTCATGTACCCGTCAGTAGGTGGTTCTGTTATTTTGTCCGAACTGCTGAAGTTACCTCAACAAATTTCTTTCTTGAAGGTACGTGGTTCATTTGCGTCCGTAGGTCTTCCTTTCCCTCGCTTCCTGGCTAATCCTACTTATTCTTGGGATAATTCGAATAAGGTTTGGCAGTCCAAACGTAATTATCCGATGTATAACTTGAAGCCTGAAAGAACAGACTCTTGGGAAGTTGGTCTTACCGCTCGTTTCCTGAACCATTTCAATTTGGATTTGGCTCTTTATACTACGAATACGTACAACCAGACATTCGACCCGAAAATATCCGTATCTTCCGGTTACTCTACTCTTTATGTACAAACGGGTAGTGTGCAAAACAAAGGTATCGAACTTGCATTGGGTTACTCTAACGAATGGGGTAAATTCAAATGGTCGAGCAACTACGTGTTCAGTGCCAACGATAATAAAATCCTCAAGTTACTCGAAAACTATGTTCACCCTGAAACAGGGGCTATCATCACTAAAGAACGCCTTGACGTAGGCGGTATGGGACAAGCCCGTTTCATCTTAAAGAAGGGTGGCTCTTTGGGAGATCTTTATTCTACAGCCGATTTGCAACGTGACAATAATGGTAACGTAATGGTGGATCAAGGTGGAAATGTAACTGCTAACTACAATGCCCAAGATATTAAATTAGGTAGCGTATTTGCCAAATGTAATATGTCATGGAGAAATGACTTCAGTTGGAAGAACTTGAACTTCGGCTTCATGCTTTCTGCCCGTCTTGGTGGTATTGTATACTCTGCTACACAAGCTGCCATGGATATGTATGGTGTATCCGAAGCTACTGAATCGGCTCGTGACCAAGGTGGTGTTTGGGTAAATGGAGGAGATCAGGTTAATGCCCAGAAATGGTACACTACTATCGGTTCTCAATCGGGTATTCCTCAATACTATACTTACAGCGCAACGAACTTGCGTCTTCAGGAAGCAAGCATTGGTTATACCATCTCGAAGAACAAACTTTGGAATATAGCTGACGTAACCGTTTCTTTGGTAGGCCGTAACTTGTGGATGATTTACTGTAAAGCTCCTTTCGATCCGGAAGCTGTAGCTTCTACCGGAAACTACTATCAAGGTATCGACAACTTTATGACACCGAGTGCCCGTAGTCTGGGATTCAATGTAAGATTTAAATTCTAACCGATTAAAGAAAGAAAACAATGAAAAGATCAATTATAAAAATCGCTTTGTGCGGCGGTATGCTAGTTGGCTCGTTGGTGTCTTGTACGGATAGTTATATGGATTATAACACGAATCCGTATGAAACAACCAAAGACGAGATGGACCGTGACGCTTATCTTACCCGTTCGGCATTGACCGGTATGCAGGGATATGTTATTCCTACAGACGTGAACCTTAATCAATTCCTGGAATGCTTGCTGGGAGGACCTTACGGAGGTTATTTGGCTGAATCAAATTCTGGTTTCACCAATCGTTTCTCTAATTACAACCAATCTCAGGACTGGGTTGGCAAATTATATAAAGACGTGATTCCTAATGTGTATGCCAATTATGCACAGTTGGAAGCTGCTACGGAAGACCCGATCTATCTGTCTGTAGGAAAGGTAGTGAAAGTTGCCGCTATCTTACGTGTGACGGATGGCCATGGCCCTATCCCTTATTCCCAGTTGGGAGCGAACGGTGACCTGGTAGCACCGCTGGATACCCAGAAGAAAGTTTATGAAACAATGCTTGGCGAATTGGATGAGGCGATCACTGCTTTACTGGCTCATCGCACGGAAACATTCTCCGAGAAAGCCGACAAGGTATATGCCGGTAAGGTAGAACAATGGATTAAGTTGGCCAATTCTTTGAAATTGCGTATGGCGATGAGAATGGTGTATGTTGATAGCGCTACTGCACAAGCTAAAGCTTTGGAAGCTATCAATCCTGAAAATGGAGGGGTGATGACTTCCAATTCGGACAATGCAACTATCCAAGCTACCACTAATCCGTTCAGGGTAATCATGTACGAGTATAATGGTGGAGACTCCCGTATTGCAGCAGATATTACTGCTTACATGAATGGTTATAAAGACCCTCGTCGTGAGAAATATTTCACTGCTTCTACATTTACAGACGGTGTAAGCAATGGTTATCATGGTATTCGTCTGGGTACAGAGGCTATTCCGAGCGAAACAGCTCATAAATATTCTAATATGAATGTGGCTGCCAATACTAAGCTGGTTTGGATGACTGCTGCCGAAGTTGCTTTTCTGCAAGCCGAAGGTGCATTGCGCGGATGGAGCATGGGAGGTACTGCCGAGAGCTTCTATAAGAAAGGTGTAGAACTTTCATTCGATCAATGGGGAGCTTCCGGTGCAGATACTTATCTGGACAATTCAAGCAACCAACCTGACTTATACAAAGATCCGCTGGGTACTTATAGCTACAATGGCTCTCAGCCTACAATCACTATCAAATATGACAATAGTGCGGCTTTTGAAACTAACTTGGAAAGAATCATCACTCAGAAGTGGATTGCCATATTCCCGTTAGGTCTTGAAGCATGGGCTGAATTCCGTCGCACGGGATATCCGCGCTTGATGACTGCTGCTGTGAACAAGAATAAGGCTGAAGTTCCGGAAGGTACTTTCCCACGCCGTTTGCCATATCCGCAAGATGAGTACAAGGATAATGGAGCCAATGTACAGAAGGCTATGCAAGATTTGAGCCCGGCTAGTGATAAAATGTCATCTAAAGTATGGTGGGATTGCAATCCTAATATCAAATAAGAAATACGATTATGAAAAATAGAATGAAAAATATATTCATAGCAGCTTCCTGCCTCGCTGCCGTAACTTGTTTCACTGCATGCGACGACTGGACGGAAGTAGAGAACGTAACTATTAATACACCGGGAGTTGAAGAACTGAATCCCGAACAATATGCCAAGTATTTGCAGAATTTGGTTACGTATAAGAACTCAGACCATAAGGTGGTTTATGCTTGGTTTGACAATAGCGTAAAAACTCCCTCAAGCCGTGGACAACATATTTCTGATGCTCCCGATAGTTTGGATGTTATCTCTATGATGTATCCTGCCGAACTGGCAGAGTTTGAATTGGCCGATATGGAAACTGTACGCGCCAAGGGTACTAAAGTTGTCTATACCATCAGCTTCGATAAGATTCAGAAAGAGTATGCAGCTAAAGTAAAAGAAGGTACCGAAAGCGGCACGTTCGATGCTTATCTGAGTGCTGAGATGACGAAGCAGATAGGTTATGCCGATGCTTTCGACGGTATCATTGCAGAGTATAAAGGAACGAATCCGAACTATATGTCGGCAGCAGATAAAGCGGAAGCCAAGAAACTTCAAGATGCTTTCTTCGGTGTCCTGACGACTTGGAAAAGCGGTAATACCGATAAATGGCTTACTTTCCAAGGTTATCCGGAAAACCTGATCGGACAATCGTTACTATCAGATTGCAAGCATATTATTCTGGCTACTGATAATGTAACGGATGATGCCCAACTATCTGTAACAGCTCGCTTGGCTATGGCTGTAGCCGATGTTCCGACAGATCGTTTTGTGGTTGCTGTTTCAACGGTATCTTTGGATTCATCGGACAAGAATATAGGATATTATGGTACGGACAGAGCCTTGTCGGAAGCTGCTTACTGGACTACTGAAGCTTCGGATGGTTATACCAGAGCCGGATTGGCTATCTATAATGTTCAGAATGACTATTACAATGCCGGTAACTCCTACCAGTATGTAAAAGAAGCTATTAATATTATGAACCCTGCTCCTAAAAAATAAATCAAGCTATGAAACTGAGAAACTTATATTTTATTTCGATAACATTGCTGGCAAGTGCATTAGCTTCTTGCAGCGATGATACTGAAACATTCGATAATCAGATTTATATGAATGCTTCGGTGAAGACCAGCACTGTGTTGCTGAAGAATACGGTTCCGTCTACTGAGGGACAGTTCCAGATTGCGATGGCAAAACCGGAGAACCAGGATGTCACTATTTCGTTGAAGGTTGATCCAACTTTAGTTTCTACCTACAATGCCGCGTATTATGATAATGCAGAGATGCTTCCGGACGGGTATTATACATTGGAAAATCAGCAGACTACAATTCCTGCCGGAGGTATTCTTTCGGAAGTAGTGTCCGTAAAGTTCAATAAACTGACTGAATTGGATCGTGACAAAGTATATGTGTTGCCTGTGGCTATAGATCAAGCTAATGTGGGAATTTTGCAGAGTGCACGTACCATGTACTATGTTTTGAAAGGGGCCGCTCTTATCAATGTAGTGCCAGATTTGACAAAGAATGATGTTTATGTGGACTGGAAGAAACCGGAAGTTGCTAATAACTTGAATAAACTGACTGCGGAAGCTTTGATAAAAGTCAATAAGTTTGATAAGATGCTTACTACAATTATGGGTATTGAAAACCATTTTCTGATTCGTATTGGTGATGCTGGTATTCCACAGAACCAATTACAGGTGGCTGTTCCGAATAAAAATAAGACATCTTCTGATTTGGCAATACCTACGGGAGAATGGACACATGTTGCAGTGACTTATGATTCTGAAGCGAAAAAGTTAATAGTATATATTAACGGTAAGAATATGATGGAGACAGAACTTGATTGTGGAGCTGTAAACTGGGGAAAAACCAAGACTGACGAAGGTAATGGCTTTTGGATAGGTCACTCTTATAACAGTGATCGTTGGTTGGAAGGTAATATTTCGGAATGCCGTATCTGGAACAAGGTCCTTACGGCTGAAGAAATCAATGCCAAAGACCATTTCTATCAAGTGGAGCCTGATGCAGAAGGTTTGGTTTCCTATTGGAAATTCGACGAAGGTGTAGGTACCTCGATTACTGACTATAGCGGTAACGGAAATAATGCAACAGCATTGAAACCCATTACCTGGAGTGCAGTGGAATTACCTGCAAAGAATTAATTAGTTATACCTTAATCAAATAAAATGATGCTTATTATGAAATATATGAATCATATAAAATCAGGCTTGCTGGCAATGACCTTTGCATGCGTTGGATCAGTTTTCACAGGCTGTGAAGATGACATAACAATCAATGCTGCTGATTCAAGCAAGTTAGAAACAGTTGACGGTATGTATGGCTATGTGAAGTCTGCTGCCGGAGCACGCGAACTTACACCGATTTCTATTTTCGGTGACAAAGCCGGAGCGGGACATCTTTACTTTGAATTGAGTAAAGCTGCCGCACAAGATGTAACTGTTACTTTTAAAGTAGATGCAGAAGCACTTGAGGCATACAATACAGCTCATGGTACATCTTATACGATGTACCCTGCTGATAAACTGAGCTTGGCAAATGGTGGTACAACTACTGTTAAGTCAGGTGATAAGAAGTCGGCTCCGGTAGAACTGACAATTAATGCGGGAGGTTCAATAGGTTCAACATACGCAGTGGCTATTTCGGCAACTGCCAATGATGGTGTGGAAGTGTCTGCCAACAATCAGACTTACATCTATTTGGTAAAGCCGATGGCTGCCATTCCCGACTCGAGGAAAGGCGATGTACTTACACATTGTTTTGTGGAAGTGAATGATGAGAGTATTTTGAACTGTGGTGAATATACTATGAAAAAGAGTGGGAAACCTTTCTTTGATGTGGTTAGTATTTTTGCTGCTAATATCAATGTGGATAGCGAAACAGGTCGTGTTCATGTATTCTGCAACGATAAGGTTTCTTTCTTGTTGAAGAATGCTGATAAAATCATCCGTCCTTTGCAGGCTAAAGGCATTAAAGTGAATATGACCCTACTGGGTAACCACGATGAAGCCGGTATGGGCAATTTATCTCCTGAAGCTGCTGCTGATTTTGCCAAAGAGTTGAAAGCGTATATGGATATTTATGGTTTAGATGGTGTGGATTTTGATGATGAATACTCTTCTTATTCGGATAATCCTAGTCCAGGTTTTCTGCCTCGTTCTCGTGAGAACTTTGCTCGCCTGATTTATGAATGCCGTAAACAGATGCCTGATAAATTATTAGGTATTTATGAATATAGTTCCAAATTTATTGATTCTCCTACAGGAACAGTAGAAGGTAAGACAGTTGGCGAATTGGTGGATTATATGACTTATGGCTACTATCAGAATCAAGCTGATTATTTGAGATATGGTAAAGGTCGTGAGAAGAACTTTGAAGGACTACCCAAATCGAAATACTGCCCTACACCGTTGAAGATTAATGATGAACTTAGTGGAGGTTGGGATTATTTTCACCCCGAGTATATTCAGGATATGAAAGATTCCGGTTACGGTGTACAGATGTTCTACAATCCCAAACCTCTGAAGTATAACTATGGTTATTTCTTCACAGCAGTAAGTTCAATTTTATTTGGCGATGAAGTAGAATGGAGTGGTAATTACTATGCTCGTACAGACACCGCCCCGATAAAGGGAACATCAGTATCAGGTTACGAAGCTTTGTTGGGCGACTGGACGGTAACTTCAAGTAACTCACTTTATGTATATATCGACGAGGAAAATAATCCTCGCTGGTGGGACTGGAGTGGTAGCCAGAATTTTGATATTCGAATTGAAGAAAAAGAAGCTGGAAAGAGCTATTACGTGTATGGTTGGGGTACTTATCCTGAAATCACTAACAAATATCCTTTGGTATTGGAATATAATGGTGGTAATTTTGCTATTCCTGTTCCACAGACCATTCATAAAGCGGATGCAAAAGATCCTATAACATGGGAAATGTGTTGGGGTACTTATGGTAAAGTCAATGTGTGGAATTTTTACACAGGCGAAGATTACACTATGCCTATAAATGGTACTTTCAATGTAAATGGAAATCTCGTAATGATTGGCATTGGTAATCGTTGGGGTATTGACCCGTGCCATGAAGTAGATGGCAAATTGGTTCCTCCTCACATGGATGTGAAATCTCATATTACTGAGAATTATACTTTGGTAAAGAAGAACTAAGGTGGAATAGACATACAAATGTCGCTACTCATGAGATACTGTATGTCACTATCGGTGACTACAGTATCTCATAAAAACAATCAAAAACATGAAACAACACTTTATATATATAGTAACCTTTCTCTTCATCTTGTCAGGTTGTACATCCTCAAAACCTACAGAAGTGAAATCTCCTGGCGGACAAATCCGGTTGGCATTCGTTTTGGACGATAATCACCGTATGTCTTACAGGGTTGATGTGAATGACACCGCTTTTATAGCATCTTCTTCTTTAGGTTTTCTTGCCAAAGACGGAGTGAATCTTTCCGAAGGTTTCCGTATAGTAAGTACCGATTTCTTATCTGCAGATGAAAACTGGACACAGCCTTGGGGTGAGAATAAAACCATCCGTAATCATTACAATGAAATGGCTGTTCATTTGGCTGATACTACAAATACGAAGTTAGTTTTGCGTTTTCGTGTTTTTGACGATGGAATAGGATTCCGTTATGAATATGAAGTTGCAGGGGCCGACAGTATCTTGATTACAGACGAACTTACCGCGTTTAATATAGCACAGGATGGCACTTCCTGGTCTATCCCTGCTAATTATGATACTTATGAATTGCTATATCGTACGCAACCTATCAGCAAGATAGACAATGCCAACACTCCGATGACTTTCAAGGCTGGCAATACCTATGCCAGTATACATGAAGCAGCTTTGACCGACTTCCCCGAAATGACTTTGAAGAATGTAGGAGACTGCCAATTCAAGTCCGAACTTGCTCCTTGGCCCGATGGCATCAAAGCACGGATGGCAGGCAACAGTTTCAAGACTCCATGGCGTACGTTGCAAATAGCTCCGGAAGCAGTAGGGCTGATAAACTCGGGACTTATCCTGAATTTGAATGAACCTTGTGCCCTCGAAACCACCGATTGGATTCGTCCGATGAAGTACGTCGGTGTATGGTGGGGCATGCATCTGGGAGTAGAAAGTTGGGTTATCAACGACCGTCACGGCGCTACTACTGAAAATGCCAAACGATATATCGACTTTGCTGCAAATAATAATATTGAAGCCGTAATGTTCGAAGGCTGGAACGAAGGCTGGGAAAACTGGGGTGGAAATCAATCATTTGATTATACAAAACCATACGCAGACTTCGATATCAAGGAAATAGCCCGGTATGCCAAGGAAAAGGGCATTGAGATTATTGGTCACCATGAAACAGGTGGTAATATTGCCAATTACGAGAAACAACTGGATAATGCTTATCGCTGGTATGCCGATTTGGGCGTTCATAGTGTAAAGACCGGTTATGCCGGAGGACTTCCTGACGGACATAGTCATCACGGACAATTCAATGTCCGTCATTATCGCAAAGTGGTGCAGACTGCCGCTAAATACCATACTACACTCGATGTACACGAACCTATCAAAGATACCGGCATTCGCCGCACTTATCCTAATATGATGACCCGTGAAGGTGCTCGTGGTATGGAATGGAATGCGTGGAGTGAGGGCAACCCTCCCGAACACCATGTGATGTTGCCTTTTACCCGTCTGCTAGGTGGACCTATGGATTACACTCCCGGTATATTCGACATCCTGTATGAACGAGCCAAGAAGAATCCTAACCGCAAGCAATGGAATATGAAAGACAGCAAAGACTGCCGCATCAACACCACCCTTGCCAAACAAATAGCCAACTGGGTAATACTTTATTCCCCTCTACAAATGGCTGCCGACATGATTGAAAACTACGAAGGACATCCTGCTTTCCAATTCTTCCGCGACTATGATGCCGATTGTGACTGGTCGCAGGCATTGGCAGGAGAGCCCGGTGAATTCGTCGCCATTGTCCGCAAAGCAAAAGATAAGTACTTCTTGGGTGCTGCCACAAACGAAATGGCACGCACCATCGATATTAAGCTTGATTTTCTTGAAAAAGGAAAAAGCTACAAAGCTATTATTTATGCCGATACCAAAGAGGCTGACTGGGAAACGAATCCCACAGCTTACGAAATTATTGAAAAGCAAGTGACTGCCGATGATACTCTTACCGTAGCAATGGCAAGAGGCGGCGGACAAGCTATTAGTTTTATACCAATCTGATAAACAACGTAATACAAGTAGAGATATGAAGAAAAACATGAAAACGAACTCCATACTGATGGGTGGACTAATGTTGTTGGGTACAATTTGTAGTTGTACTCCGGCGGCAGTAGAGGACTATGCGTCCTATGTCAATCCGTTCATCGGTACAGGAGGGCACGGACATACTTATCCCGGAGCAGTAGTTCCTAACGGGATGATTCAACCCAGTCCGGACACGCGAATTTATGAGTGGGATGCATGTTCCGGTTATTATTATGCCGATTCAACTATGAACGGTTTCTCGCATACACACCTCAGTGGTACGGGATGTGGTGATTATGGGGATGTATTGCTGATGCCTACTGTAGGCAAGCAGGAATATCAACCTACCGGTTCAAAGAGCCAGCAAATGGCGTATGCTTCTGCCTTTTCGCATAAGAACGAAGTGGCTGAACCCGGTTATTACTCCGTATTCCTCGACCGCTATCAGGTGAAAGCCGAGCTGACTGCTACCCAACGTGCTGCTATCCACCGTTATACTTTTCCGCAAGCGGTAGATGCCGGATTTATATTGGATTTGGATTACAGCCTGCAACGCCAAAAGAACGAGGAAATGGAGATCGAAGTTATCAGCGATACTGAAATTCGTGGACGTAAGAAAACCGTCTATTGGGCATTCGACCAATACATTAACTTCTATGCCAAATTCTCCAAACCGTTTACTTATACCTTGGTTACCGATTCTATTGCTTTAGATGAAGGCGGTCCGCTTCTGCCTACCGCAAAAGTATTACTGCAATTCCCTACTGCAAAGAACGAGCAAGTGTTGGTGAAAGTCGGTGTGTCTGCAGTCGATATGGATGGCGCCCGCAAGAATGTGGAAGCCGAAATACCGGAATGGGATTTCGACGGAGTACGTCAGGCTGCCCGTGCAGAGTGGAACAAATATCTTTCCAAAATAGATATTCAAACGACGGATACCGACCAACGAACCATGTTCTATACAGCCCTTTACCATACAGGTATGCAGCCCAATCTCTTTACCGATGCTGACGGGCGTTACTTGGGGATGGATCTGAAACCTCATCAGGGAGATGTCAAACAGCCTATATATACCGTATTCTCCTTGTGGGACACTTTCCGCGCTTATCATCCTTTGATGACAATTATCGACCCCGAGTTGAATGAAGCCTTTATCCGTTCGCTCATACAGAAAGAAGAAGAAGGCGGTATCTTCCCTATGTGGGAGTTAGCAGGAAATTATACCGGAACCATGATTGGTTATCATGCCGCTTCTCTGATTGCCGACTCTTACGTAAAAGGTTATCGTAACTTTGATGTGAAAGAAGCCTATCGTGCCTGCCTTCGCACAGCCGAATATGATACTACGGGCATCATCACCTATCCGTTGGTATTGCCCCACCTGATGCCGCAAGCCAAATATTGGAAGAATAAGGTAGGATATGTTCCTTGTGACAAAGATAATGAATCCGTTGCCAAGGCTTTGGAATATGCATACGATGATTGGTGTATCTCCGTACTTGCCGATGCGATGGGTGACGAACCCAATAAAGAAAAATATTCTACGTTTGCCGAAGGATATAAAGTATATTTCGACCCGAGTACCCGTTTCATGCGTGGACTGGATAGTGAGGGAAATTGGCGTACGCCTTTCAATCCACGTTCATCCAACCATCGTAATGATGATTATTGTGAAGGCAC
>OHFN01001158.1_pt1 | contig 13077 bp, 7 predicted proteins | sample 1567571 | NCBI WGS metagenome assembly OHFN01 (sample SAMEA3879533, study PRJEB24766) | human gut metagenome | biome: human-associated habitat; feature: feces | place: USA | collected 1985/1987
ATATTAGTGGTCTTATAAGCAACAAATGCATTGGAAGCATACCAAGTACCTTTGTATTTATTATTGGTTCCCCAAGAATTTTTCACCATAAAGTAAGGTTTTCCGTTTTGATCTTTGGCGATACCGTAGATAAGCATTCCATGGTCATCTTGAGTTTGCCAGTTATCAAAACCTTCCTGACGCAATTCTTGTGTAACGTTGATTTCAGGAAGAGGCTTAGAAGTCAGTTCTTTGCGCTTGTCTTCTTCTTTCATTCCTGTCCAGCGAGCCATGTCCGAACCGGTAAGCTCAGCGCCACGGGCTGCATCAGGCATAACTGCGATACCGTCACGAGTAAATCCTTGTTCGCTTACATCACTTCCCCAAGCTACAGTATAACCGTTGTTTACAGCGTTTTCAATAACAGCCATGAATTCGTCCAGCGGAAGGTTCCATGAAAGTTCATTGCGCCAGTTGTCGGGTACTTCAACATTTGCTTTGGTATAGAAAGGGTGATGAGTGAAAGAAGTCAATGATACATAATCGTCCGGGTTCAGGCCAAGAGATGCGGCAAATGTTAGCGGAGTATATTCTTTACCTTTATAAGTGAATTTTTCCGGGCATTGGCCAAGGTAAGTATCATAAATGGCAGAAAGCCCTTTTTTCCATACTGGGGTCAGCTTGGTCAGTTTGCCTTTGGCAATGGCATTGGTATAAGCTCCGGCAACGGCATCCAATTCGTTGTGTACGGGTAATGTATCGCCATACATGATGCCCGGCATTGCCTCTTGCGGAACTATACCGTAATTTTTGAGACAATAGATTACGTCATATGCACTTCCACCGGGAGAAAAAGAGCTATCTCCATGGTAACGCACATAGTTTTGAGCACGATCTACCATGGTGTGGTGAACAACGAACATTTCAGAAAGATCATATTCGCCTTTGCCCATACGCAATAGTTCACTTTCCAGGAAACCTATGGTTGAGAAACTCCAGCACGTACTTGAACGATTCTGGTTCTTGACAGAAGTAATAGGATTGGCTTTTACGGTTGTAAAAACGAAGCCTTGTTCTTGTTTTGTTTTATCCTTAGCTTTGTCTTTTGCTCCGGCGTTGAGGCTTAACAAGCCAAGAGCTGCAATAAGAATTAAATTTTTCATCATGATAAAAGTGTTATTAATTTATAGTTGTAACCGCAAATATAGATAGAATTTCGTAAACAAAAGCTATCTTTGAAGCGTTAATTCTGACACTTATGAAGAAATTAATACGTTTGGATGATTTTACGGGTCTGGTACTTGAGGGTGGTGGTATGCGTGGCGTCTTCACTTGTGGCGTGCTTGATAGTTTTATGGATAGGGGAATTCGTTTTCCTTATGCAATCGGTGTGAGTGCCGGAGCTTGTAATGGTCTCTCTTACATGTCCGGTCAGCGCGGCCGTGCCAAATATAGTAATATAGACTTGTTGGAGAAGTATAATTATATCGGACTGAAGTACTTGTTGAAGAAGCGTAATATTATAGATTTCGATCTCCTGTTCCAGGAATTTCCCGAGCATATATTGCCGTATGACTACGAAGCTTATTTTAGTAGTCCCGAACGTTATGTCATGGTAACGACTAATTGCCTGACCGGTGAGGCTAACTATTTTGAGGAAAAACAATATAAAGACCGTGTTATTGATATAGCCCGTGCATCGAGTAGTTTGCCGTTTGTTTGCCCCATAGCTTATGTGGATGAAGTGCCTATGCTCGATGGTGGCATCGTAGATAGTATCCCGCTAATGCATGCTTGTGAAGACGGGTATACTAATAATGTGGTGGTGCTGACTCGTAATCGCGGTTATAGAAAAGAGGCTAAAGATATTAAGATACCTTCCTTTTTATATAGAAAGTACCCCAAAGTACGCGAAGCACTTAGCCGCCGTTGTCGCGTTTATAATGAACAGCTTGAACTGGTGGAACGTATGGAGGATGCAGGCGAAATAACGGTGATTCGTCCTCTGAAACCGGTAGTGGTAGACCGCATAGAGCGGGATATTAAGAAATTGACCGATTTGTACGAAGAGGGGTATCAGTGTGCGGCTCAGTTTGAGTTTAAGTTTTGATTCTATAATATCCATAAAAAAGTCGTACCAAGCAAACGCTGATACGACTCTTTATTATTTTCCTGTTTTATGTATAAAAATATGTTTTCATTACAAAATCGGGCTGCTATTGATAACCCGGATTTTGCGTAAGATTTTTATTTAAATTGAGTACATTAATAGGAATTGGGAAAACAGTTGTGTATCCTTTGGCATCATAGACCCAGTCTCCGGCTGAGTTGGCATGTGGTACATTAAGGTACTTATCTTCTGTAGCTTCAGTGTATGTGCCGAAACGAATTTGATCTTCTCGTCGAACAGGCTCCCACATTAGCTCAAGAGCGCGCTCATCAAGTATATCTTGAAGTGTAAGTGTTTCTCTCGGCTTGGCATTTACTCGATTGCGTACTTCATTTATTCGCGTAAGTGCTTTAGGTGTGTTTCCTAAACGATATTGTGCTTCTGCGGCAAGTAACAATGCATCTGCATAACGATATACAACAAAATCTGCATTCGTATAATGAGCCCACATTGTGTTTTTATCGGTTTTATCTAATTCTAACTTCTTCACTCGAGCTCCTGCCCATTTTACTATATATAATCCTTTGGGATCAGAATATGAACTTACATCATAATCAATTCGGGCTTGGAATGGTAGATAAGTTCCGTAAGGGTTGTATGACTCGGAGATTTGTGAGGCAATCCTTTTTCCGTCAACATATACATCTCCATAGAAAAAACTCATGTCCCAGCGTGGATCGGTTGCCGAATAATCGGCAGTTTCAGTGGCTTTATCATACGTTGCACCAAATATCTTAACAGCTTTTAGTGTGGCTATTGGACCATTTCCTCCATTATATCCTAAAGCAGCTGAATGTGCATAATGTAAGGAGTACCAATGTAAATTTTGACTGAGACGATAGGTGTCTGTGTCATTGGGACGAGTAAAAATGTTTTCAACAGAACCTTCGTTGCCGACCAGGAAGTTGGCCTTGAAATTGTCAGCTAATGTATATCCTAAATCAGCAATGCGTTCTTGGCAATATATTACTGTTTCCCATACATTACGCGTAGTAATTGTCATGTTCTTACCGGTATTCGTTATGTAAGCTTCTACAGCGGTAATTCCTCCAGTAAAAGTACCGTCATTCCAATTTTCTTTTGAAAAGACCGGTGCATTGATAGCTAATTTTGCCATCATCATATAACCGACGGCTTTTGTGAATCGTCCGTAGTATTGACTGTTTGAATCTGCGGATTTTGCTTCGGGAAGATGGGGAATGATTTCAGCCAATTCATCACGTAGAAATTCATATACCTGAGTACGACTCGGTTGGCTTACATCTGAAACTTTTGTTTTTGATGAAGTTATAATAGGTACTCTTCCAAAAAGGTTTATGGCATGATAATAATAAAATGCTCTACAAGCTCTGATTTCATATTGATAATCTTTTAAATAATCTTCACCGCCTTGGTCTATCATCTCCTGTAAGTCTTCATATGCAGAATTGCATAGACTAATCTGTTTATATATGTTATTCCAAGTAGCTAAAAAAGCGGCATAAGATGGTGACCAACTATGCAAAAAAGCATTCTGATGAAAGCCACCGTCTACCCAGTCACCTTGACGTCCGGGCAGCATTGCCAAATCTGATGTGAATTCAGACAAATAGGAGTAAGGATAAGTACGAAACTCGAAACATGCCCCTTGTAGTCCCATTCCTGAATATATGGCAGCTACAGAATTAATATATACTAATGTAGGATTACTCAATGCATCTTCTTTTTGGAATTTGTCATAGGCAACTTCATCAAGAAAGTCAGAGCAACTGCTTAGTGATAGCATTGCTATAGTTATTAAACTTATTATTGTCTTTTTCATGGTATTTCTTCTTTTTTTGTTTAGAAACTAAGAACTAACTGAATTGTATATGTTCTGTTAATAGGATAGATATTACGGGAATCAACTCCACCTTGGAAACTTGCTGAGTTAATCATTGGGGTCAATCCGGAATAACCGGTAATGGTAGCTACATTGTTGCAAGAGAGTGCAATTCGAGCATTTGAAAAGACTTTGAATACTTTGGTAGGAATGTTATATCCTAATGTAATGTATTCAATATTTACATAATCTCCTTTTTCAAGCCAATATGAAGTATGTACTATGTCGTAGATACCTAACTTAGGTGCTGTTTTAAGAACATTGTATGAAGGAAATAAATTAAGGTTATTATAATTAAGATGTGTTGCGTTATAAATCTTATGTCCGAATGCGCCATTGAATTGGACAGATAAGTCGAATTGTTTGTATCTTAGCTGTGTATTGAGGTTCATGTTGACTTTTGGCACAACTTGCCCAAGAACCTTTCTATCTCCTGAATCAGAGTGGTCAATAGATTTGTCTCCATCTAAATCTTTAAACTTATATGTCTTTTTCCCATCTTCAGCTTGATCGAATCCATCGTGTACAGGTAAACGGAAAATGCCGACTGGATACCCCTCTGCCATATAAGTGACCGCTGTATTTGCTGTAAGTCCTGAACCTCCGGCACTGGTTACTACTACCCAGTCGGTGGTAGTCAATTTTTCACCGTTATAAGTGCCCGAAAGCGATATTAACTTATTCTTTAAGAATGATACATTACCTGATAAATTGAATCCCCAATTTTTAGTTTTAATAACTTCGCCTGATACTGAGAATTCAAATCCCTTATTAATCATTTTGCCCATATTGGCAAGAAGGGTAGGGTATGTAAATGGCGGAACAGAAACATTATATGTGTAAAGCAAATCTTTAGTAGTTGAATGGAAATAGTCCATTGTTCCACGTAAACGACCGTTGAACATAGTGAAATCTAATCCAATATCAAAAGTATATTTTGTTTCCCATTTTAAATCAGGATTGGCGTTGGATGCAATCGCGTAAGTTACTACTGACTGATTATTGTATGACGAGATTCCGTTTGGAGATAAAACTTGTAAAGAGTTAAGTGGTGAAATAGCATCTTGGTTACCGGTAACACCATAACCCGCACGCAGCTTTAATGTAGAAAAGAGCTTTTGTTTTTTCATAAATTTCTCATTACTGATGATCCATGCAGCAGATGCAGAAGGAAAGAATCCCCATTTATGGTTCGCTCCAAGTTTTGAAGAACCATCAGTACGTGCATTTACTGTTATGACATATTTACTGTCAAACATATAATTGAAACGGCCCATATAGGATAGAAGAGTATTCTTCTGGGCCCCGGATGATGCATTACCATAGCTTAATAAAGAGCCGGCAGCGAGATTGTTATATTTGAAATAGTTAGTATCGAACCCTTCTGCATATACGGAACTATTGAAAGTATAATAAGACTGTCCTTCTATTAATGCCAAAGCATTAATAGCATGCTTTTTAAATTCTTTTGAATAGTTCATTTGTATATTTCCCATCCAATCTTTTCCATGTTGATTACTAACTTGAGCACGCCCACGATTCCCCCTATAGGCATAAACGTCATTTGGATAATATGATTTATTATTTGTATTTACATACATGAATGAGCCAAAAGCACTTATTGTTAATCCATTTATTATTTTGTATGTAGCTCTAGCACTTGCGTTAATACGCGCACTCTCATTTTTTAAATCATATTCCATGATTTCTCCCGGGTGTACAACCATTGATGAAACATTGTTGTCAATATCCCATATACCTGTTTCCGGATTTCTTTCGGAAGGATAAGTCGGGTTATAAACAGCAGCGCTTGACCATATATTAGAACCGGGTTTTGATTCACGGTAAGTAGCGGATAAATTAAATTCAATATTTAATTTATTCTTTAATCCATGTAAGTTTGAGTTAAAGCGTCCGTAATAGGTGGTATTGCCTGTATTACGTACTGATCCGCTTCTATCATTTATACCAAATGTGGCACGCATACTTCCTTTTTGAGTTGCTTGTGTTAGAGAGACCGTATGACTATTTTGGGTATATATAGAATTTTGTATCCAATCCATCCAGTTGGTACTTGCCCCCATATCCTTTCCTACTCCAGAAAATAAGTTTTGGTTGACATGTCTCCATTCATCCGGAGATAACATTTGTAGCTGTTTATATGCGTGACTGATACCGAACTGCCCATTGTATGTAATATTAGAAACACCCTCTTTCCCTTTTGCTGTAGTTACAACAATTACACCAGCAGCACCACGTGAACCATATTGTGCTGTTTCTGAGGCATCTTTTAATACAGTCACTTCTTCAATATCTTGTGCTGCGATTGTGTTTAACATCTCAAGCGAACCGAAAACTCCGTCTATGATTACTAGCGGGTCATTACCTCCAGATAAGGAAGAGGTGCCTCGGATACGTACTGTTGGTTCTGCATTGACATTACCGCCATCTTGAGTTATAACCATACCCGGGACTTTACCTCTGATGGCATCAATAGGAGTAGCAATGTAGCCGACATTCATATCTTTTGCTGTAACGCGGTCTACTGCTCCTGTTACAGATCTTTTGTTACCAACAGCATAGCCGATCACTACTACTTCATCCAATGCTTTATTGTCCTCAGCGAGGGTTACATTTATTTTTCTTCTACCGGAAATGGCTACTTCTTGAGTTATACACCCCACGTAGGAAAAGACAAGAGTAGCATTACTGTTTGTGTTGATTGAATAATTTCCATTAAGATCAGTTATGACACCTTGTGTGCTTCCTTTTACCAATATACTGACACCTATAATAGGCTCACCATCAGTTCCGATAACCGATCCAGTCACATTGATTTGCTGAGCCAATAAAATACTTGGATAAAGCATGAATATAAGTGACATCCATATGAAATACTGGGTAAATCTTGTATGTGTTTTCATAATTACATTCTTAAAGTTAATCTAATGTTTATAATGGAGGTTATCCTTTCCTAAGGATAACCTGCCCTTTTAGTGAGTAGCCTCGTTTATTAAATCGAGTATTCCATTAACAATGGCACTTTCTGCATATCCGGGCTTCAATCTTGAAGAGAGGACTTCAAATGTTTGAAAACCGTATGCTGCATCATTGGGAATATATCCGGAGCGTGCTGTGCCGTTTGTAATTGTTGCCATCATTGTGCGTGTGTACGGAGATTCATTTTTCAATCTGATTGCTATATAATTAAATATTTCTGCATTAACAGATGTGATAGGTATATCATCTAACATAATTAAACCAAGGCGAAGTTCAATCGGATCTGCATCCTCATATTTACCTTCGTATCCGGCTCTTCCTTTATTCAATCTGTTACGTCCAGGGCATGTCACGATCTTGGTTCCTGTATTAATTGGTATAATTGTCTGATAACGTTTTATATTGCGCATAACGTGTTGAACCTCTTCTCCTAACATTTGTCCCATAGATAGAATAATGTCTTTCTGTTGTTGCATTAATTTGGCTACTTGAGGGTTCTTTCGATCAAGACCTGTACCTCCCGGAGGCATTGCGTTTGAGATGTCTTCGCCCCTTTTGGCGTATTCTTTAATACGGATATCACGTAATTCATATGTTTGGTTGAAGTAGATGGGATTTTGGTCACCACAGGCTCCAGTTGACCATACTGCTACTATCTCGTTGTCAAAAGTATCTTCAATATATTTGGAAGTTGTTCCCGGCACATCACCGCTAATCATATCTAATTGTCCTGCTGCAACACCATGCATTGCATAATTGTAATATACAGCAATAGGCTTATCATCTACTGTTTTGAAGCAAATTACGGCAACAGTTTTGTCTGATATTCCCTCGTAGTTAGGGCCTTCCCACCAACCATGACGTTCTTGATCAAAATTATTACGATTGATATTGATATATGAAACTCCACTTCCATATCCCATTTTAGCAGGTTGTAGTTTGTCTGCCGCTTCTTTGATAGAGGTGAAAATCTTTTCATTCAATACTTCCGGTTTTAAACGTGCTCCACTATGGGTATGTGATGCTGTAATCATGATATTGGCTTGAGGAATTCCAATTTCTTTTTCAACTCGTTCTGTAATAGCTTTCCATTGTGCATCACCGATTCCACCTACATCTGCAGTAACCAAGGCTGTTTTCGTATGATTATTATCTATAACAATCGCTCGGCTATGAATATGATCAAGGATACCAAAAGAATTAGGAGGGAGTTCGTTTTGATTAGGTGTAATGTCAACTTTTGAAGCTCCAACTTTCAATGTTCCACTTGGACCGTTTTGTGCATAAATAGGGTTCATAAACATCATGGAAAGAAGCATTATAGCTATTCCATACCTTTTTTTCGTTTTACATGTTTTCATGGTCTTAAAATTTTGGTTTGACTTAATATAAGTATTATTTTATAACAGTGGCAAATATAGCGCTAAGAAAATACAATGCTTGTCAAATATGATTCAAAAGCTATGAATTTTGTTACATAAACGCATATTTATACTATTGAAGTAACATTTGTTATAGTAGTTGCAACATTAATAGTATTGATCCTCTATTTTTTGTTGTTTCTTTGCAGAACCTATTAAATATAATACCAGTAGACATGAGACATTTATTAACACAGTGGAAAGCAAACGCAAAATGGGGTATATCATTATCTTTGTGTGGTATGCTCCTCTTTTTAAGTTGTAAACAAGCATCTCTTTTTCAGATGCAGGTAAAGCATGTAGATGATTTGCAAAGTATCATCAGTGTGGAGGGAGCGAAAAAAATATTGCTTCTTCCAATTCAAGAGTCTGCTAATGAGTCTCTATTGCAAATAGAGGATGAAAATGAAAATAAGATTGTACAAACTTTGGACGTACGGATGGCAGTAAGTAGTATAGATTATTTTGTCCCTCTTTATTTGGATAATTTTCGACAGAACAATGATGAGGAGGGGCAGCCTATCAAAATACGTGTAAAAGGGCTTGATAAAGATGCTATGGCTTGGAAGGCTATAGAGTTGGCGGACACTTTCAATACTGCTAATCGTGAAGCTTTTCGCCCGATTTATCATCATACCCCTTTATATGGTTGGATGAACGATGCTAATGGTTTGGTTTATAAGGATGGAGAGTATCATCTTTATTTCCAATATAATCCTTATGGGTCCGTTTGGGGAAATATGCATTGGGGGCACTCTGTTAGTAAAGACTTGGTTCATTGGGAACATAAGTCATTTGTATTGGCTCGTGATTCTTTAGGACATATTTTTTCCGGTAGCTCTGTTGTAGATAAGGAGAATGTAGCTGGCTATGGTGCTGGAACTATTATTGCATTCTATACTTCTGCTAGTGAAAAGAATGGTCAGATTCAGTGTATGGCTTACAGCAAAGACAATGGGTATACTTATACAAAGTATGAAAATAACCCTATTCTGACTTCTTTTGATGGATTAAAAGATTTTCGCGATCCCAAGGTATTCTGGTATGCTCCTGAAGAAAAATGGGTTATGATTGTCTCTGCAGACAAAGAAATGCGTTTTTATACTTCACATAATTTAAAAGAGTGGACATATCTTAGTGCTTGGGGGGAAGAGTATGGTGTACAGCCGCGTCAGTTTGAATGTCCTGATATGGTGCAATTGCCAATAAATGGTAATAGGGATAATATGAAATGGGTTATGATTGTCAACGTGAATCCTGGTTGTTATTTCGGAGGAAGTGCAACACAATATTTTGTAGGTGATTTTGATGGAACTAATTTTACTTGTGATAGTCCTAAAGAGACTGTGAAATGGCTGGATTGGGGAAAAGATCATTATGCTACAGTTTGTTTCTCTAATACTGGTGACAGAGTTATTGCGGTGCCTTGGATGAGTAATTGGCAATATGCTGACATAGTCCCTACTAAACAGTACCGTAGTGCCAATGCATTACCTCGTGAATTGGGGTTGTACGAACAAGATGGTGAGTTATATGTATCAGTGACTCCTGTAAAAGAAGTATGTAATTTACGTAAAGAAATAAGAGAGATACCTCCATTTGCGGTTAATATGGAATACCATGTGGATACATTGTTGAATAATAATGAAGGAGCTTATGAAATCGAAATGCAATTTGTAAGTGGTACAGCAAATATCATGGGACTTAAACTTTTTAATCAGAAAGGTGAGGCGGTAAATATCTACTTTAACCTGTTGGATAACAAACTTGTAATGGACCGTACCAAGAGTGGTAACGTAGATTTCGGCTGTAATAGTAAGCCCCATGCCATTGAGGCGCATGATAGGCGAGTGGAAATGTCTATTAATTATATCGATGATTTCGCATTGGCTACCTGGGGACCAGTTTCAAAAGCTTCTACTCATATGCTGAATATCTTTGTGGATAAATGTTCAGTCGAGATATTCTTGGATGGTGGCAAGATTGCTATGACAAATTTGGTATTTCCTAATGAACCGTATAATCACATGAGTTTCTATGCAGAAGAGGGGAACTATAAGGTGAATGGTTGTAGGATTTATAAACTGGAGATGTGATTAAAATGATTATTTCTTTAATAGGCAAAAGAACGAATGGGTATAAGGCGTACGTTTGAAAAGCTTATTAATAGTACTCTGTTGATTATGTCTTACTCTTAAATTCTTTTTCTAAACTCAATTTTGAATGTATATGAAACAATTAAAGACTTCCTATCTGACGAAGCTCATACCTGTGATGCTTTGCTTTTTTGCCATGGGTTTTGTAGACCTTGTAGGCATTGCCTCCAACTATGTAAAAGCAGACCTTGGCTTAACAGATGCCCAGGCAAATATATTCCCCTCATTAGTTTTCTTTTGGTTTCTTATCTTCTCTGTGCCCACCGGCATGTTGATGAATCGTATAGGAAGGAAGAAAACTGTACTTTTAAGTTTGATCGTGACTTTTGCCTCTTTACTTCTGCCTATATTCGGCGATAGCTATACGCTGATGTTGCTCTCTTTTTCCTTATTGGGCATTGGTAATGCTTTGATGCAAACATCATTAAACCCGTTGCTTTCTAATATCGTAAGTGGCGAGAAGCTGGCAAGCAGCCTTACCTTCGGACAGTTTGTAAAGGCTATTGCTTCTTTTTTGGCTCCATACATCGCCATGTGGGGAGCTACGCAAGTCATCCCTTCGTTCGACATGGGTTGGCGGGTACTATTCCCCATTTATATGGTGATTTCGGTGGTTGCTATTCTGCTGCTCAATGCAACTTCTATCATCGAAGAGAAAGAGGAAGGCAAACCGTCTACCTTTACCCAATGCCTTGCACTTTTGGGTAAGCCGTTCATCCTGCTTTCATTTATCGGAATCATGTGCCATGTAGGTATTGACGTAGGTACCAATACAACAGCTCCTAAGATACTGATGGAACGTCTGGGCATGACACTGGACGATGCCGCTTTTGCTACCAGCCTTTACTTTATCTTTCGTACGGCAGGTTGTTTTCTCGGTTCGTTTATACTTCAGAAGATTTCTTCACGAACCTTCTTCGGTATCAGCGTGTTGTGTATGCTGGCAGCCATGGCAGGATTATTTATCTTCCAGGATAAAACGATGATTTATGTTTGTATTGCCTTGATAGGTTTCGGTAATTCTAATATCTTCCCCGTTATATTCTCACAGGCATTGCTGGCGATGCCGCAGAAGAAAAACGAAGTTTCCGGCCTGATGATTATGGGGCTTTTCGGCGGTACGGTTTTCCCTATTGCTATGGGACTGGCCAGTGATGCCATGGGGCAAAGCGGGGCTGTAGCTGTGATGACGGTTGGCGTGTTGTACTTATTTTTCTATATGCTGAAGATGAAACGTCGAGCACGTGAATATTGAAAATCTAACTAAAAAACGGCTCTACAATGCTCTCTGGGTGGGGGAAACCTAAGGTAACGACAGAGGCCATCTCACCTAACGACTGAGATAGCCTCATGTAACGACTGAGGCTACCTCACCTAACGACAGAGGCTATCACCATTAAGGAGAGAAGTAAAATGATTGAATTTATTAAATACTATTTATCATGAATAATATTGTTGTAGGAATGGGCGAGGCACTTTGGGATGTGCTGCCCGAAGGAAAGAAAATAGGTGGTGCTCCGGCAAATTTTGCTTATCATGTATCACAGTTTGGCTTTGATAGCCGTGTAGTAAGTGCAGTGGGCAATGATGCCGATGGAGACGAAATATTGGAGGTATTCGCACAAAAAGGTTTGCATACCCAAATAGAACGTGTAGCTTATCCTACCGGAACCGTGCAGGTAACTCTCGATGCGGTTGGCGTGCCCTGTTATGAAATAAAAGAAGGCGTTGCATGGGATAATATTCCTTTTACCGACGAACTGAAACACCTGGCATTGAAAACCCGTGCCGTTTGCTTTGGTTCTTTGGCGCAGCGCAATGAAGTGAGCCGCACTACTATTAATCGTTTTCTAGATACCATGCCCGATGTAGAGGGACAACTAAAGATATTCGATATTAACCTTCGCCAAGGATTTTATACGAAGGAAATACTTTGCGAATCCATGCGTCGTTGCAATATCCTTAAAATAAACGATGAAGAATTGGTAACTATCAGCCGTATCTTCGGCTATCCGGGCATCGACCTGCAAGACAAGTGCTGGATTCTTCTTGCCAAGTATAATTTGAAGATGCTTATCCTGACTTGTGGCACGAACGGAAGTTATGTGTTTACTCCGGGAGCGGTATCTTTCCAGGAAACTCCACACGTACCGGTAGCCGATACGGTAGGGGCGGGTGACTCGTTTACGGCCTCATTTACTTCTGCTATATTAAGCGGAAAGCCTGTGCCTGAAGCACATAAACTGGCAGTAGAGGTATCTGCCTTCGTCTGTACGCAGAGTGGCGCAATGCCCGAATTGCCGGAGGTATTGAAAAATAAGTTGAAGTAAAGATTGTCAAAAGCCTTTTTTACCACAGATTACACAGAATTCTCGCAGATTATCTATGTTGATAATCAATTATTTAATTTCAATCTGTGTGAATCTGCGTAATCTGTGGTGAATTCTGACACCTACTCGCTTTTCAGGGCTATCCCTTCACAGGAAACTG
>OHFN01001195.1_pt1 | contig 12737 bp, 4 predicted proteins | sample 1567571 | NCBI WGS metagenome assembly OHFN01 (sample SAMEA3879533, study PRJEB24766) | human gut metagenome | biome: human-associated habitat; feature: feces | place: USA | collected 1985/1987
CCTTATCTTTCTGATAGATAAGGCACAAACGAAGCATTACGCCTTTCTTCAAATCAAGGCTGGCGGAAACCGTTCCTTCTCCCTTACCCGGATGGGCAATGGTGACAGGAGCACCTGCCCATTCATTATTAAAGACATAAGCAATACCACCACCCGCCGTAAACCGGAAAGTATATTTCCCGTCTACCGGTGGAACAAACTTCATCTCAAAACGGGCTTCACAAAACTTATCCGCTGGAATGGAAGCATCAGGAGACTTCATTTCCCACATGAAGTCTACAGATTGCTCCGTACGAGTAAGAACAGGTTGCTCATTCCCTTGTACAAAGTACTGTGCTGTGAAACCTGCACCATCCGGAGACATTTCGGCCGACAAAGGACGGAAATCGCCCAATTCGTCCGAAGAGATATAGCTGACTTTGTTTTCACCCAACAGACGTTTGATTCCTTGCAACACCGTTACTTCATAAGTCGATTCCATCCAAGAACTGCCGCCCATACCACCCAGGCAAAAGCGTTTGTCAGCATTAGGACCTATCACCAATACGTTCTTCAGTTTTTGTGCATTCATCGGAAGGGCATTTTTCTCATTCTTCAACAATACGATGCCTTGTTCCGCAACCTCCAGTGCCGTGCGATGATGTTCGGGCGTGGAGATAGTAGCGCCTGCAGACCGATCTTCACGTTCGAGGATACCGATATAATCATAAACACGCAAAATACGGCGTACCTTATCATCAATGACGTCCATAGAAACACGGCCTGCTTTCACCGCATCCAACAATGCCTTACCGAAACCGCAAGCATCACCACCGGGCATGGAGACATCCAGACCTGCAAAGGCAGCCTTCTCCGTCGAACGGGTCTGAAGCCAGTCGGTCATGATAAACCCTTGGAACCCCCACCGGTTCTTCAGGATATCCGTCTGCATTTTCCGGCTGTCGCTCACAAACTCATAGTTCATACCATTAGCAGAAGTCATGACAGTCTGTACATCCGCCTCTTCTACAGCCGCCTTAAAAGCAGGCAAATAGATTTCGTGCATGGTACGGTCGTCAATCACAGACATATAATAGTTACGGTTGTTTTCACGATTGTTGCAGGCGTAGTGTTTCAAGCATGCGGCCACGCCCTGACTTTGGATCCCTTTCACTTGAGCCACTGTCAAGGCACTGTTCAGACAGGGGTCTTCCGTATAATACTCGAAGAAACGTCCGCAAAGCGGGTCACGCAGGATATTACATGCCGGTCCTAACAGAATACTGCGCTTCATGGCACGCAACTCTTCTCCCATAACGTTGCCGGCACGCTCCACAATCTCGGGATTCCACGTAGCACCGAACAGGATGCCAGAAGGGAAAGCAGTAGCACCGGCACGCCCGTTTGGACCGCGCGGCCCGTCGCACCACCCCACATCGGGGATATTCAATCGGGGGATTCCCTTGAAACAGGAGAATCCACCCGAACAAAGGGACACTTTCTCCTCCACTGTCAGTGTAGAAAGAAGTGCTTCTATTTTCTTTTCTCTATCTTGCGCCTGCATGCAAACCGCTACAATCAATAACAGAAAACAAGCATACCATCGTTTTTCAACTATTTTCATTCTGATGTTATTTATATCATTATTTATTTATAATCTATCGCTTCAATGCTCACCGGTCCCAGCAATCCGGATTTTTGCAAAGGAGAAGAGGCGTTCCACGGATTGCAAGGTGACCACGTAGGACGTTCTTCGGGAGCAAGTGCACAATCGCCAATCAACCGGTTCATCCAAGTATTCACCACACTCACTTCTATTCGGTTGTTACCGGTTTGTACGGCATCCGATATATCAAGCCGATAAGGGGCAGTCCATACACCTCCGACCTCTTTTCCGTTCACTTTCACCTTTGCCATCACCATTACATCCCCTAAATTGATGAAAAGGGATGAAGTTGTCGGTTCCGGCAAGTCAAACTCGGTCTGATAGATGACTTCTCCTGAATAATACCGGACAGCATCGTCTTCACTGGTGCTCCAATCGAACAAGGTGTCGATAACAACTGGCGTTGACGGTCCTCGTTGCTCCGGGTCGAACGTCAGGGTCCACGGGCCGGACAGGACGGTTATGGTCTGCGGTTCCGGATAGTTGGTACTGCCACTTCCACTAAGCGACTGCTGCATTTCCGCACGCTTTGCCATCCCCGTATCCATTGAATCCTTTACTGTTCTGAACACCACAAACGCGCTTTCCAACGGTTCCAGCTCCAGGGGGACAGCCGTGGTCTCTCCGTTTTCTTCGTATACGTTCAAAGTACGGCATGTTCCCGTAGCGGGATTCCACAACTCAGGCTGGCAGCCGCTTACACGGAAAACCGGTGAGAAAGCCACCTTTTCGGACGACTGATTGGCAAGGAAGTAAATATCCATATCAGACAGCCGGCGATGACAGTAAACTACCGGAAGGTCTGCCTCAAGGGCACAATCCGGCAGGCAGTGTATTGCCGCCAAAGCCTCCGGCATATCCATACCGCTCAGTATCCGGCCTTTCCCGAAACAAACACTGCGGGGTTGCGTATTGTCGGCATCTCCCCACAATTGGCCGGCCATATCACGTACACGCTCATCGGCATGAGGATAGTCCTGATAACTCGGTGAACGCTCCGGGCGGGGACCAAGAATGACACCACCGTCTGCCACCAATTGTTTCAGTTTTGCCAACAGTTCGGGACGCATTGTTTTCAGTTCCGGCAACACCAGCATCCGATAAGACGTGCCGTGAGGAAGGGTCAGCAGACCGTCTTTCACAGTCATGTCACGAAGAATCACCTCCGCATTGATATAGTCGAACTGATATCCTTTCGGAAGAGCCGGCTGTGTGATGCCCGTCATTTTGGGCGTATCCTCACCGATGAAGTAGGAGACATCCGCCACATTCAGTCCCTGTTGCAGCATGAAGTTGCAGCGTTTCAGGTAGGCAATGAACAAATCCAAATGGGAATACCAAGTATTGTTACGATTGAACTCATTGCCATACCAGGTATTCAACCCCGGACGTTTGTATTCCGGTTTCTGGGAGATATACACATGGAGCAGGCTGTTGTTGATACCTTCCGAGAAGAACAGGTCGCCCCGCTGTTTCATCACCTTGGGATACCGGCTGTAGGCAGCTCCACCACAGGTGAACGATTCGGAAGAGACTTTCCGCTTCCCGTAGATATGGGCACAGGAAGAAGCAGCGCGGTTTTCCACATTGCCCAAATCCCCTTCGCTCCAGAACTCGCCGGCCACTTCGTCCGCCTGGCCTCCGTATTGGAGGAACTCACCCATAAATCCCCAATGGCCGTAGTTTTCCAGCCAGGTGGTCAGGCCATGCTGATGACACAGGCGGGTCAGTTCGCCAACGTGGTTGTAGGACAATTGTTCCGCCACTAATTTGCGCATGTCCCACAAGAAACGGTCTGACGCATCCTGGCTTTCCACCACCGTTCCGTCAAAGACCGGAAGGAACGGAACAGCGCTGTATCCGTAAGCGCGTTCAAACGAAGCGAGGAAGTCGTCTGTAAAGTTCTGTCCTCCCACTTCGTAGCTGTCTGCCACCACCACTTTCCAGGTCTTGCGGTCTTCGGCAGGAATACGTCTGTATATCTCACCGATGAAAGCGTCGAAGTGTGCCTGCAAGTGAGTCTTGCTCATCTTGTCCACTTCCAACCCCAATCCGTCTCCCTCTAAGGCGGGGGAATTGGTGACATAGGTGGGCAGCATGCCGGTACGTACAATTTCCCATTCACCCTGCGGGGCGTCCCACAAAAGCGTGTCTCCCTGCAAGAAGGCGGAAATGTCCGTCACCTGGCAGGCGTGTACCGACAGGGAAGCATCGTCCGCTTCGGCCTGTACCGGCCACTGGTACTCTTTCCAGTAAGGCAAAGACTCCTGAAACATTTTGGCAAATGTCTTCTCTTCAAAATTCTCCACCACAGGCAGGGAAGAGAGAGTAATCTCCCGAAAACCGCAACCAGGATTCAGACCGGTGAATTCCAACCGGAACTCCTTGCCCGTCGTGGCGGGAAACGAGACGGAGACCGGAGCGTAAGGTTCAAAGCCCACATCCAAACGGTCCCTGCGCCGGTCTATCCGGAAGCTCTTCACCTTTTCATAACCGCTGTCTCCCTTTACCGACAAAACCGCCTGTGCAAAAACAGGAACGGGCGAAGGATGGCAACGGAGACTGCGGAGGGTGACCGCAGTGTCTGTCCGGAAGTCAAGAGAGACATCGGATTGCGTAAAGCGTACCTCTGTTGCCGGATCGCCGTCAATCAGACAGTCTGCATCCGGAACGGCACTACCAGATGTACCGGCCCCAACGGATAGCCGGCAATTTTCCGGATGAAGAGTCACCTCTTTCTCTTTTAAAGAAGGATAGGCTAGTACTCTTACATCCTGAAAGTCCGGTGAGGGCTTAGGGAGAGGAAGCCGCACTGCATGCCCGCCCGACAAACAGGCACGGACGGATGTCAGGCGGCGCATCGACTGCTCCGGTCTGACCCACGCACCTCCCGCCTGGCTCCAGCCAGAGGAATTGAATATACCGATTTCGATATCCAGCTCTGCGGCTTTCTTCAAGGCTGCATGCAGAATCTCCCACCATTCGTCCGACAGAAAACGGACATTACCCGTAGGCACTTCGTGGGGTTGCAGGCCGATGTTGGCAATAAAGGCGCGGTTGATGCCCGCCGCCTTCATCGATTCCAAATCGCCGATGACACCTTCCTTGGAAATATTACCCGACAGCCAATGCCAGTAGACGGTAGTCTGAATGGAATCCGGCAAGTGGATGAAACCGTTGCGGAGCTCTTCGTAACTCACTGACAGGTCCGGTGACTGGCAGGAAAACGAAGAGAAGCCGAAAGCCGCAATAGCAATTATCTGTGTAAATTTGTTCATATCATCTTTTATCTGACGAATCTAATATCATGAAAGTTCAATCATTTCGAGTACAGCCTTTCCAGTCATCCGTGCGGAAAGGAGAAGCGGGAAGTCCGGCACCATTGTACAAGTTACAGTCCGGATTATTTGCCCACGCATAGCGGACAGCAACGGGAAAAGGAACCTCCGGTGAACTGACCACTACACAATCGCCCTCAATGCGGGCTGTCGCCCAATGAAACTTATGGTCATAACCGGCAATGGCAAAACCTTTCAGTTCATTGCCGTTCCCCGTCTCTTTCACACCTGCCGCATTCTCCCCGCAACCGGCTTTTAACCCACCGTCGGTATGGTCGAAAGAAAGAATCACCTTGTCGCCTTCTATGCGGTACGAACGATACATCGGACCGGAATACGGAAGCGACGTCTCACCGTAAGTCCGCGCACGGGCAATCAACGAGAGGCGCTTGCCGACTGTCTGCTTGTCTTTGGGATGAATATTGGCAGCGTTTCCCTTATCTATAATGACTGCCATACCTGTATTTTTCAGTGCAAGAGCACGTGTCTGAGCCTCACGTAGTTCTGCCCATTCCGATTCGGCAGGCTCGGCAAGCATCGGAGTAAAAGCCGCCAACTGTACGAAATAGAACGGGAAATCCACTCCCCAGTCCTGCCGCCAGTTAGTGATGAGCAAGGGAAATAAGTCGCGATACTGATAGGCACGACGAACATTGTTTTCGCCCTGATACCAGATAGCACCGTGAAAACGGTAAGGTATCAACGGATGAATCATTGCATTATAAATGGCTGTCCCTGTATGCGGACTTACTTTCTCGGTCAGCGGTAAGGCGGAATCTACCTTTTCCGCAAAAGCCGGTAGTTTCCGCAGATACTCTCCGCTGATCCACGGTTCAATGTCCGTACCACCCCAGGAAGAGTGTATCAGACCGACAGGTACGTTTAATTTTTTCGCCAGTTCACGACCGAAGAAATAAGCGGTTGTGGAAAACTCTGGAATAGTGGTCGGAGAGCAGACCTGCCAGCCGTTGCTTCGCACCTTGATATCGCTTCGAGGTTGTGAAGAAGTAACGTGCTCCACATGAAACAGGCGGATTTCAGGATGGTCGGCGTCTGCTATTTCCTGTTCGTAATTATCCGGTTTGCCCCAGCCTATAAACGGCATTTCCATATTGCTTTGACCGGAACAGAGCCATACTTCGCCTACCATGACATTGTTCAGCACCAGCTTCTCGCCGTCACTGATGGTCAAGCGGTAAGGTCCGCCGGCAACAGGCGTCTGAACATCGATACGCCACTTGCCGTTCTCATCTGCTTTAGTGACGTACTGTCTGTTATCCCATGAGGAGGTTAATCTCACCTTCTTTTCGGGTTTGGCTTCTCCCCATACAGGTGCCACGGTCTGTTGCTGTAAAACCATATGGTCTGAAAACATGGGTGGCAATACGATTTTGGCAGAAGCTGTTCCTGACAGCAAAGCCAGGAACAACACTCCGTAATGAATGAGTCTTTTCATTTTATATATTACTCTTTATTACTATATTTTCCTATAAGTTATTTTCCGAAATGATAAGTACCCGAACTCAGCTCCACCTGCCAATACGCCTCCTGCGAAGTTATTCCACGGATCCCTTTTGCCTGTACCGGCTTCTCGGGATGCAACGCTACGGGAAGATAAAGAGTGGCGGAGCAGTTGGCGGGAATGGTCACCGTCCACGACAGGCTGTCGCCATTACGCTCCCATTGACTGCCAATAATACCGGAAACCGAGTGATAAGTGGCGGAAACACGTCCGAGTCCGTCGGGGAAACAGGGTTTCATCTCGATGTGGCGGAAACCGGTGGACCCTTCGGCATTTTTGATACCGGCAAGGTTCTCGTAATACCAGATAACCAAATCTCCAATCAGCATCACATGATTGGCGGAATTCATATCCGGTGCCGCCGTGTCGCCATTCCAAAGTTCCCAGATGGTGGTGGCTCCTCTTTTTGCCATGTATCCCCAGCTCGGATAAGTCTCCTGCGTCGCCAGTTTATAGGCTAGGTCCTGACGACCGTACTTGGTCAGGCAGCGCATCAGATACTGGATGCCGACTACACCGGTACTGACATGTCCGTCGCGTTCCACTTCGGTTTTTTCTACGATACTGTCGAGCACCCGTTGTTCGTAGCCTTCGGGCACTAAGCCATAGTAAAGGGGAAGCAGGTTACCTGTTACGGCATTATTACCATATTGGGCAGTCTCGAAATTGAACAGATGACGGTTGAGTCCCTCTTTCAAAGAAGCAGCACAAGACAGATAGCCTTCCGTATCTGCCGGATGCCCTGCCAGTTGGGCGAAGTCCGCCATCAGATGTAAGATATGCCAGAAGACGGAGGTGCTCAGGATACGGCCGTCCGGCTTGCGGGTGGGGTCGTTCGAGAAGATCAGTTCCAATGATTCGGGCGGGAGACACCAATCACCAAAACAATCGCGAATGACCACCCCGTCCTGTACATACTGGCGAATGATAAGCTCCGCCCAACGCTTCATCGAAGGATAGTGCTTTACGATACCGGACTTGTCACCAAAGTGGCGATACATCATCTCGGCGGCAAAGATGTAAGCACCGGACCAGGTAATATCATCTGCCCGTTCGTACCAGTATTGGGGAGAGACGACGGAAATGCAACCGTTGTCGCCTTGCGAGCATTCGATATCCTGCGGTAGAGCAAGCAGTTTTCGAAGATGAAACTCTCGCCCCAGCAGCCTGTGGTGCGGTCACCCATCCATCCATGGCGCTCGTCGCGCTGCGGGCAGTCGGTAGGCATGTTCCGGTAATTGCCACGGATGCCCCAGTAGGCATTGCTGTACACTTGGTTGATGACGCGGTTGTCGGTCTCAAACGTGCCGATAGTTGCCATATCGTCATAGAGTACTTCCACTTCGAGGTCTTTTGCTACCGGCATTTCTGTCAGCCCGTCCAGCTCAATGTAACGAAAGCCATGGAATACGAAAGCGGGCTTCCAAGTGTATTCACCGTCAGCAGCGGCAGTGAACAAGTCCGTAGCCTTTGCCGAACGGAGGTTTGCCACATAGAGCGTGCTGTCGGGATTGAGAAGTTCGGAAAAGCGCATGGTCACCACGCTGTCTTTCCGGGCGGTGAAGGTGGCGTTCAATCGTCCGACCATATTCTGTCCCATATCCACCAGGTATTTACCCGAAGGCATCCGGGTGATACTGACAGGATGAACGCGCTCCATCACCCGGATAGACGGGCAAGGCTGCGCACACAACTGTCCGGCAGGAGCAGGCACAACGTCTGCCGGTTGCCAACTGGCATCGTCATAACCGGAACGGTTCCATCCGGGAAACTCCTTGCGGGCATCGTACTCTTCGCCATCATATTCGTTGTTGGCAATAATCGGACCTTTGGATGTCACTTTCCAGCTGCCGTCGGTAACGACAGCCTGACGGCTGCCATCCTCATACTCTACTTCCAACCGGGCAAGCAGGCGGGGAAGGCCGAAGCCGGCAATAGGCTTACCTTGAGCACGAAGCCAAAAGTAACGGCCGTTGCCGAGAATCACGCCTAAGGTATTGTTGCCCTTATTCAACAGGCGGGTGACATCGTAGGTATTGTAATAAACCAACTTACTATAAAAAGTAAGAGCAGGCGTCAGAAAATCATCACCGATATGTTCGCCATTCAGATAGGCTTCGTACGCGCCAAGCCCGCTGATGTAAAGCATAGCGCGGTGAATGTTCTTCTGTCTGCCGGCAAACTCCTTGCGTAAGTAACGGGCGGCAAGACGGGTGTACAGGCTGTCCTGATTCTCGCCCGGATTGGAGAGCCGGTCCTCGCCGATCCATTCGGCTTGCCAACGGTCTGCATCAATGGCAGTGGAGAAACGGTGTGCCTTACTCCAGGAGGTGGTACCCTCATTCGTATAGGCACGGACTTTCCAATAATAGTCAGTGCCCTGCTCCAAAGCCTGCCCGTCGTAGGATGCCTGCATGGCATCCGAGGCTACTTTACCGCTGTTCCAGACCAGAGAGGATTCCGAATTCAGTCCTTCAAGGGTAGTGGCGACTCTGATTTCGTAGGCGTTCTGTTCCACTCCTTTCCGGTCGGAGTCCAAATGCCATGAGAAGACGGGATGCGGGACGGAAACACCCAAAGGCGTTTCCTGCATCTCAAGACGCGAGCATTCCAAACGGACCGCATCCGAACATCCCGTTGCTATACAAATGTACAGCAGAACACACAATATTTGTATTTTTTTATATGTCATAGATTCTAATTAATGCTTATGTCAGTTATTGCAATTCAATGGTCAGTTGTTGGCACTCAATGTAAAACGACGACATTCCAAACGTTGGCTGTCGGGACCTACCATCACTTCAAAATCTCCCGGTTCGCAAACATATTGCAACTCCGAGTTGTAGAACTTAAGCAGTTCCGAGGTGAGGGTGAAGGTCACTTCCTTCGATTCCCCTTTCTTCAAATGAATACGTTGGAAACCTTTCAGTTGTTTCAGCGGGCGGGAGATACTTCCCACCAGATCGCGGATATACAACTGTACGATTTCATCCCCGTCATAGTCACCGGTATTCTTCACGGTAACAGATACTTTAATATTTCCCTGTTCCGTCATGCGGTCGGCACTCAAGGTCATGGGAGAGTATTCGTAGGTAGTATAGGACAGACCGTAACCGAACGGATAAAGCGGTGTGTTGGGGACATCCAAATAAGCACTTGTAAACTTGACAAACTTGCTGCCTTCCGCCAACGGTCGACCGGTAGGCAATTCGTCATAGTGGATAGGGATTTGTCCTACGTTGCGCGGGAAGGAAGCTGTCAGCTTACCCGAAGGATTGACATCGCCAAACAGAACATCGGCAATGGCATCACCTGCCTCACTGCCCGGGAACCAGACATTAAGGATGGCGGACACGTGTTCCGTCTCCCAGTCCATCACCACGGGACGCCCCATGAAGTAAACCAATACCACCGGTTTGCCCGTATTCAGCAAGCGCTCGAGCAAAGCTCGCTGGGATGCAGGCAGGGTCAATTCCGAACGGCTGCTGCTCTCACCGCTCATCATCTCGTGCTCGCCGAGAAAAGCGATGATAACATCCGACTGTCCGGCAACGCGGACAGCCTCATCCGCCTCTTCCGGGGTGCCTGGCTGCCACTTGAAGCCCTTCCCTTTATCGCGCAGATAATTCTGTATTTGCTCTTCGTTAGCACCATCTTCAAAACCACAACCGCGAGCGTAAAGAAGCTCTACCTTCTCTCCCACAGTCTTGCGGAACGCTTCCAGAATAGTAGTATATTTTTCATTGGCACCCGACGGACTCCAAGTCCCCTGAATTTCTTTCCTATCATTCAGGAAAGGTCCGATAAGCGCTACCTTTCCTTCTTTCTTCAATGGAAGAAGCTGATTTTCATTTTTCATCAGCACAAATGTTTCTGTCGCCAGTTGGCGTGCAAAATCACGATGTTTCTGTATATACACCTCTTTAGCAGGACGGGATACATCACAATATTTATAAGGATCCTCAAAAAGACCAAGTTTATATTTGGCCTCCAATATGCGGCGACACGCTTTATTAATCTGTTCTTCCGACACACGCCCCTCTGCCACAGACTTTTCGAGAGTACGCATAAATGCTTCCGACCCCAAGTCCATGTCCAATCCGGCATTTACAGCCAAAGCAGCCACTTCCTGCGTATTTCCCATACCATGAGCACACATCTCCTGAACGGAACTGGCGTCACTCACGACAAATCCGTCAAATCCCCAATCGTTGCGAAGCAGTTCGGTGAGCAGCCATTTGTTACCGGTAGCCGGTATACCGTCCACTACATTGAAAGCACTCATCACAGAACCTACACCGGCATCGATGGCAGCCTTGTAAGGCGGCATATATTCATTATACATACGTAGGCGGCTCATATCCGCCGTATTGTAATCACGCCCTGCATCCGAAGCCCCATACAAGGCAAAGTGCTTGACACATGCCATCACTTCGTCCCTTCTCCGATAAGTATTGTCTCCCTGATATCCTTTCACCATGGCTTCTGCAATCCGCGAACCCAAGAATACATCTTCTCCCGAGCCTTCGGACATACGTCCCCAGCGGGCATCCCGGCAAATATCCACCATTGGCGAATAGGTCCAGCAGATACCATCGGCACTTGCCTCGATAGCGGCAATACGTGCAGATTTCTCAATCTTTTCCAAGTCCCAACTGCATGATACCCCCAACGGAATAGGAAATACCGTCTCATAACCATGAATGACATCTTTTCCAAAAATCACCGGAATGCCCAAACGCGATTCTTTCACTGCAACTTCCTGTATACTGCGAATATAAGAAACTCCTTTCAAACTGAGAATCCCACCTACTTCTCCTTTCCGGATTCGTTCGGCAATATTGCTGCGTACCACCGGACCGGTATAGACGTCTCCTGCACCACAAAGGTTTAATTGTCCGATTTTCTCGTGAAGTGTCATCTTCGACATCAATCCATCAATAAAGCGATCCATCTTCGTATCCGAAGAAGACGCAGCCGACAAGGTTTCTCCACATAAGAACCCCGCCAATAAAACAACTATGATTTTCTGTAAAATATTCATTCCTTTGATTTTTATTTCTTTCATAATATAACTCCCGCATAGCGAGACATAATTTCATGTAAATTGTCTGTATACAGACAGCATAGTGTCCCTATACAGACACTGTAGTGCAGATATAGAGACACTACGGTTTCTATATAGGGACACTGGGATATGGCAATACACCTGCCATGCCAACCGTTATGGTTTATTTCGGCCGCATATACATATTCCTGAAGTCGATCGTATATTCATTGATCGGCAGTTCTTTCTCGTGCCAAATCAGAATTCGGAATGTAGCACCCGCATTTCCCCATTTTGCTTGCTCCAAAGCTGCTTGTATATCAAGCGTAACGGTAGTCCATTCGTCGGTAGCCGGCAGATTCCAATCATAATCGAATCTCAAACCAGTATTCGTCATAAACATAAGTTGCGTACGGGCAAGTATTGAACTTTTATATTGAAAAACCAGCATCATATCAGTGCGCCTCAAACTTTGCTCCATAGGCATAGATAAAATAAAACGCTCTGCTGCATTATAATCAAACACATATCGATATGCATTATCCTCTCCTTCTATCGGAGTCATGCTCTTGATACCGTACGATTTTTCCAGATTAGGCTGTATTAAGATAACATCCCGAGGGTCGACAATAGGGGATGCCTCGTATCTGCTCTCACCTGTCATCGTTCCATCCGCTACATTCTCAGCACGAACAATAAAATCCGTTTTTCCAACCAAATCCGTTATGGAATAATCTCCCGTAAAGGTTGCGTCAACCTCTTCTTCCATAAACATTCCCAACCCATTCGTGTAAGAGACATGCAGTGTCACACCTATTTCTGTTTCGTTCACCCAAGAGAGACGCGCACCGGCTTCCTTAGGCTCAAACTGCACTGATTCCATTACGTATGCAGCAGCTCCCGACCTGTCTTCCGGCGTACCCTTCACAACGACCGGGACGGAAGAAGTTCCGCTATAGCCATGAGCAGTCAACGTAAACTCATATTCATTGGTGTCCGTGAATCCACCAACAAATGCTGTTGTAGTATTGTCCGGGCTCCCGCTAAACCGGCTGACTTTCTTATTCACCGTCCGCCCGTCAGCGTCTTTATAGGAAATCAACGTATAATACCAATCCTCGCTGACCGGATTTTTCCACCTCATCTGAACCGAACCGATGAAAGGGATACATTCCACCTCTGTCA
>OHFN01001203.1_pt1 | contig 12636 bp, 10 predicted proteins | sample 1567571 | NCBI WGS metagenome assembly OHFN01 (sample SAMEA3879533, study PRJEB24766) | human gut metagenome | biome: human-associated habitat; feature: feces | place: USA | collected 1985/1987
CAGCCTCTTTTATCGCTTTAATAGAAATTCAAATTAAAGTGCACCCACTTCTTTCAAAGCCTCGTTAGTCTTATGAACAGCGGCAGCGCTCTTAGCGAACAACTCTTTCTCTTCAGCTGTCAATTCCAACTCAACGATCTTCTCGATACCGTTCTTGCCAAGGATAACAGGAACACCGATGCAAAGATCAGATTCACCGTACTCACCTTCCAAGTAAACAGAGCAAGGAACCATCTTACCTTGGTTGTGAATGATAGACTCAACAACAAATGCTCCAGCAGCACCCGGTGCATACCAAGCAGAAGTACCTAACAATTTAGTTAATGTAGCGCCACCAACCATTGTGGAAGCAACAACCTCTTGCAATTTCTCTGCGCTTAACAATTTGCTAACAGGGATACCTTTGTAAGTAGCCAAGCGAGCCAACGGAATCATTGTAGTGTCACCGTGACCACCGATTACCATACCCTCAACCTCGTTAGCGTTACAGCCTAGAGCCTGAGATAAGAAATATTTGAAACGAGAGCTATCCAAAGTACCACCCATACCGATGATACGGTTCTTCGGCAAGCCTAAAGACTTCAATGACAAATAAGTCATTGTATCCATCGGGTTAGAGATAACTACCAAGATTGCGTTCGGAGAGTATTTCAAGATGTTTTGAGCTACGCTCTTAACGATACCAGCGTTAACACCGATCAGTTCTTCGCGAGTCATACCCGGTTTACGAGGAATACCAGAAGTGATAACTACAACGTCAGAGTTAGCTGTCTTCTCATAATCGTTTGTGCAACCTACAACCTTAGTATCGAAACCTAGCAATTGAGCGGTCTGCATCATATCCATCGCTTTACCTTCGGATACGCCTTCCTTTACGTCTAGCATTACAACTTCGTCTGCCACTTCATTGAAGGCAAGAACATTTGCGCAAGTAGCGCCTACATTTCCGGCACCAACAACTGTTACTTTTGACATAATAAATAAGTTTTAGTATGTTATTACTTAATAATACGCTATGTTTTTTAACGATGGCAAAGGTACAATCTATTACGGAATAAAGAAATATTTCCGTATATATTTTTGAGGGACATTATTAAATATCGCTAAAGCCTTGTCGAGGCTTCTTGACAACTTGGTACGCTTTTATTTTTAAGATCTTGAGGAAATGTTGTATCTTGGGTGCGAACAAAACTTAACCGAGGGAAGTTTTATTTACATGGGTTATTAATCTTAAATCCAACGTACTTATGAAAGTTCTTATATATATCCGAAAAGTCCTGTTTTTGTTTCTGTGCGGGGCCTTGTCTTTCTCTTACGGCTACGGTCAGGAGCTGCCGCTTCTGCCGGATACGATCAAGCCTCTCTTGTCGGACTCCAATTTGATAGATGAGTTGATCACTGTCGGATATGCTACGGGCAATCGCAGTACTTTATCCGGTTCTGTAAACCGGGTGAATGAAGGGGGAATGAATGAGGGATTGATCTCTACACCCTTGGACGCTCTTCGGGGAAGGGTGTCCGGCGTTAGTATCCCGGTTGGAGGAAATAGCGCCGCTGCCTTGGCTGCCGTCCGGGTCCGGGGTACAACTTCCTTAACGGGAGGTAATGATCCGTTGGTGATTATTGATGGGGTTTTTGCCGATCTTAATTTGCTTAGCTCGATCTATCCGGCGGATATCGAGAACTTCACGATCTTGAAAGATGCCTCTGAGACTGCTCAATATGGTTCTCGTGGTGCTTCCGGTGTTATCGAGGTAACGACTAAGAAAGGGCGGCAGGGAGCTTTTAGTATCAGTTATGATGGGAGTTTCGGTGTGGAGGCGGCTTATAAAAGTTTGGATATGTTATCGGCGAATGGTTTCCGGAAACTGGCGGAGGAACGTAATATCGGTATTTTAGATTTAGGGAATAATACGGACTTTCAGGATGAGATCACCCGGTTAGGGTTGGTGCAGAATCATCATATCGCTTTTGGGGGTGGTTCGGAGACTTCCAGTTATCGTGCCTCCTTGGGATTTGTGGAAAGGGAAGGGGTTATCCGAAATACGAACTCACGTAATTTTACGACCAAGTTGAATATTACGCAGCATGCGTTCAATGATCTTCTGGTCTTTGATTTAGGCATATTTGGTTCCTTGCTGAAAAATGCTTATTTAAATGATGTACAGAAGATGTTCTATTCCGCCGCTACTTTCAACCCGACATTTCCGAATCATAAGAATATGGAGACGGGTAGCTGGGATCAAATAACCAACGCTAGCCAGATCACGAATCCTTTGGCTTGGTTGGAGGTGAAGGATGATGATTCGAATGCTCATATAAATACGCACTTAAAACTGGTTTTTAACTTGAGTAAGCATTTAATGTTTACGGCTTTCGGTTCGTATACCTATAATGTAATAGATAACGCCCAATACCTCCCTACTTCGGTTTGGGCGCATGGGCAGGCTTATCGGGGGGAGCGGAAAACAGAATCTTTATTGGGAGATTTCATGTTGGCCTATAAAAAAGACTTTGGTTTGCATCAACTAAATGTATTGGGATTGGCGGAAGCTCAGAAAATGATAACGAGAGGTTTTTATACGACTGCGACGAATTTCAGTACCGATCGTTTTGGTTATGATAATTTACAGGCAGGTGCGGTACGTTTATGGGAGGGGACCGGTTCTTACTATGAGGCTCCTCATCTAGCATCTTTCCTTGGACGTGTGAATTATATTTATGATGGAAAGTATATCGCTACCGTGAATGCTCGAGCGGATGCCTCCTCGAAAGTGGGGGCCAATAATAAATGGGGATTTTTCCCTTCGGCTTCTGTCGCTTGGGTGTTGACCGAAGAGGAGTTTATGGAAGGTATCTCGTGGGTAAGGAATTTAAAGATTCGTTTGGGATATGGCCTTTCCGGTAATCAAGACGCGATCGATTCTTACAATTCTTTGCGATTGATGAAGCCTAATGGGGTTGTTTCCGTAAATGGTGCGCCCACCGTTACCTTGGGTACGATCCGTAATGCGAATCCGGACTTGAAATGGGAGGTAAAACGTACGTTCAATGCCGGTATCGATGCCGGGTTTTTCGACAATCGTTTTATTCTCGCCGTAGATTATTATAATTCCAAGACGGATGATATGTTGTATTTATACGATGTAAGCGTTCCGCCTTTCGCTTATAATAAAATGTTGGCGAATCTGGGGTCGATGCGGAATAGTGGTGTGGAATTGGGTATTGGCGTCACACCCTTGCGTACGAAAGATATGGAATTGAATATAAACGTAAACGTAACTTTCCAACGGAATAAATTGCTCTCCTTGAGCGGTTACTATAAAGGGGAATATATGTCCGCCCCGGAATATACCAGCATCTCGGATTTAAATGGGGCTGGTTTCCATGGAGGGTATAATCATATCGTTTATCAAATGGTCGGACAGCCTTTGGGGGTTTTTTATTTACCGAAATGTACAGGTTTGGTTTCCGACGGGAATGGCGGCTATAAGTATGAGATTGAGGACTTGAACGGGAACGGGGTGAGTTTGGAGGATGGTGAGGATCGTTATATTGCGGGACAAGCCATGCCGAAAACACTTTTAGGCTCTAATATCAGTTTCCGATATAAACAATTCGATCTATCAGTACAGATTAACGGAGCCTTTGGGCATAAGATTTATAATGGAACATCGCTAACTTATATGAATATGGATATATTCCCGGATTATAACGTGTTGCGAGAAGCCCCATCCCGGAATATCCAAGATCAGACGGCTACGGATTATTGGTTGGAGAAAGGGGATTATATCAATTTTGATTATTTGACGTTGGGTTGGAACGTGCCTCTGGGTAATTTAAGGAAATATGTAAGAAACGTACGGCTTTCGGTTTCCGTAAATAATTTGGCGACAATTACAGGTTATTCGGGATTGACTCCGATGATAAATAGCTCTATCGTAAATAATACGTTAGGTATAGACGATAAGCGATCTTATCCGGTGGTTCGTTCCTATACGATGGGGTTGAGTTTTAATTTTTAAAAAGGTGTTCGTATGAGAAAGCTTTCTATTTTATCCTATATATTTGCGGGTTTGATGTTATCGTCGTGCGATGGCTATCTGAAAGAGGACCCTCGTGATCAGCTTTATCCGGAGGATGCGTACGATACCCCTCAGAATGTCTATCTGAATACGGTTGCTTCCTTATATAATTATATCGGCGGTTATAGCGATAGCCAAGGATTGCAGGGAACGTACCGGGGTGTCTACGACTTGAATACCTTTACGACTGACGAGGCCATGCTCCCGACTCGTGGCGGCGACTGGTATGACGGTGGTTTCTGGCAAGGTCTCTTCTTGCATAAGTGGGGAACGAATAGTGACGCTATCCAAGCTACTTGGGAATATCTGTATAAAGTAATCGTATTAAGCAATCAATCTTTAGAGATATTAGGCGAGTTGCGGCAAAAAACGGATTATAACGATTTAGATCGGTATGAGGCGGAGGTTCGTGCCTTGCGTGCGATGTATTATTATTATTTAGTCGATATGTTTGGCCGTGTCCCTCTTATCGTTTCTTCTTCCATTCCGGTGAAAGACGTGCGGCAGAGTGACCGGAAAGAGGTCTTTGATTTTGTTGTAAAAGAATTACAAGAATCCCTTTTGTTATTGAGTACGGCGCATAGTAATTCGCCCGGCGATTATTATGGAAGGATTACGAGACCGGTTGTTTATTTTTTATTGGCGAAGTTGGCCTTAAACGCAGAAGTGTTTACGGATAACGACTGGACGGATGGTCTGCGTCCGAATGGACGGGAAATCTATTTTAGGGTAGGCGAGAGGAAGTTGAACGCTTGGCAAACGGTTGTGGCGTACTGTGATTCAATAACGGACTTAAACTATAGCTTATCTCCGAACTATGCGGATAATTTTTCTGTATTTAATGAATCGTCCGGAGAGAATATTTTCACGATTCCGATGGATAAGAACTTATATACGAACCAAATGCAATATCTTTTCCGCTCCCGTCACTATAATCATGCCAAAGCATATGGATTGGGGGGAGAGAACGGCTCTTGCGCTACGATAGAGGCCCTTCGGGTATTTGCGTATGGGACGGACTCGGTCGATACCCGGTTTTATGAGAATTATTACGCCGATACGATGTTTGACCTCAATGGTGATACGATTCGGTTAGATAATGGGACTCCTTTGGTATATTTACCTCTAGAGGTTAGGTTGGATTTGTCTAGGTTGCCTGCCGAGAAAACGGCGGGTGCCCGCATGAAGAAATACGAGATCGATAAGATGGGGACGAAAGATGGAAAGCTATCGGATAATGATATCGTATTATTCCGTTATGCGGATGTCTTGTTAATGAGATCGGAAGCGAAAGTTCGTAATGGAGAGAATGGGGATGAAGAGTTGAATGCCGTTCGTTTCCGTGTGGGAATGTTACCTCGTGAGGCGACATTAGAAAATATTTTGGCTGAGCGTCAACTGGAATTGGCTTGGGAAGGCTGGAGGAGGCAGGATTTGGTACGTTTTGGAAAGTTTACCCGCCCTTATACGGATCGCCCTCAATTGCCCCATGAATCGAATGGCTATACCACCGTTTTCCCAATTCCCGATAAAGTCCGTTCCTTGAATCCTAATTTGATACAGAATCCGGGATATTAGTAGATTTGGATTGTATTTATCAATTATGTAATAATTTGGAATATAGGAAGATTTTATTTTTCTTTGTGTAAAAAGTAAAACGTTTGTCTATGAGATCGCAAAAAGAGTGTATAGAATTGCTACGTGGCTATTTTCAAAATAAGGCTAAAGATTATGGCATTGTTCGTATGGCCCTTTTTGGTTCAGTCGTGCGAAATGAACAAACAGAGGAGAGTGACGTAGATATTGCTTACGAAGGGGAAGCTAATCTATTATTACGTAGCCGAATGAAACAAGAGTTAGAGTCTTTGTTTGGATGTAGAGTCGATATCATTCGTCTTCGCAAACAACTTGTTGATAGTGTATTTGGACAAAATATCGAAAATGATTTGATTTATGTTTGATAAGGTACGGATTGGCTCATTGTTAGATCGAATAGAAAATTCGATTCTCTTAATACAGAGTAAATCGGGGGAGATAAATTGTCCGGATGATTTCCTTTTGAGTCAAGATGGTATGTTCATTTTAAGTGGCATCTGTATGCAGTTGGTTTTTATTGGAGAAAGTGTCAAGACTATTGATAATAAAACTAATCATAGTTATTTAATAAAATATACAGATATACCTTGGACTGCTATTATGGGATTAAGGGATATTATAGCTCATGAGTATCATTGTATTGATGAGGAAGAGATCTTTGCGGTTATGAATAAAGACTTAATTTCTCTTTTGAAAATAATTCGGCAAATGAAAATGGATTTAGAGACAATAAATTAAGGGTGAAAATAATTTTCAATTTCTCACCCTTAATATCTATTTTACTCTATATACAATACCAATCCCTTTAAGTATTCACCTTCCGGATGGTAGATATTCACCGGATGGTCTGCGGGTTGGGTTAATTGATGCAAGATTCGGACACTACGGCCGGATTGGGCGGCAGCGCTAAATACGGCTAAACGGAAATTCTCTTTACTAACTACTTGAGAACAAGAGAAAGTAAACAAGATTCCTCCCGGCTTGATCTTCTCGAAAGCGATCGCGTTTAATTTGCGATACCCTTGTAAGGCGTTACGTAGTACATTCTTATGTTTAGCAAACGCAGGAGGGTCCAATATGATTAAATCATAATTACTTCCCATTTTTTCCAAATACTTAAACGCGTCTTCCGCATATGCCTCATGACGGGGATCTCCCGGGAAATTCAACTCGACATTCTTTTTCGTCAAAGAAATCGCTTTCGCCGAACTATCTACGGAATGAACCACCTTAGCGCCTCCTCTCATCGCATAGAAAGAGAAACCGCCCGTATAACAGAACATATTCAATACGGAACGATCTTTTGCGTAATGCTCCAACAAAGAGCGATTCTCCCGTTGATCCACGAAGAAACCTGTCTTTTGGCCTTTCTGCCAGTCTACACAGAATTTCAGTCCGTTTTCTATAGCGATATCTTCCACTTCGCCTCCGAATAAGTAACCATCTTCGCTACCTAAATTCGCTTTATAAGGTAAAGTCGCTTCCGATTTATAGTAGATGTTTTGTAAAGTATCGCCCAATACCGCTTTCAAAGCCTCTGCGATCTGATGACGGGCATAATGCATTCCTACCGAATGTGCTTGCATAACCGCCGTATGCGCATACATATCGATCACCAATCCCGGTAAGTTATCGCCTTCGCCGTGAATCAGGCGGAACGTATTATTATTTTCTACCCCAGCCAGCCGCAAGGTCTTTCTGAGTTCGTAAGCGATACGGATACGTTCGATCCAAAAAGCATCGTCGATGGCGATTGGGGTGAAAGATAACACACGTACGGCGATACTGCCGATTTGGTAATGGCCGATCGCCAAAAAACGCTGGTTCGCTCCGTATACCTCTACCAAGTCACCCTCTTCCGGGTCGCCTTCAACAGATTGGATCGCTCCGGAAAATACCCATGGATGGAAACGCAATAGCGATTCTTCTTTCTTAGGCTTGAGAAAAACTTTACAATACTCCATTTATGCTTGATTCAATAAATTATATATTCTTAGGCAAGCCCAAGCATCGAGGGCCGCATATTTCTTTTGTGAGTCTGTCAATACATCCGCCTCCCAATTCGTGAGGCGTTGTCCTTTTGATATTTTTTTTTGGAAAAGTATCGCATATATCTTTTGCAGGCTGGCATCCTCGATGCCGAACTGGCCTACGTAATTCTGTAAATCAAGGAAATTGGCGGGTTCTATATCCGAACGCTTCCGTATCGCCCCGAAATCATCCCGTAAAGATAACCCGATCTTTAAGGTCGAACTGCTTTTCAGGAATTTCTCCAGAGATTCCGGTATACCGATATGATTCAAGCGGAACAAGAAACAAGTATCATCCGTTGATATCTGCATCAATGAGATTTTGTAACGCTGTCCCTTCTTAAAGCTGGGACGGGTCTCCGTGTCAAAACCGACGATCGGAAAACGCAGCAAGTACTCTACGGCCTTGTCTGCCTCCTCTTTACTAAGGATCGTAATGATACGTCCCTTGAATTCCTCTACGGTAAGTTTCGCTATTTCCTCTTTAGCAATTGTATGTATAAATTGTTGTATCATTCTTCCTCTTCATTCTTTTCCAAATCCTCATCACCACTGTAACGCACAGCGTGCAACGCTTTCAAGGCATTCAATAATTGCTGTCCCCAGTATTCTTGGAAGTTCGTGCGGCACAAAGCGATAGCCTCTTGCATAACTTCCTCGTTTCCTTGACGGAATAAAGATACGAAATTTCCTGTATCTTGATAGACATCAGCCAAGTTCTCGGAAATAAACGCTGCGATAGGAGTATCGCTATACCGCATATCCGCATGAAATGTTTCCAAATAGGAATCTCGTTCGCCAAGCAAACCGGCTATCCGTGAACGAACCGACTCGTACATGTCTTCTGAAACGGAAAGCTCGAGTTCGGTTTCCTCTTCAGATTCCACTTCGGGCAACAGGCTGGCCTTTAAGTATAATAGAGGCAGGAGTTTTGTCGTCTTATCTACGAAGTCGAAAAGCCCGGTATTTCCGGCGGTCTCAACAAAGGTACAATATTCCAGTGCTACCGTAACAAATTCTAGCGTGTTGCGCTCGTATATCGGATTTTCTTCTTTTTCCATGTGCCTGTTCGTCTAATCATTCTTGATAACAATTCGCAAAAATACAACAAAAATCCGTTTTTTTCGTGATAAAGTCCCGAATATTCTTTTTAGTCGGGGATTGCTCTCCTATATATTTCCTGTTTTATTATTTTTGTGCAATTAATAGAAGGAATGTTAATGATAGACTAATGTTGGATATACTAATTAGGATAAAAAAACCGATCGAGTTATGAGTTCATGTGGAAAGAATGAGAACCCTCAAGAGATGAATCGCCGTAAATTCTTGAAGGTATTTGGGGGTGGGGCTGTCGCCTCTTCGGCGGCGCTTTACGGTTGCGCTCCCAAGAATGAGCCGGGGGCGGCTGTGGCGTTAGGTGAGGTTTCTACCGATAAAATGACCTATCGCCAACATCCTACGAATGGCGATAAGGTTTCTATTTTAGGATATGGTTGTATGCGTTGGCCCTTGAAACAAGGATCGGACGGTAAAGACCAGATTGATCAAGAAGCCGTGAATCGTTTAGTGGATTATGCGATAGAACATGGGGTGAATTACTTTGATACTTCTCCTGTTTATGTACAAGGTATGTCCGAGAAAGCGACCGGTATCGCATTGGCACGCCATCCTAGGAACTCCTATTATTTGGCCACTAAACTGTCAAACTTCCAGAACTATACGAGAGAAAACTCGTTGGCGATGTATCGGCAGTCGTTCCGTGATTTGCAAACCGATTATCTGGATTATTATTTGCTTCACTCTATCGGTGGGGGGAATGGTATCGAGCTTTTCAATGACCGCTATATAAATAATGGAATGCTTGATTTCTTGGTGAAAGAACGGGAAGCGGGACGTATCCGTAACCTAGGTTGGTCTTTTCATGGGGATGTAAAAGTGTTTGATTATGTGTTGGATATGGGCGTGAAATGGGATTTCGTTCAGATCCAGCTGAATTATCTGGACTGGAAACATGCCTCGGGGCGTAACGTAAACGCTGATTATCTGTATGGCGAATTAGAGAAGCGAGGTATTCCGGCGGTTATCATGGAACCGCTATTAGGAGGTCGCTTATCGAATGTTCCGGATCATATCGTTGCTCGTTTGAAACAGCAACGGCCTGAGAATAGCGTGGCTTCATGGGCTTTTCGTTTCGCCGGCTCTCCGGATGGGGTCTTGACGGTGTTAAGCGGCATGACGTATATGGAGCATTTGCAAGATAATATCCGTACTTATTCCCCGCTTATTCCGGTAACGGACGAGGAGAAAGACTTTTTGGAAGAGACGGCCCAGCTTATGATGAAATATCCGACAATACCTTGCAATGATTGCAAATATTGTATGCCTTGTCCATATGCGTTGGATATTCCGGGCATTCTTTTACATTATAATAAATGTGTGAACGAAGGAAATGTTCCGAAAAGCGCGCAAGACGAAAATTACGCGAAAGCTCGTCGTGCCTTCTTAGTCGGTTATGACCGGAGTGTCCCAAAGTTGCGTCAAGCGAACCATTGTACAGGGTGTGAGCAATGTAATCCTCATTGTCCGCAGGGTATCGATATCCCCAAAGAGATGCAGCGTATCGATAAATTCGTGGAAGAGTTGAAAGTGAATGGTTAACCTTTAAACAAACGGAAAATTATGTTACGAAAAATAAGAATATTCGCCGCCACCTTTTGCTTTGTGCTGATAACCCTGTTATTTCTTGATTTCACGGGTACGATTCACGCTTGGTTCGGATGGTTGGCAAAGATACAGTTTTGGCCTGCGTTGTTGGCTTTGAATGTCGGTGTTGTGGTAGGGTTGGTAATCTTGACTCTTTTATTGGGGCGTGTATATTGCTCCGTTATCTGCCCTTTAGGGGTATTGCAAGATATTATTTCGTGGTTTGCTTGTAAACGGAAGAAATACCGCTTTTCCTATTCTCCCGCATTGAAGTGGGTACGTTATGGTACCTTGGTTGTTTTTATAGTGGCTTGTATTGCTGGTGTCGGTTCCTTGGTAGCGTTGATTTCGCCTTATAGCGCTTATGGGCGTATCGCTTCTAATTTATTTGCGCCAATCTATCAAGAGGGCAACAATCTATTGGCCTATTTCGCGGAACGTATGGATAGTTACGCTTTCTATTCGGTGGACGTATGGGTGCGTAGTCTGGCTACGATGGGAATCGCTATTCTGAGCTTTGTCATATTGGCGATTTTAGCTTGGAGAAATGGACGTACGTATTGTAATACGATCTGTCCGGTAGGTACGGTTCTCGGTTTTTTGTCGAAGTATGCTTTACTTAAACCTCGCATTGATACCGATAAATGTAATGGTTGCGGATTATGCGCACGTAAATGCAAGGCTTCTTGTATCGATTCTAAGAATCATGCGGTCGATTATAGCCGTTGCGTGACTTGTATGGACTGTTTGGATAATTGCCGTCAAGGTGCGATTTCGTATACGAGGGCACGCAAGGCTGATAAAGCTACTTCGGTAAAAGAATCCTTAACGAAGGACACTACGGATGTTTCCCGCCGTCGAGCCTTGTCGGCTACGGCATTGGTAGCCATGTCTTCCGTTTTGCATGCTCAGCAGAAAAAGCTGGAGGATTATGTGGAGATGAAGAAAGACGGAGGCTTTGCGCCGATTAAAGAACGTAAAGAGCCGAATCGTTTGGCGCCATTGGTTCCTCCCGGAGCTTTGAGTATCGGGAATCTGGCGCAACATTGCACGGGGTGTCAGCTTTGTGTATCTGTCTGCGAGAATCATGTCCTGCGCCCGTCTACGGATCTGATGAAACTGATGCAGCCGAAGATGGCATTCGATAGAGGGTATTGCCGTCCGGAATGTGTGAAATGTTCGGAGGTTTGCCCGACGGGAGCGATCAAACCTATTACGAAAGAAGATAAATCTGCTATACAGATCGGTCATGCCGTATGGGTAAGAGATCTTTGTATTGTCAATACGGACGGTATGAGTTGTGGTAATTGTGAACGCCATTGCCCGACAAAATCGATCCAGATGGTGGCGAAAGATCCGGCAGATCCAAAGTCGTTAAAGATCCCGGTGATCAATACGGAAACTTGTATTGGTTGTGGTGCTTGCGAGCATCTTTGTCCGTCTCGTCCTCAAAGTGCGATCTATGTGGAAGGGCATGAGATGCACAGATCTATTTAATGCCGTTAAAATCTATCCCTAAAAACATGTACGTGTTTCCGCGAAAACATGTACATGTTTTTCAGAAAACACGTACGTCTTTTTTTCAAAGGTTCGTCAGACTCGATTTTTCTATGTACATTTGCGTGTTATAAAAGAATTATTGAGAAACTATTTATGGCAAAGAAGACAACAACAACAAAGCAAAATCATACAGAGCCGAGCTGGTTCGCAGCCTTGAAGACTTTTTTTACAAATGAACGGACCCGTTTCATTACAGGTTTGATTATCTCTATACTAACCATTTACGTAGGGCTTGCCTTGATTTCGTTTTTCTTTACAGGAGCCGCCGATCAAAGTAAAATAGAGAATGTTCCTTTAGGGGATTTGTTGACCAATCGAGGATCGGTAGAGAATTGGACGGGCGTACGCGGGGCGTATTTGTCTGATCTATTGATGAACCGTTGGTTTGGCATCTCTTCTTTTATGATCCTCTTTTTCTTGGGATCGGTTGGGGCGAAACTCATGAATTTAAATAAAGTATCCTTGTTGAGACGTTTCTTGTTCAGTGCTTCGGCGTTGATCTGGGGATCTGTGTTTTTTGCTTTCATATTTATCAAGGGATATGAGGATACGTTTATTTATCTAGGCGGTCAACACGGATATTACATCTCGGAGATGTTTATTACCAATATCGGAATTCCCGGAACGATCTTGCTTTTATTAGGCTCATTCTTAATCATCGC